>Ga0163111_10001848_pt1 | contig 13270 bp, 14 predicted proteins | sample CRUFie1St18metaG_FD_109645 | JGI IMG/M metagenome (GOLD analysis project Ga0163111, IMG submission 109645) | Marine microbial communities from the Costa Rica Dome - CRUD Field 142mm St18 metaG | ecosystem: Environmental > Aquatic > Marine > Oceanic > Photic zone | place: Costa Rica: the Eastern...
CATTTCAACATCTTGTAATTTTGTAGCGTACTCTGACTTCTTAGCAACCTGCATCTCGTCTTGGTATTGCTCAGATGGCTCTCCAGGCTTCTTAACAACGATGTGTGTCATTGGAATCCTTAGTAAGTCTGAAAGATATTCATGCATAACTCTTGGTGACTCTGGATAGTTTGTAGTAACATCAAATATAGTCACTTGCTCGTTGCTTAATCTTGGAAAGTCCAAAGGCAGAGTCATGATTGGCGTGCTTTTGCCTGCTGACATGCTCGCCAAGTCAAATTTTTGTAATGCTGTTTCTAAAGCATTTTTGTCAATGTCTTTAGGCTCGCCAGCAATCTTTATTTTATAGTCATATGACTTTGTTGATTCTGTTAGGTAGTCTTTAAACGTGCTCATATGCAATATTTAGTCTTTTTTAAGTAGTTTCTTCATTAATTCGTTACGATCTGAGATGACAAATCCGTCGCTTTCTTCTACTGGACCCCCGTCTTTGTTGCCCTGATCTAACTTCTGCTTTTTAAGTTGTAATTCAATCATTTTCAGTTTCTTGTCTATTTTGCCGCTTTTGGCGTCTATGGCGTTTCTAAGGAAATTCCCTGCAACCTCAAATATTCGCCCTGAATACCTAGAATCAACATTCATACCTAGGTCCATTAAATTTTTATAACTTTCTTCTGCTTCAATAGCCAGTTTATCCAGTTCTAGATCACTTAATTCTCCAAGTCCCTTGACCTGTGGTAAAGCGGCCGCAACCTTGTCAAACTCTGCATAACTTTTCTGTAGATTTTTCTGCGTCTGTGGATCTAGGTTTTTAGCAGAAGCATGTTGTCCGTTAGCCTCTTTAATCTTCTTGTCTTTTTCCTTCTTATCTACTTCTTTGAATGCTTCTTTGACATTTGGTAAATTTAGTATGTCTTCTAATTTCTTTGTCATTGTGTTATTTACTTACGTTTGCCGTTATGGAACAACTGTTCTTCTGACACAACCCTGAATCTTATTTTTCTCTGTTTAGCATATGCGTTTGCGGCCTCCCATTTGGCCATATTGATTACAACCTGTTTTTTCTTTGCTAAACTTTTGCCTGCTGACTCCATAGAAGTTTGACTCATTGGCTTTACTTCGACCATCTCGGCATGTTTTCGTCCTTCCTTGTCTTGATACACTATGAAAAAGTCTGGAACGTACACAGTGTATTTGCCTGTAAATGGATGTCTGTAAGGTATCTTGATAGACTCTGACGCCCATTGGTAAACATTAGGATGTTCATCACACAACCTCATGAAAGCATGTTCCCAACTTGACCTGTATGTTGGTGTCTTGGTGCCTACGTACTTCTCTGAATTTTTGGGAGAGAACTTGCCCCTAGCAAATCTCGGTAACATTAGTCTATGATGTTTCTAGATACTGTCTCTTTAGTAGCCAGTGTTTTCCTCACACCCAGTCTACTTGACTTGTATCTGTTGGCATTTAATATAATTGTGATTAGTTCCGACAACAATGCAGGCGAGGCGTAAGTCAGTTGATCAAGAATCTGTTGTGGTTTGATGTTGTCTATCTTGGCCTGCGACAGTATCGCATACGCTATTGACTCTGCCGATGTCCTAGAAAAATTACGTTTAACAAAGAATGCTATGGTGCTATCGTATTCGCCAACGTTGAATTCATAGTTTGTTTCGTATTGTGTGGTCGTTAATTTTTGAATCGTTTGCTCTAAGGCATCCTTATCTTTTACTGGTAGATTTGTGTAGAATTCTTCCATTATAATGTTGCTTTCTCTGTTGCTATTTCAACGTCTAGTGTTTGTCTCTCAATCTTGATATAACCTTCTATGACTAATTTTCTCACATTAGTAATTGCCTTGCTAGTGTATACATTTTTAACATTGTCCGATGAACCCTCATATTCAACGTTTGATTGTGCAACTGTCAATCCTTTCCTAGAACCTATGTCTTTGTAGTATATGCCGGCCGCTATCTCATCTCTTACGTTTTCATCATTCGTTACTAGATTGAAAGATTCGTCTGGACCTAAAAAGTTTGCTGTGCCAACAGCCGGATTTGATATCACAGTGTTGTCTGCTTGATTCTTGTTGTCTGCTGTGCCTCTTGCAGTGGCTAGTGCTGTTGCACCCAATACCGCGGCACCAACGGAGAACTGCGCCACTGGGTTTGTTATTGTTCCTGCCTGTTTTGCAACCTCAAGCACACCGTCTTTGGCTATGCCTTTTAGTTCTTCCTTTACATCTGATTTTTTAATTTTCTTTGCATTGTTATAGGTATTTGATGCAGTCAATATAGCACCCAGGATATTGCCTGACTGCACATTTCTTATTACTGAACCTATGCCATCAACCACACCACCTGGTCCAAAGATACTGTTTGTTCCACCACCTAATACTGTAAGTGGACTTGGAGAATGGTCATAATTTATTGTGGCGAAACCTGGCACATTATTTTTGTTTACTATGCCTGACTTGTAGATTACGGTTTCATAAAGAATCTGCATTGTGTTGTTTAATACGCCTCCGCCATCTGCTTGATCAAGATTATCATGTGAGAATGATCCTATCACTGGGTTGACTAGCGTCATTGACGTAAATCTCTGTTTGTGTAGTACAAATATTTCGATACCTTTAAGGTATGGTTTCTGTCTTACTTTAGGTGTGTCCATACCAAACTTGGTTGTCTGTCTTGCATCACCAAAATTATAGTAGTCATCCTTGGTGTTTGATATTGTCAGGTCACTATTCATTCCTATAGAATCTGCTATGTGGTATTCATAGTATTTCTTCCAGAATGCATTAACAGTGTCGGCGTGGTCATCGTGGAATGTTATATTGACTGGCTCGTATGCTATTCTAGTGCCTGCATACATTTTCTTATTGTACTGCACCTTCTCCTCGTAACTCATATTGTACTTGGGCATGTCACACTGTTTGACCAACATGTTTAGTTGATATCTCTCGTTAGCATTGAAACCATTGACGAACAACGTCTCGTCTGTGTTGAATACCACATGAAACAAGAACTTCTGCTTTGGCATCAATTTGTAATTGTTGTCTATGTACAATCTTGATGCGTGTTGGTAGTCTTTCATCCCTGGAAGACCGTCTTGAAACCCTTTTAAAAAATTGTTTATGCTTGGCATATAGGTATTTATGGCCACAAAAAAAGCGTCTATAAAGACGCTTTTGATGTTATAATTGCTAACTTAATTGTGTTAATTACTGTCCACCACCAGTACTTAAAGTACCAATTGTTCTTGCAACTGCTGTACCAATTCCTGTTCCTGTTGGAGTTTGGATTGCGTTGTCGTATCTTATTAACATTGTGATAGTTGCTGGCTCTGAAGTGTTGTACGCTAGAGTGTTGTAGTTCACGTTTTCAACATACGCACCATATAGTTCAAATGTTTCTAATACATTTGGTGCACTTGCTCCGTTACCACCGTCTAACATTTCAATTCTACCAGTGAATTTGTAATCAATACCAGATGCCGCTGATGCTTGTTCAAAGAAATCAAACTGTTTCTGGATCTGTTCTCCAACTAGTTTTGTAACTGAGTTGTTGACATCATCTCTCAATGTAATTGTTATTGGTTCCCAAGTATGTTTACCCGCTGTATAAACTTTTGAGTTGTAAACATCTAATGTTACTGTGTCAAAAGTCAAGTTAGGTCTTGTTATGTCCATAACTTGTTTTGTTAGTTCTGATCTTGGTGTTGATACTCCAAAATTCTCCAGGATCGCTCTAAAACGATACTGTAGTTTTGGCATCAACAATCCTTGTGATGCTGAACTTTGATCGTTTGCTAGTGGTACTGTGAATTTTGATAAAGTTGATATTGCCATCTGTTTCTCCTATTTATTCAAAATTAGTTCCCTAACTTTGCAATTTCTCCTGTGTTTTTGATTCTCAAAGGTATGTAAATGAATTCAACTGATTTGATTGGCTCAATTGCTATATCTACATACAGTTCATTCCTGTCAATCCTTGTAGCAGTGTTGTTCGTGTCATCACAAACTACTAGGAAGTCAAACAATGCTCTTTGACCTGTTAATTCTAATAAGAATGATTCTATTGCACCTTTGATTTCGTTTCTTGTTAGTTCATCATTTGGTTCAAATATGAACGGTTTAGCGATTGCATCTAATTGTGATCTTAGATACACTGCTAATCTCGAAACATTTATTCTATCTAAGGCCGAACTTGCTGATGTTTTAGTCAAGTTACCGAAGTTTACAATTCCTGCACCTGAGAAGAAAGTGATTGGATTAATCTTCACTTCATGCATTGAATCTCTCACTGACTCCGTAACAGATATTGTTTCGAATTCTCCAGTCGCTGTGTCAATGTAACCAACTGATGTAGCGTTGTCAACAACACCTCTTCTTGTTCCTGATGGTGCGAACCATGGGAAAGCGATGTTATCGTTGTTTGCTAATGTTCTCAACATCATGTGCGATGGTGGAACAACAATTGATTTTCCTGCATTGTCTGTAGTTAAACCAGATGGATAAAACACACCCAAGTAATCACTTGAACTTACTAGGCCATCTTCACCGTTGTCAAGTGCTGACGCTGTGTTGTTTGCCCAGTTTTGTAATTTAGTAGACGTACCTTCTAATCTCATAGGTGTGTCTCCTACTACAAACGCTGTGTTGTTTCTGTCTGTGTTTAAGTTAATCATGTTTTGGATCAACTCTGGGTAACCAGGACAAGCAATTACATTGTAACCTCTTTGGTCTTCTCTGATTGCTTGGTTAGTGTCGATCTCTGATTTTAATTGTTCAACAATTACTTTTCTCTGTGCTTTTCTTCCAAAAGAACCAGAACCGTCTGCATTGTTGCTTGATTTAGTAACCCATCTGTCAGGGTAGTAACTCGCTACTGACTCATTACTTGCTCTGATGTTACCTAAACCAGTTGATCCGCTTCCTGGGTATTTCGTAGTTGTGATGTAATTGTTTTTGTATTCTTTAACATTGAAACCAGATCTTCTTGTGTTCCATAACATTATACCTTGTGGGTAGTTGTCTGGATTTGGAGCATCTGGGTCTAAGAATCCATCGCTCAACAAGTCTTTTATTGTACTTGGTGATCCTGCACCACCTGTTGATAATGAATCAGCCTTGTCAGCCGTTGTATGATATCTAGCATCTGCAAAAACAATACCGTCTTCTGTAGTTTGGTCTGCTTTGTCAACTAGTTCCCATGCCGCACCTGAAGTTGTCACTGCCACTTGGTTCGCTGTGTTAGTTGAACTTATCGTTGCCGCTGTGTTGTATTTGTAAAGTTTTGGATAGTTCTCAAGATCACTTGTATCAATCCATAAGTCGTTAGTTACAAGTGGATCTCCATTTGCCTGTGTAGTTGGTGCTGTTGCACTGAACTGTGGACCACTTGCATCTGTACCTGAGTACGCTGTTTTGTACCCAACCCATGTTGTACCATTGTGTGCCAAGATGTCTGCTTCATCAGTTGAAGTGTGATACCATAAAGTACCATCTGCTGGCTCATTAGTTGGCGCACTTGTAGACGCAGTGTAACTTAATCTCTTCCAGTTACTTGCCATGATACCTGTGTTAGCACTTGAGTCAAGGCTTTCACCTGTTGGTAGATCATACAAGTTATCGATCAAAGTTGAACTGTTCGCTGTGTATGTTCCATAACTGTGAGCCGATGTTGCACTGAAACCTGCATCTGCTAATGGTGTTCCTTGCGTGTCAAACATTCTGAACTCACCGCCCAGTTTGTGCGTCATAGTAATTTCACCTGTAGTCAATTTACTTGCACTTACGTTTGTGAATCCTGCACCGTTTACTGCCGCAATAAAGTCATCAGCACCAGTACCAGCAAGTGTAATTTCAACCGCTGTGTTTAATGCTTCCTGATTTTTTACTGATTCAGCAATTTTAAATTTTTCTCCACTTGTAAAAGATGGTGAAGTATTTTTACTTGTAATTGTAGTTGCACCACCTTCGTATCTGAAAAATTGGAAGTCTGCAAGGTTCGGAGTTGTGTCTGCAACACCTGAAACATCAGCACCCATGCTTTCTTCAGTTACGTTGTATTGTGCGTACACTGTTCCTGTGCTTAAACCTGTTCCACCATTCGCTGGATCTAAATTAAAGATTGCTGAATGATGATTGCTGTGAAGTGGACTAGCAACTGTTGAGAAACTAGCACTTGCTGTGCTGTAAAGTTTTGCCACTAAATTCGCACCTGAGTTTGCAGAAGTAGTCTTGAACCAAACAGAACCGTTAGGTCTGTTTTCTTCTGCTGTCTTCCAAGTTGGTCTGTTAGTGTGGCTTTCTTGTAGAAGTTTTACACCATTTTTAACACCTGCTGTAATTCCTAGGTCTGCTAATAATGTTCCTGATTTCGCTTCAAATCTAATTGTGTTAGCACCACCTGTTGAGTCACCTAAATTTCTACCATTGTGGAAGATTTCTAAGTTTCCTGTTGTTGCGTTTACACTCGCTGTAACGTTTGTTACACTTGATCCGATGTTTGCCGCAACGTTGGCAAGTGTTGTACCACTTGTTGTAATTTCAACACCGTTCATAACCATTTTGTGACCACTTGTTACTGTAGTTCCTGAAGCAACTGTCACAATCGGTAAAGATGTGTGCCATGCTTCTGAACCAACATGCACCCAAGTGTTACTTGCTGTCTTCTTGTAGATCTTGTTAGTAACGTGTGTTGTGTTGATTGCGTAATCACCAATTACACCGATTGAAGTTTTTGGTGCACCAGTTGAGACACCGCCAACTAGGTCACTTGTTGAAGTGATTAGTGTTGGAGTAATTGTTGTAAATGATTGATTAGTCTGTGACCACTCAAATAAACCGTAACTGCTTGATGCAAGGTCAAACCAGTAAGTTCCATCTGTTGGTGCCGCTGTCGGTGCCGTAGCACTTCCAACTAATTCTGATGTGTCCACATTCGCTCTTAGGATGAATGCTCTGTTGGCAACTCCTAGGAAACTGTATGCCGCTTGTAAACCGTATTCATTTAACTCATATCCGTTAAGTGCAGTTCCTGATGCGTCTGTGTAGAATTTCGGATCTCCGAAAGTCTCTGTTAATTCTCTTTGAGACGAGATCAAATATGCAGTGTTGGCGTTAGCAGATTGTGTTCCTGCCGCAGTGCCGTCTCCTGCTCCGTTTTTCTTGTCTTTTGATGATGCTACTATGAATAGTGGTGTTGTACCCGCATCTGATGGTACGTAGAAACTTTCATTTATTACTGAAACCTCTACTCCTGGTGATGTTAATGCCATTTTTCGTATTCTCCTTGCAAGTTACGTATATACTAGAACTATTTATTCAATCATACGGTTTTGTTGACATAATTTACCGTTTTATTGGTGCCTATATAGGTGACGTAAATACAAACATGCAATATAAAGACAGACCTTTGTGTACGGAGTGTAAGAACAAGCCTAGGGCATACGCCTATAAGAGATATGGCAGGGTATATTGGCGTAGCAAGTGCGACACCTGTATTAGGAAAAAGGCGGGCAAGAAAGTTGGCGGTGTGACTGCATTACAAAGGTCAGGATACAAAAAACACCGTAAGTGTGAACTGTGTGGCTTCAAAGCACAGAATAAAGCACAATTGGATGTATTGTTTGTTGATGGAGATCTTAGGAATACTAACGCTACAAATTTAAAAACTGTTTGCGCCAATTGCCAAAGGTTGGGCAGTACCCGTAGACTTGGTTGGCGTGTCGGTGATCTTGTTGCTGATGACTAGATCGTCTATACTAGCATATAGTTCGTCTTTTGTGCCATTATTTTCAATCACAAAATCAAATTCTTCTTTCGCCCAGGCGTATTCTGAGGAGTGTATACCTTTAGGTTCAATGTTACCCTCAACATAGTCAACAAACCAATCAGGATCAGGTCCTCTTTTTACTAGTATTATTTTTCCGCCGTGTGCCCTTATCTGTTTTACTTCATTGGGAAATCTTGTGTCTGCTATCACGGTGTTTTGGCCTTTGTATCTTCCAATGCAACTGTCAACCCAGATACCGTCGTACATCTGACCTCGCATTACTTCTGTGCCAAAGTACTGCAACACCCATCTCGGAGTGGTTGGCTTGCCAAATTTCTCGCTCCAAAACTTGTCTGGTTGTTCCCTCCAATGTCTGCTGGATTCTGTATCTCCTTCAAGCATGGCTCTATCCCAATTAAACATTGACGCCACAGCATCTTTTAGACTTTTTGCGAAACTGTCTTTTTGATATCCATGTTTTTCTACAAGTCTGTCCGCTACTGTGCCTTTACCAGAACTTATTAATCCTACTACACCTATTAACATAGGATCATTATACTATTTTTTTAGACGTTTTTCAATGACTATTTTTGCTTCTTTTACCGCACCCAGAATGGTTTTTCTTATATCTAACTTTTTACTTTTCAAGGCACTTATAGACATATTTTCTAGATCATTTACAATTTGTTCTAGTTCGTCTATATTGCAATCTTCATATTTCTTGTATCTGGAGTCCGTCATGACACAATTATTTAAAAGGATTTAGGGTGTTATTAACCAATAACAAAACTGTGTGGTGTACCACCTTCTGCATAGTTTCCTATGTCTGCTTCTAGTCTTTCAATTTCTGCTTGGCCTTCTGCCTTCAAGGCATCGCCGTTCAATGTTGTGCCTCCTTGTGGTCCTGCAATGGTGTTGAATTTACCTCTTGCTTCGCCAAGCATAATTTTAGATACCGCAAGTGTATAATCTCTTATCCACGGTTTTGAATATATGTCTTTGAATAGTGTTATGTCAGGTCTAAAGTTATCTGTATGCATTAACACTGTTTCATTATCTGCTCTTGGTCGTTGAGTGATTGTTAATTTTTTTGTTGCATTGTCATAATGAAACTGTATGAAACTTCCAAACAATTTTCCAACTAACTCTTGATATGATGCAAAAGCGTAATAAGTTGCTAGTCCACCTGTAGCACCTGCTCTTAAAAGGTACGTGTTAGTGTAAGCCAAGTTGAAAGGTTCAAAAAGTGTTCCGCCTTCACCACCCTCTGTACGTGATCCCACAGTTCTTCTGTGTAGACTTCTCACATTGATTACTTCATTAGGTAAGATGTATGTGTTTTGATTTTTCTTTAATTCTAAGAATGCGTATGACTCCTCAACAGCATTTGATGATCGCTGTCTGAATTTGTTGACCGCTCTTTCCAGTGCCGTTTGATAGTGTTTTGGGTCTAATTCTACGTCAATCATCCCGTCACCGAGACTGTTTTTAACGTAATCAAAGATTTCCTGTTGTCCTGTTTGTAGTTCTGACATACTCATATTTATAGTCATTGTCTGTGCAATAAATATGTATGATATGCCAAGATTATCCATTTTTAAGCCTGAAAAGGGCAACGACTACAAATTCTTTGATCGTAACATCCGTGAAATGTTTCAGGTGGGCGGTACAGATCTACACCTACACAAATACCTAGGTCCATACGACCAAGGAGATACGAACAAGGACGGCCCAGCGTCTCCTAGTCAACCCAGAGTTACAGGCAGTGACCTTAACGAAACAACCATACAAGATTTACTGTTCCTAGAGAATAGAGACAGAAAGTATTCTAGCGATATCTACACTGTGAGAGGCATATACAACGTCCAAGATGCAGACTTTAATTTGTCACAATTTGGAATGTTCTTACAGAATGATACCTTATTTTTGACTGTGCATCTCAACGATATAGTAGAGAGAATTGGCAGAAAACCCATGAGTGGAGATGTCATCGAATTCCCACACATGAAAGAAGATTATTCACTTGACGAGAGTGTGCCTATAGCATTGAAAAGATACTACGTGGTTGAAGATGTAAACAGGGCCGCAGAAGGATTTTCGCAGACTTGGTGGCCTCACTTGCTTAGATTAAAAATGAAAACTTTAGTTGATTCTCAAGAGTTCAAAGATGTCGTAGGTGATGCAACAACAACGGGATCGGTCGCAAGTTACATGAGCACCTACAATAGAGAAAAAACAATAAATGATCAGATAGTTGCTCAGGCAGAACAGGACGCTCCGAAGTCAGGATTTAATTACAAACAATACTATGTTGCACCTATAGATGAAAGAGGAAATATTAGAACTGAAAATGTCAATACGCAATCTCAAAGGGCAAGTAGCAACAATACAGTCAATGCAACAATAGATACACCTGCAAGTTCACACTATGGTTTCTACCTAGATGGTGATGGTGTTGCACCAAACGGAAATCCTGCAGGATTTGGTATTACATTTCCAACTTCGGGTGTAGACAAAGGTGATTATTTCTTAAGAACAGATTTCTTACCAAACAGATTATTCCGTTATGACGGAACTAGATGGGTAAAAATAGAAGATTCAGTCAGAATTAACATGACTAACACAGATGGCAGGTTAAATTATAAGACAGGATTTGTAAACAACACAACAGAATCAACTATAAACGGATTGACAGTCAAGCAGAGACAGTCATTAACGGATGCATTGAAACCAAAGGCTGACAATTAAGAATGTTACACTTTTACGAAGGACAGGTTAGGAAGTTTCTTACTCAATTTATTAGAATTTTGAGTAACTTTTCTGTGGAAACGGGCAAAGGTAAAGATGGTCAGATTAATTTACGTGCAGTTCCTGTAGTGTATGGAGATCCAACTAGACAGGTAGCAAATATTATTAGGAACAATTCTGAAAACGCTCTAAACTATGCACCTAAGATTGCCTGCTACGTGAGAGAATTGAACTATGACAGGGAAAGAATGCAGAATCCTTATCATATAGAAAAGCAACATTTAAGAGAAAGAGATGTTGACTCTGATGGAAACTACACAAACCAATTGGGTGCTGGATATACTGTTGAAAAGGTTATGCCATCTCCGTTCAGATTGGAAGTGTCAGCAGACATATTTTCGTCAAACACAGATCAAAAATTACAAATTATGGAGCAAATACTATATTTGTTTAATCCTGATTTTGAGATACAAAAAACAGACAATTACATAGATTGGACAAGTTTAAGTTATGTTGAATTAACTAACATAACATTCAGTTCGAGGACGATACCAGTTGGTGCCGAATCAGAAATAGATGTTGCAACATTACAATTTTCTATGCCAATATGGTTATCACCACCTGTAAAAGTTAAGAAGTTAGGTGTTGTACAAAAGATCATCATGAGCATATACGACGACGATGGCGGCATAGCAAAAGGATTGATTGACGGAGAACTTACGTCTAGAAGTTACATCACACCAAACAATTTTGGTCTGTTAGTGACAGGAAATCAATTGAGATTATTGGGTACAACAGGAGTGAATGTGTCATCGGGTGGTGATGGATTCCACACTGGTGCGAGAGATCCGGGTCTAGCGGATCCATTTGAAACATTTGGACCAGCAGTAAACTGGAAAGTGCTGTTAGATCAGTATGGCAAAGTCACAAATGGTACATCTCAGATAAGATTGACACAGCCGAACGGCAATGAGATTGTTGGCACAATCGCAACCACGACACTTGATGACACAATTTTATTATACACGATTGACGGTGACACAATACCAAGCAATACACTTACCGCTGTGAAGAAAATTATAAATCCTGCAACTTTTGATCCAGGTACACCTGCCAATGGAGACAGGTATTTGGTCATAAATGATGTTGGAGACAGCACAGCCAGTTTCCAAAGTGCAACATGGGGTACGCTTGTGGCGAGAGTAGGAGATATTATTGAATACAACAGTGCTACAGGCAAATGGAATATAGCCTTTGATGCCTCAAATCCAGATTCAACACAACATTATGTTACCAACTTGAACACTGGAATACAATACAGGTTTAACGGCACTGAATGGGTAAAATCCTACGAGGGAGTGTACACACAAGGTAATTGGAGTATTGTGCTTGACGGTGGTGCAGATCCTGGATATAACTCATCAATTGACGCTACCACTCCATAATTGCTATAATATAGCATGAAATCTAAAGTATCTAGAAGTCTAACAAAGACTATCACTTGGAGAATATTGGCCACAAGTGATACCTTTCTTATTGCGTGGTTGATTACCGGCAAATGGAGTTGGGCCGGTGCTATAGCAGGAATAGAAGTAATCACAAAAATGTTTCTTTATTACGGGCATGAAAGAGTCTGGGACAAAATAAAGTGGGGTCGTGAACCATTAGAACTACCAACTGAAATATTTCCGTCTGAAGACTGGAAAATTAAGAGACTAAAAAATTTTTTAAACAAGAAACATAAGAGATTGGCTAAATTATTATAATGAAAGAAAATATAGTTTGCTCAGGTGCTCTGTTTTACGCAACCAGCACTAAACGTTTCCTATTCCTACAAAGGACTGACAAGAAAACACAGGGCATGTGGGGATTGGTAGGCGGTAAAAGCAAGTTCACTGAAAGTGCATTCGAAGGATTAAAGAGAGAAATTGAAGAAGAAGTAGGCAGTTTGCCGAAATTTAAAAAAGTAATCCCCCTAGAAATGTTCACATCTAACGATCAGAAATTCTTTTTTCACACATATTTGATTGCAATTGAATCAGAATTTATTCCTAAATTAAACGGAGAACATTCAGGATACTGCTGGACTGCGTTTGAATGTTGGCCCAAAAATCTACACATGGGTCTAAAAAATACTTTGAACAACAAAAGTATAAAAGGCAAGTTACAGACTATATTGGATCTGATTGTCTAAGGTTTATTAGTTGCTGTTATATAGTAAGCATCGCCGTCCCACAACAGATGAACATTATTTTCTCCAGCAATAGTATCTAGTGAGTGTGTGAAGTTTGCATCAACCGAACCGCTTGTATTATAACTTTTAAATTTCACTACAATGTTACCACCGCCGTTATATCGTCTAGCAATTAAAATTACTCTCGTACCTACCGTTGTTGCATCAGGTAGACTGAAGTAATTTGTGCTTCCGCTTTGTCTGTTCCAGATGTATACGGATTTACCTGACTCTAATGCTGTTGGTGAGCCACTACTAGTGCTTCCATTACTTGTAATTGTTTGAATATCAGGATTAGTGTTAATTGCTACTCCACCGGCTGTTGTACCATCAGACACTTTAAGTGTTTTTGCGTCTGTGTCTAATATTAATTCTCCAGTATCGCCAATGTGTACAGTCGCACTTTCGGCTATGTGTTTGAACTTAAATTTTCTCGTTGCCATAATAATATTTACTCGTGCTTAATATATGATTTACCTGTAAGTTTTTCAATGTCTCGAATCATTTC
>Ga0163111_10001851_pt1 | contig 13263 bp, 11 predicted proteins | sample CRUFie1St18metaG_FD_109645 | JGI IMG/M metagenome (GOLD analysis project Ga0163111, IMG submission 109645) | Marine microbial communities from the Costa Rica Dome - CRUD Field 142mm St18 metaG | ecosystem: Environmental > Aquatic > Marine > Oceanic > Photic zone | place: Costa Rica: the Eastern...
TCCAGTTTGTTAAATTACTTAATACACCTTGCACAAGTAAGTTTCCTGTTACTTCTATATCACTTGTAACGTTTACTTGGCCCGCTGGATTAATAATAATATCACTTCCACTACTAAGAGTTGGAGTGCCTGTGCTTGTACTAATAAACTCTTCTGCTGTTACACTTGTTGTTACTACTGCACTTGCGGCACTTAGTCCACTTTCTAAGTTTAGTGCATCACCAAATATGTTATCCCAGCGTTTTGTAATTGTGCCAAGACTGTATGTTTTGTCTACGTTTGGAATAATGTCACTACTAACGTCTGCATTAAAGGTAATATTATCAGTATTAGTATCTCCCGTAATAGTATTACCGCCAACTATAATGTTACCTGTTAGATTTACATTGCCTTCAACATCTAATCCTTGTTCAAAGTTAGTAGTCATTCTGTCTCTCCTGTTATCAATATTTATCGAATTAGTCAAAGAAAAAGGAACCCAGGTTGCCCTGGGTTCCGGTCTCCACTGTCATTCTGTGGTTAAACGGTCTTAGCTGAAGCTTAGAGCGTTTGTTGTTACTGCAATTTTGTTTAGATAATCAGCAGCGTTACCAAGAGATGAAGCTGTGTTGCTTAGTTCTACATAACCATAACGTGTCATGAAGCTAACAACTGGCTCAAATGTGTCAGGATCAAGTACTGTTCCTGAGCTCATTAGCGGTACGTATGGGCAATAGAATGCCGGTGCATCGCTTTCGCTTGAACCTTTGTAACCTACTAGGATATCATCATTAGCAGCATACTGGTTTACATAAACCTTCATGCTGTTGTTTAATGTACCAACTAGTTTGGTGTTTGTTGGTGCTTCAAATGGACCTTCAGTTGTTCTTGCGAACGCTGAAGTTGTTGCACTTTGTAGTACTGTTAGTACTGTTGGGCTAACAACGGCGTAGTTACCTGCACCACGGCGTGTTCTTGCCGCAATGTCGTTAGCTGCTTTGTTGATTAGAACTGCAAGAGCTGCATGCTCGTCACCAACAAATGTTGCTTGACCAGATACTGCGTTTTGTGCATAAGTTGCACTTGCTGTACCTGCTAGTGTAGTTAGGCTACCAATGATCTCTTGATCGATTTCAGCAGTAATCTCTTGAGCCAATGCGGCCATGATTTCTGCTTCTACGTCTAGACCATGCATAGACTGAGCGTCTTGAGCAGCTTCAAAAGTCCAACGAGCTGATAGCTTGCGTGATTTTGCTTCTACTGTTTGCTTTAGGATTTGGATGCTTAACTTACGTCCAGCTTCACCTTCTAGTGCTGCTGTTGCATCTGCTTTTCCTGATGTTGCATTACCTGCATAACCGTTTGCAATAGCGAATGGTGATAATGCTTCATCACCTGCTGTTACACCAGCTGCAGTTTCTGCGTAACGCACACGTAGTGTGTGAATTTGTCCTACTGGACCAGTCATTGGCTGAACACCAACAAGCTCGTTTGCGATGACTGTAGGCATCACACGGCGGATAACTGGAAGGATAACTTTATTTAAAGTAGCAACGTTTCCAGCCATAGTAGCACCAGCAGTTGCACTTTCAGTAAGTGCTCTTTTGGTGTTTTCCATGACAGTATCCATTACTGCTTTTTTGTTACCTGCCAAACCGTCAGTTAGAGCTTCTTTTGTTGCGTCCCAATTTTCAAATAGGTTTGCCATTATAAGTCTCCTTAATTAATTCCGGCTAATTTTTTCAAATTAATAATTTCGGCAGTTCCAGTCTCTGACTGGCTTGTAGCTTTTTTATCACCAGTTACCACTTTTGTGCTTTCGGTGAGCTTTGCCTTTTCTTTTGAAACCGTTGCATCTTCTGATAGTACGTTTGGAAGATACTTGTTGAATGCGTCACGTAGTTTATCGGTTTTTACGCTTTCTAGTAATGCACCCATGATTTCCTTTTGGTCCTTACTTAAAGGAGCCATCATTTCATTTAAAGTTGCTTTGCGATCAGTCATGTCTTTTGCAATCTTTGCTTCACGCTTGGCTTCCATAATAGCTACTTCTTTATCAGTAATGGACTGATTAGCTTCGTCAAGTTGAGCTTTTTGCTCCTCAATTTGACGTGAGAGTTTAGCAACTTGTGTGCCTTCTGCCAATGTACTTGTCATAAACTCTGCACTAAATGTTTCGAAGATTTTGCGGCCAAATTCATTTTCTTTGGCTTTCTGAATATCCTCTTTAAGTGTTGTTAATTCACCTGTTAGAGCATTTTCAATAATCTTCTCAACTTTTTCCGCAGCGTTTTTAACAAAAGTATCTTTAGCTTCAGCAATTACTTTCTTGCCTTCTGTTACCATTTTGACTTTTTGTTCAACTAGTGAACGCTTGTCTTCATGGAATTCGTTTAGCTCTTTGGTTAGCTGTTCTAATACAAAATTTTCTAGCTTTCCAAAATTCGCCTTCTGTGCTTCACGATCCTCTCTGAGTTCTGTGATTTCAGTTTTTAGTGTCTGCATAATAAATTCGTCAAGCAACTTTGCATGTTCCTTTACTGCTTTTTTATAAGCAACTCGGTCTTCTGCAAGTTTAGCTTTATCTTCAGCGAACTCAGTCAGTTCAGACTTAATTGTGTCGTTTAACATTGCTTCCATTGCTTCTACGATTTGCGTTTTGTCATTTTCATAACGTCCTGCAAACTCTTCACGTAGTTCAGCTGTAATGTCTTCACGTGCTTCTGCTAATTTAGCATTCCACGCTTCTGTAACACTTTCTTTCACTTCTTCAGACAGTACCTCAGAGCCGAGAATTTTTTCAATATCCATTTAATCTCTCCCTAGGTCTTTAATGAAGTTGAGCACCTCATTTTGGAGGTGTTTCTGCGCTTTGGTGTCATGTCTTACCGCTCCAGCTACGTCCCAAATTGTACTTCCACGTCTGTGGTTCATAATCTGTTCATAAATAGGATCTGGATAAGCATCGGGTGCGCTTGGATTTGCTACAATATCTACTGTAATTATCTCAAAATCCGATACATTTCCACTTCCGTCGACGTTGCCACTGCCTCTTGAGCTGACACCTAGTCTTACGCCACTTTCTAGTAACGTTTTACAAATATTACCCATTGGTGTGGGTAACATCTTTAGTTTTCCGATTCCGTCATTACCTTTCATACTCATGTTAGTAATCATATGACTAACACGATCCAAGTTAATGTTTAAATCGTCGGGGTGATCTGCTTCACCTAATACTGTGTTTCCGTTTTTAATTTTTTCTTGCAGTGAATTTACTGCATTGGAAATTTCACTTACTGGATACACTCGTTGATTTTGGTTTTTCACACCACCCTGAATAAAAATACCTTCCATGTAAAGACTCTTGCTACCATCTTTCTCCTCAACGGATTCAGTAGTAACATGAGCATTACCTGGTTGGATAACTTCTCTCAGTGGTGTAAACATAGTGCCTTACCCCTTTACCGCACGAGGTTCGCCGGCTTCTTGTGGACCGTCTACACCCATTGGTTTTGCAGCTGGAGCACTACCACCTGACTCTTCTGAACCAGCAATATCAACAGCTTTTCCGCCCATGTCTTCACCTGGACCTACTGGTGATTTTGCAGCACCGTCTGAACCGTCAGCATGACTTACGCTAACTGCTTTCATTTCAGCACCTTCTTCTAGTTCTTCTGTTGTTTCTTCAGCAACTGGCTCTTCTACTGCTTCCATTTCTGGCATTTCGACTTCCATCTCTTCGCCTTCTTCTTCATCAGCTTCGTCGCCCATGTCGTCGCCTGTTAGTTCAGCAAAAGCAGCTTTTAGTTCTGCTAAAGCATCGTCAACATTCATCATGGCTTCTTTAGCATCTGCTTCTGCTTCTGCTTCGTCGCCCATATCGTCGTCAGCAAGTTCTGATGCAAGATCATCTTCAGCTTCGTCTTCGTCGGCTTCGCCAAACGCTTCTTCTGCTTCAATTTCTTCTTCTGCATCAGCGATATCTTCGATGAAGTCATCTTCTTCGTCGCTTACGTCGATTGTTTCTTCAAGGTCTTCTTCTTCGACCTTTTCCTCGTCTTCTTCGATCACGTCTTCAACAGCGGCATCTTCGTCGATTAAGTCAGCGTAAATATTACGTGACTTTTCCACAAAAATGTCGTGTAGTAGATCGGAAGCCTTTTCGGTTTCCTCGTTGATCACCAATTCGAGGACTTGTTCTAGTTTTTGTTTACTATCCATTTGCTTTACTCCTCAATGATGACACAGCAATATGTTACAAAGTCAATGATATTTAGTAACCAAAGCATTTTACTATGAAAAAAGCATAGAAAAATGCAAAAAGTGGTGTTTTTATGATCTGACCACCGTGCTAAGTATTCTTATTCAGCTGGTTTACCGTAGATTTTACTGAGATTTTGCATACGTTCAGAGTCTTCTAGCTTATCTAATTCACGCTTTTTACGTAGTTTATTAAGATGTTTAAGCGTAATTTTTGCTCTGCGTGTGTCATCTATTTTAAGCGTATTGATGCTATCATCTTCCGCTTCATAATATTCTCTCAATTCCTGAAATCTCATGTTTCATCTCCTGTGTCTGTATCAGCATCATCTCCGCTGATTGGAGATTCTCCAGTATCTTCTGCATCCGCATCAGCTTCTGGATCGTCATCAGTGTTTAAATCAAAGTCACCACCGCTGTCTAAATCCGGTCTAACTCCTACACTGCTTAGTCCTGCTCCGTCTCCACCTGCACTACTTCCTTGTGCATCTGGATTTTCCTCTAACCAGGAAGTTTCGTTATCTAAAATTTCGTCATCTGATAATCCTAAGTATTTCTTAAGTATAAATCTACGTGATAGATATTCACTTCCGTCTACTTGGTTAAACACACCAGCACGTGCATTATCTATTTCAATCTCTCTGTACTGGCTAAAGCTCTGTGGCTCTATAAATCTTAGATCAAACAAACTGCTTTCAATCTGAAAGCCTCTATTTCTTAAAAACAATTTAAATTCTTTATCAAACGTAGGCTGAATCATATTCTGCAAACGCTGACAATATTTTGTAAATCTAAATTCTTGGATAAATGCTGTGCCTACTCTGCCATCCTGATATGTACTAGTTCCATCTTCTGGACCTGTAGGCAAATAACTACTAGGTACACGTAATGCTCTAAGCATTTTGTTTGTAAAGAAACGTAAATCGTCAATTTCACCTAAGTTTTGTCCGCCAGGTAAAACATCTACTTTACTTCCTCTGCCCTCAGCAGTTTGTGCAAAAAAGTAATCTTCCATAATACTTAAAGGATTATACTGTGCATCCATAACATTTTGTCCACCGCCTGTTTTATTAGGAATACGGCGTTGGTGTATTTCATTTTTTACTCGTTCCACAAAACCCATTGCTTTGTGTGGAGGCATGTTACCAACATCTACATAAAATACACGGCGTTCAGGCGCACGTTGTACACGGTAGATAATAATAGCATCTTCCAATAATTCTTTTTGTTTATATGTTTTAAAAATAGGATCTAATATACTTGTACCAAAAGGCCAGTTTGTGTCCATGCCTTCAGTCATAGCAACATGCATCATATGCTCGTTGTTTACAGCATATTCTTGCTCTTCCATGCCACTGCCACCACTGTTGCTTGTAGCACCATAACTACGACCTTCCATACTAGCAAATGCGCCGGCGGCACTACCACCACTATATGTGTTATTATGTTCTAGTGGTGCTGTTGCAGTTTTATTTTGTAAATTAAGATCTAGGTTTTTCATAATGTACTGCTCAGGCTTTTTGCCTTCGCTTTCATTTACCACAACTTTTAAAACATCTTGTGGATTTACGTACATTAGTTCCCATGTTTCAGGATCACGAATAAAAGGCTGATCGCCATACTTAATAACATTACGGAATGTTTTAAACATGCGTCTATCCCAGTCATTTAAATTACACCACTGTCGTAGTGCTTGTTCTAGGATTTTGCTTTCGCTTTCGCTTGGTTCTGTTTTGTATACTACATTAAATGGTATACCAGTTTCATCATCAAACTGTGTGCTAAATTCAGCAATAGTATCTAATGCCGCATTTATTTCGCTATCCATGTCCATTTGGTCGTATTGCATATAGCGTTCAACACGATTAGGCATTCCGCTATATACTTCAGGTAACCAACTCTGAAAGCGACTTGTACTACCAGTACTACCCGAACTACGCCCTTTGGACTTTACTTCTTTGCCCTGGTATACTGTAAAATGTTTTTTCCAACTCATTAGATATCTCTTTAATGTTTAATATTATTATATTTATCAGGATATGTCAATCATTATTAATTATTTTCGATTGTTTCTGTTTGCTTCCTAAGCAACCTGTTTGTTTCTTTTAGTTCGTTAACCATATCTTCGTTAGGATTTCCTGTAGCAGTGTTTTCTGCACCACTACTTGAAGAAGAATCCGTTGTAGTATCTGTTTGTACTTGAGTGCTTACAGGATTATTCACTCTGTTCATTTCATTTCGCATTTGTATTGCGGCTTGTTTATTTTTAATTTCTCTGTCTGTTAAGAATTCATTTCCTACTTCTACACCATCTATTCTAGTAGGAGTAGAACCAACAAACTGTCCCTTATAACTGTATTCGTTTTCTCCTATAAGACCCATATCTCTAGCAACTTCTCGTCCTCTTGCGGCACGATATCTTGAATCTTCTTCTATTTTACGCAGTTGGCCTTCTGTATTAAAGATTGTTTTTTTGCTTGCTTGGTATCTTTTGTTTACATCTTCGTCTTCGTAACCATAAATTGTAGCTTTTTCTGTAGCCTCTTCTTCATTATAAATGCCAGATCTTATTAAGGCCTTCTTTTTATTTTCATCAATACCTAATGCTTTGGCTTCTCCATATTCCGCTTCAATAGCCGCTTTCTCGTCCATAGCTGTTTTTTGCTGTTTAGCAATATTTTTATGCATTGCTAATATTTTATCACTTTTAAGTACAGGTTTACCTTTTGCTGTTGGTTCGGGTTTAGCTACATCCTTAGTTGCTAATTTTAGTTCTTCAAGTTTTTTAGCTTCCTCTTTAGTAAGTGCGTTTCCTGCGGCTTGTAGTTCATTTAATCTTTTTATTTCTGCAAGCATTAGTGACTGAATATTGGCTTGATCTTCTGCAATACCTTTGCTTTCTCTACCCCAATATACATTTTCACCTTCTTCACTTCTCTTAATTCTATCTTGTGCTTCAGCTATTTTTTGGTCTACAGCATCTCCGCTTGCTCTACGTTTAGCTTCTTCTGGATCTAAACCTTCTTTTTCGTATACTTTAGCAATATCCCTAGCAAGTAATCCAGCATCTATAACAACACTTGCAGCTGTTCCTGCAATTGGAAGTGTGCCTGCTATACCACTTCCAACTTCTCCAGCGGCTCCTACAAAATCGCCTTCAAGTAATCTATCTATACCAAATGCAAGTCCTGCAATAATACTAACACCAGGAAGTTTTTTAAGAACACTTTTCCCTGCACTTTTTGCTGTTGTTTCTGCAACTTGTTTAGCAACTGATTTTCCAACTTTTTCTGCTGTTTCTTTAGCTGTAACTACGGCAGTGCTTTTAGCAACGTTCTTTGTAGCATCTTTAGCAACATTGGCAACATTTTTTGCACCGTCTTTAGCAACATTTGCTGCATTCTTGGCTCCGTCTTTTACAGTTTGACCAACATTTTTTGCTGTTTCTTTTGCGGCATTTACTGCACCAGGTGCTTTTTTCACAGCGCCTGGAGCACCTTGTACTACGGATTTTACACCTCTAAAGGCTTTTCCTAGTCCAATTCTTCCTGCTTTTAATAATCCCAATCCTGCTATAGCTGGACCAAGTAAAGCTAGTGCGCCCACTGCCGCTAGTATTGCTTTAAGTGTAAAGTTAGCATCTCCTAGGCTTGTTAAAATACCGCCTAGTAATCCGTCACGCATTACATTATCGCCTAGTTTTTGTATAGCACCCTGTAATGCTTTTCCATCATCGCGGTCTGCACCTGTTAAGTCCATAAATGCATCCATGCCTGCCGCTTTAATTTTATTGGACATGGTTTCTATATCTGCGCCTAGATTAACAAAATCATCGCCTTCTATAGTTTCACGCTGTTTCTTTAATAGTGCTCTTATTTCCTCTAGACTACCTGTTAAACCTTGACCAGCTGCTAAGAAATTCATAGCCGCAACATCACGTTCATCTTCATTACCACGCATAGCACGTAAACGAGCCTCAAGTCCTTTTAAAACATCTGGTGGCACACTGTCTCTTATAAGTGTCATTCTATGAGCAATTTGTGCATTAAATTCATCCATTGCATCTGCATCATTGGGATCAATTTTATCAAATGTATCTTTAATATAACGATCTAAATTTTGGAACTGTGCAGTTGCTTCAGGTCCTAATCGCCCTAGTGCATCAGCAATTTGTCCGCCCATGTTACCAGTTAAAGCAGTAAAACTTTCTCCACCAGCTGCACTATCCATTAATGCGTTGCCTAAATCTTTACCTAATGGTCCAAGGCCAGCAAAGATACTTGTAACACCTGCTAGTTGCGGTGTACTTGCAATAAATCTACGTAACGCTGGATCTTCTGCAAGATCTGTACGTGCTCTTAGCATTTCTCTTCTGTCTGAACCTGTAAGACTAGCAAGTGCAGTTGTTTCACTAATTAAGTTCCTAAAACTGTTTTCTACACCTTGGGTAATTTGTCTTTCTGATTGTCCTGCTTGTTTACGAAGCTCTATTTCTTCTGCAAGTTGATCGTTAAATTGTGTGTTTGTTAAACCAAATTGTGTTCCTGCTGTACGTAATTTATCGCTCATTCTTGCAAATGCTAGTAATCCTTCTGAAGTATTATCTCCCAAAGCACGGAATGCAATACTGCTAGTTTGTGCAATTTTAGTTAAACCATCTAAACCTGTACCACTTAGTGCCGCAGCATTTCTTAACTCTACAAGTCCCATACCAAAACCACTACCTACATTAGTAAGTGAACTTAGGCTATTAGCAAAAGTTAGTGTGCTTTTTGCCGCAAATCCTGCTATTGCACCTAAGCCTACAATACCACCAGCCGCTTTAGCAAAGCCTTCAAAATCTCCGCCAGCAATACCTTTAATCCCATCTCTAAAGTTACTGCCTAAACTATTAAAATGTTTTCCTAAATCTCTAGACAAGTCTCTATATGCTTGTCTAAATTTAAGTGCTTCTTTTAAGTCTTGCTTACCACGTTTTTCGCTTTGTTTAACTTGTTTGTCGCCGCCTTTGTTTACTGCGTCTTTAACATCATCTACTGCTGCATTTAATTCTTTAATTACTTTGGTATTTTCTCTAGATATTTTACTAGGCATATTTTCCTGTGCCTTAAGCATAGCATCTAATGTTTTAAAACTTTGCTTGTTTACAGTAAATAAATTCTTTAATAAAGCAAGATTGTCTTTATCTAAATCAATAACTCTGTTTAGTTGTTCTTCACTAGCCCATTTGGGTACACGAATACTTTGTCCACCAAATTCTATGTCATGCATGTCAGCCATATGCTAAAATACCCATTATATACGTAGATAAATACTTTTATCGTAGTAAGGTTATAGAAAACCGTTACTACTATTTATGAGGTAGAAAATGAGCGAAAATCCACTAAAACATTTATATAGAAGTAAAACAGTATATGTACAACTTCCAAGTAAAGGAAAATTTTATAAAAAACCGCCACATTTTTCAGTAGACGGCGAAATAGGTGTTATGCCTATGACTACAAATGACGAACTAAAGTTAAAAAGTCCAGACGCCTTGTTTAATGGTGAGGCTATGTTTGATATGTTAGCAAGTTGTGTACCTGATATTGAAAATCCACGTGAAATACCTGCATGTGATTTAGATGTTCTTGTTTTTGCAATACGTATTGCTACAAATGGAGATCAAATGGAAATTAGCAGTGAGTGTCCTCACTGTGAAAAAACACATGAATATGATGTAAACCTAACACATTTTATGGCAAGTGCTAAAGAAATGGATTTAGAACCTTCTGTAAAAATTGACGATAACACAACAGTACATGTTAGACCCTACAGTCTAGAAAGCAGAATGAAAACGCAAATTCAGCAATTCCATGCTTACCGAATGGAAAGTATGTTAAATGGCGGAGAAATATCAACAGAACGCAAAGTAGAATTGTTTAATGATGCACTAGCGGCGGCAAGTACCATAAGTGTGGAACTTGTAGCAGAAAATATATCTAAAGTCGAACTTAAAGAGGGAGATGATGTTACTAAAGTAGAAAATTACGATCACATTTACCAGTGGGTAACAAATATGGATAGTAGCACATACAAAAAGATTATCGGACATATACGCAAACTAAGTGATGCGAATATTGAAAAAGAGATAAAATTAACTTGTTCAGGATGCGGTAAAGAGTACAGAAGCGATATAGATTTGGATCCCACAAATTTTTTCACATGAGGGCAATTAGAATGACTCCTCAAGAATTGCAGGAGTACACTAAATCACTAGTTGCCCAGCAAAAGAATTACCAAAATATTATCCTAGAAACAGTTGCTTATAGTAACGGAAGTTTATCATATAGCGAAGCATTACAAATGTCAAGTAGTGCATTTAGCGAATACGAAAAGTTACTCGTTAAAAAGATTAAACAAGATAAAGGAATAACAGAAGCAAACATGTTATAATCTTGTTTACGTTGTCTACGACAACGGATTTTTTCACTAACGTTCAAAAATCATTTTTATTAAGTTGAAGTAATTATCTTTGACTTTACCATGATGTCAGTCACACTTAGCCTGAATAAGGCCAAGTGTATCTGAAAAACTTTACCAGTCAATACTGCCACACTACATATCGAAAAACCTTTTAAACGTAAGGTAAGGGCGGTTGTGCGGTACCCTTTTACATTCTGCTTACAACGCAGGAACACAGACGGCCATATGTAGCGACCTATCTGCTACCCGTGAGTTCCAATGGTTCAGGAGAGCTCACTCATTTTGGTTTGTCAAACCAACGCATAGACTGCAACACACCACACCATCGACATCAGCTCACGCTGGCAGAATCTTGGTGAGTCAGGTTTACCCGACCAATCAAAGTTGCTATGTTATTTGGAGTTTATATTAGCCTGAGTTTTGCGTTGCTCTAATAGACGTTGTCTTAATATATTACTGCCTCCAACTCTTACGTTGATAATGCCATTGTAATATTCGTCTGTTTCCAGCACACTGCGATCAAATTGTTCTTTTGCTTCTAAGTAACTAAGTTCGCCTTTGCTTTCACAATAATAAAGTATTTGCCTTGTAAAATTGTTTTCGCCTAATTCTTCTACATCTCTGTTTAGTTTATCACTTGAGCCCCAATAAGTACGCCAATCACTTTCTTTGGTACTTCGTCTTTTGTTCTTTTTGCCTTTTAGCGGTTTTTTTGTAACTTTAAACCTTGCTAATTTTTTGCCTATATATTTTCTATCATTCGTCAGATTGGTAATTATGTAGACAAATCCTACACAAGTTTCCGGAAGTTCTTCAACTTTTATTCCGTTATAAGTCCAATCACTTTTTGCCACGTTTGCTCATTTTCTCCAATGTATGTATACCAATATTGCTGATATTATCTATTTTTCTATGGCCTGTGTATCTTTGCCTAATAGTTTTGTCGCTTGGTCTTTCATATATTGAAGTTAAATCGCTTGAATCAATTATTCCACTATCCACAATCCATTTGTAACTATCATTTTTAACAGAGACGTCATAGCCGTCCCAATTAGTTACTTTAGATTCGGGTACTTTTAATGTAACACCCGTATCAGGATCTGTCAATGTAATTGTTACACGTTCATTTTTATTCTTCGACATAATCTGTATCTGCGTTAAACGTAGTAAAACCATTTTCTTTTAAAACTTGTAGTGTGTGACTTACACGCCCTACTAGTTCATCTCTGTGTGAAATTAAGAAAATGTTTTTATCTCTTTCACGTACCATTTTCTTTAGTACGCTCAACGATGATTCTACACCGTTGCTATCCATGCCTGAGTCTACTAATTCATCTATTGCCAAAAAGTTTATAGGAGTGTTCATGCTTTCGAACACATCTCTAAAGGACCAAGATAAGCCAAGGATAAGCCTGTTACGTTCGCCGCGAGATAAGTTGTCAAAGTCTAGTTCTCTACCCAACTCTGTGATTTCAACAGTCAAGTCAGGTTGGAATTGTACTTCATGTGGTAAGCCTAGTTTAGTTAAGTAATAGCCTAATCGTGTATTTAAGTAAGATAAGTTTTGTTCTATAATTCGCTTTCTAATAAAGCTGTCTTTATTAGTTAGCAGTTTCATAAGAAAATCCTGGTGTTCACGTAGAAGATTTAACTGATTCATATTTTCCCAGCTAATTTCCTGAATACCTTCGTTTTGTAATGCCTCTATTTGATCTGTGTAAGGGTCCTGTTCAGCCTGTTTATTTTCCAATTGTGTTTGTAATTGCACCACTTTGTTTCTGTGATCGTGCGCATCGCTCACATTTTCGTAAAAAGTTACTGGTGCTGTGCCTACTGCGCCTAGCGCATCAAGTGCAGTTGTGTGTTCTTGTAATTGTGTATCATTAGCAAGTACATGCATTGCCGCATCTGTTTTTAGGTCTTCTTTATTTTTGAGAATTTCTTTTTGCTTATCATCATGTATGTGTTGTCCGCAAGCATGACACTTGTTTTCCACTAACAATGCGATTTCTTTTCCTAGCTTCTCAACTAGCTTTTCTTGTTTTGCATTATCCTTACGGATACTGCTTATGTAGTCTTCTAACTGTGTTCTGCGTTGTAAGTTTACATGGAATACTGCTAAGTCTCCATGTGCAGATAATTCAGCTTCAATATCTAAATGTTCTAGTTCAACAATTGCTTCTTTAAACGCTACAATATCTGAAGATTTTTTATCTTCCCAAACTTTACGTCTGCGTTCCAAGTCTTTAATACTTTTTGCAATTGTTGCATTTGCTTCCTCTACACCCTTGATGCGATATTCTTCTTCTTTTATTGCATCTTTTGTGTCTTTCATTTGATCTTTAAGTACGTTTGCTTTTTCACTAAGCATTGTGATACCCAGCAATTGCTCAATAATATCACGCTGATCATTTGCTCGCATACTTAAAAACGGTTCTGTATAAGTGTTAAGTGCCATAATGTGCTTAAACATTACATGGCTCATACCCAACAGTTTTTCTATTTCCTGTTGTGTAAGGCGTCCTTCGCCTTGTCCTTCATCAGTTCCGTCTTCCAACA
>Ga0163111_10001852_pt1 | contig 13260 bp, 17 predicted proteins | sample CRUFie1St18metaG_FD_109645 | JGI IMG/M metagenome (GOLD analysis project Ga0163111, IMG submission 109645) | Marine microbial communities from the Costa Rica Dome - CRUD Field 142mm St18 metaG | ecosystem: Environmental > Aquatic > Marine > Oceanic > Photic zone | place: Costa Rica: the Eastern...
ATTCACCACTAGCCTCGTTGATAATGTAGGAATCTCTACGCAACTTAGGATTAGCTGTAAGGATTACTAGCTTGTTAAAGCTACCAATCACACTACCCAAGTGGTCGATGTACCTACTGTCATCAAGTGCTGCCAGTTTCTGATACTGCAAGAACGTTTCATTGAAGTAACGAGTGTCACTTATGTCACGCTTTGCTGGTGGATGAAACTGCGTAGGCAATATACCGTTGTGTGCAAATACTGTCTGAGTATCTACATTGAACGGATGGTTATTGTCCATACATACAGAACCATGAGTTGCTATCCTCATGTGAACTAGCATGTCAGCAGTCCTTCCATATTTCTTTTGTACCTCTTTGAACTTAGTCAAGAATGGTTTAAGCTTCATAGTCTTATAGACACGAACCTTACCTTTCTCGTCAATCCAACTGATACCTGCACCATCGCTATTGTGTTTCCACATAGTCTCTAGTGTTTCTTTATCTATGTTTGCGCCCTTAGGAACGCTTGCGATAATACACATTATTGTGTACCTCCTTCTTCTGTTATGTCTACCAGTGCATCAACAAACTCTCTGGCTTCAGAAAGTGTGTCGTTATACACTGTATGTGCTCCGAACAGTCTGTTCAAATCAAACACATTTGTTTCTCTACCTAACTTGATTAGGTTGCTATATTTCCTACGATTTGCTTCCGTAGAAAGAACGTAGTGCCATAGCTTATCATTCCAGTACTGAGCTGTCAAGCCTCTGAAGTGTTCACGGAATCTTTCATTCTCGTTACCTTCTCTAGTATTGAATTCACCAAGTGCAATAGATTCTTGCTTGGTCATTCGATACACTGCCTCGACAAACTCGAGTCTGGCTAAGACCCTATCTTGTACAGTAGTAGAGTTAAAGTACCTAAGCTCAATGGTATTGTCTTTGACAAAGTTAATGCCATCATACTTACCATCTCCACCTCTATCGGTACGTCTTCTCAATGCAGTCGCTGCGATAATGTCATCGACATTTTCGATTTGACCACGTCTTGTTTGGTGATATGGATAACGCCAATGAGCCCAACGACCAGAACCACGTTGTGCAACTTTGTACAACAATGTTTCTTCTGCTGCGACTTCTCCGTCTTCTATATACACCTGATGCTGCCTCATAAAGTAATCAATGAACGCCCAAAGATGTCCAGTAGTAAACGCATCATGGTCAATATGTATATGAATACCATTGCCATAGTTTCTACCTCCACCTTCGTTGTACATTGCTACATACTTATCACGCAACAATGTCCAGAACTCATCTGGTACCATTTGCCAGGCACCTATTGTCATAGGTTGAGTAACAACCTCATGACCCCAGCTAGAACCAGAATCAACTGAACTGTCTTGTACTCTGTATGCCAACTGAGTACGCTGACCATTCACTTCTGACCAATTAGGATGAAACGCCTCAATCAATCTACGATGAGTGTTCTCCATGTCATTAGCATCTTGATGCACATTCCTACGACCGACCATCTCTATCTCTACGCCATAGAATGGACCAATCTGACTATTCACCATCATTGTATGGTCACTAATGTTACCTTGTTCACGAGCACGCTCCATACTCAAGTACTGAGCAGGTTGCATCATCTCTGGGTTAGACCAACTATCTTGACCAACAGGCTTGATAAGTCTGCCGTCATTGTGGTTACCCATAGCTACTTGCCAGACAGGGAACATAAAGTCCCATGTGTTCTTTTCGAGATTCATCTCTGCTAGTCCATGTCTTACAACATGAATAGCATTTCTCTCTACTCGAATCACTTGTCTGATACTTGGAGCAGCACTACCATTGCGCCTACCATTCATATAGTCTTCCCATTGATTAGGGTCATATATAGTTAGGAACAACGAATGGTCGAATATCGGTTGCTCGTTACGGTCATAGTATTCTATATCATTAGAGTGATATATAGCATCGAAGTCAGTATCCCTAACCTCGCCTGACTCATAATCATCTTCTGATATGTCTGGGTCGTTTTCGTACAGGTTGATGCCTCCATCAGCCAGTTCGTCCCAAGCTAGAATAGCGTCGACTTGACCGTCATCTATTGAGAACCAATCGAATGTATTACCTACATGTCCGATAGATTCATATGCACCTTCTTCTGGTGTAAACACATCTTCTTGTGCACACCAAGTAAGATACTTCCTAGCCTCCAGACTTAGCTCAATCTGCTCATCTAATCCATCAGCATGCATCCATTGTGAATGTTCTTCTGATACATCAACCCATGCATACGAACTTGAGTTACTGGTAGTAGGTATCTTTCTGAAGAACGGAACAAGTGTCATGGTATGGTGACCAGACCTACGTCCATCTTCGTCAAGCATTCTAGTACGCAAGAACTCTCTTAGTCTTGACGTTGTCTGAGGTATGCCATGTGGATACCTAACAAACGCTTTCGTATTAGGGTCATAGCCAGCAGTCTGAGTAGCTGCACATAAGTAACAGATAGAATATCTACCTTGACTTCTACCCATGTTAATAGCAAAGACACAGTTGTTCTTGTTAACTTGCTGTAAACAAGATTTGCATTCTTTGTATTGCCTTATGCTGCTACGGTCTCTTGGCTTGTAGATAACGTTCTCATACATATCCCATTCGAATGAATCATAATATCCATAGAATGGAGTACTCATCTCATTGAGACTGTATGAGATACCGTGACTCAACTTAGTCTGAGTTGTGCCACCTTCTACATAAGGGATAATATAGGCTTGGCTATAACATCTCTCTACACCATTCTCATCCTGATGGATGAATAGAATGTAGTGAAGATTGTCACCAATAACTCTACTAGCCCTCTCTCTGTACGACCTGTGCTTACTGCTCTTGCGCCAGACATTTGCACCATGGAACCTTTGGTCATATTGTTTCTGCAGACCTCTAATTATCTCTTGCAGATAATAAGGTCTTTCAACACGACCGTCTTGGTTCCAGCCACCAGCTGGTACCTCACGACCATTCTCGTTCATAGTTGCAATTGCATTATGCAAATGGTGAACTGAATCATGGTCATGATGAGCTGTTCTACCTAACAAAGTACTAGGGTCTTCGTTCTCGAACCTAGCATTCTGACAACTACAGATTCTATTCATAGCGTTGAGAGAACTATGTGGTATCACATAGATTTTAGATATAGACCACTGGGTGTAGTCTCTAACATCATCCTCAGTACGCTCCTGATGTGGAATCCTGTAGTCAGGTTGTACAGTAAAGTTACTCCTAACTTTATCTTCTAGGTAGTCCCAATTAATATTGACATTGGTCATATTGCCAAGGTCATTAGTTGTATTGGAATCTTCCCACAAAGACAATAAGTCTGGGAATAACTCTTTAGCTTCTGTAATGGAATCGAGTGTCCAAAACATATTTATTTCTCCTTCCCTGTGTTAATGCATTACTGCTAATAACACTGTTATGTATTGATATATTGCTATAAAGATAGCAGGTATCTATACAAAGGTCAAGTAACTTTTTACCTAACGTTTGTCATCACCTGCTGCCCACTCAAGCATTTCTTGCTCGAATTCAGCATTAAAGGTTTCATCCTCCTGCTGTGTTTGAGATAACTCATTCTCAATCTCTGAAACGTAGCGTTTGACAAGTTTACCTTCGTAACCTTTCTTCTTCCACTCGTTTCTCTTTAGACCGAAGATATGATACTTATTACCTTTACGGTCTTGATGTTGGAACCATTTGTAACAATCTGATATATCCATATCTTCTGGTATATCTCTCAAGTTAGCTGGTACCAACAACCATCTAGGTCTGCCATTAGCTGTTGCTGCAGCTTTGACTTTCCCATCTGGCTTTAACTCTAACTCCCCTCTAAGATAAGCTCCCATGAACTCATCCATTGAGTAGGACTTAGAGGCTTTAATCTCGGACTCCTTGAGCCCTTTGCGATTAGCCAATGTTGGCCTCCTTTACTCTTAGAATGTCATCCACCGCGTGTAACACGTCAGTGTAATTCATTCCTTCCATTTCCCTCATAACGTCAGGGTTTTCCGTCAAGTAAGATTGAATCTTCTTGAATCTCTTGTTGCTTAGACGAACAAGATTCTGCATATTACCTATGCTCCTTTCCTGTTGCATCGTGAATCGTAATTACAATTCTCACCATGCTATCCAGTTTTACTATGGGGTAACATTCCTCTAGACCACTATCGAACTTGGTTTACAGGAATGCTACCCCTTTGCTAACTAACTAGCGCTTAAATATGAATTGACCTAACTTGTTTGCCAAGTACATACATGTAAATGTAAACATTGCTGTGTACATCCATACGTTGAACTCACCATTCAATAAGCCCATTACATACTGCTCAATAAATATGGCACCCATTTAGAACCTCCTTTCATTTCTTTGTGCTCTAATTAAAAGGAGTAAAGCTATTACTCCTATTATTCCTACATATAAGGGAAACATTACGTTCACCTTTCCTTTCTACCTAATTAGATAATTTCTTTTCCAATCGTTTTAGTTTACGTGTGAGCGACTGATTCTCAGTAAACAACTCATCACACTTTCTAGTCATCTGCTCTAGTCTTTCACTCTGGTGACTCCATTCATTGTCTGCCATAATGCGACCTATGCTTTTGACTGCTTCCTTATCAAGTATGTCGTATTTCGTATCTGCATCTAAGATATCCTTACATGCATAACGAATCTCGTTATACTTTTCTATTTGTTCAGGACTCAATTCCTAACCCCCTTTACTTTTATTTTATTCTTCCATGCAAAATTGACTAGCTCGTCCATTGCATGATACTTACACAGCACTTTTCCTTTCTCAGTTTGGGACTGTAGATATGGAGGAAAGTGACATCTCTCCTCAGTGCTTGTTGGATTTTCTCTGATACATTTCATTATGTATCTCCTTTCATTTCTTTACATCCAGTTGACCCAAGTAATTACTCTAGGAAAATGTTTTACAATTTCCATTGCTCCATTCATTGACATGAACCTCTTGGTGTCATGTACATAGAATAGGTACAAGTCTTTAACTTGGCTGTCAAATGTTAACTCATTGTATGGTTTCAACATTGTTTGATGAGCTTCAGCTTTCTCACGTGTATAATCCTCTAAGAATGGATTAGTGTAATCAAGCTGCTTCTCTGCAATCATCTGAGCAAGTATCCAATAGTCATGGATAAGTTGTCCAGTCTCATGCAAGTTTAAGTCATACTCACGAGCTTTTTGTATTGCTTTTATACTGTATAAAGTACTAAAGTCGCCCCACTTCATTTATTCACCTCCTTTACTAAACTCTTTGTCCCAATCAATATCAGCAGTTTCTTCTAACCACTCTTGATACCAATCAGTATCTTCATCCACTGGGATAATAGATGTCCATTTATAACCACAGTCAGCACATCTAAATGTACTCTTGTGGTCAAACCATTCACATCTAAAACAGATAGTGTCACCCATATCTGGCTTATCTGTTCCAATGGCTTTGCTCCAACCTGGAAAGAAATGGTTTACCATTCCATTCTCTCCTACTAGAGCGTGTATAACAAGGCCACTAAATATGGCCCAAGCGATTAACTCTTCCATGAGTTTATCCTCTTTTCTATATCACGTACCGCGTCTTGTCGCGCTACTCTTTCTTTTATTAGTTTGTTTAGTATTGATTGGTGAACGTGCACCATACTAAACTCCACATCTCCATCAAGCAAGTCGTAATAATCATTAATGATTTCGTTACTCATTAGCTCTTTGTAGAAGTGGTTGTACAACCCGATATAAGCCCAGTTCCAATCATATTCAATATCTCCTACATACTCTCTGTAGTTGAACAACTCACCATATGTTTCTTTCTCAACAATGATGCTTGTGTCGAATACAATAACTTGTCTCATATGCAAGTCGTAAACATCTTTATAGTTATCGAAGAAGTGTTGTGTAATGTAAACAGCTTTGTAGTTCTCTTGTAGTTCATCCCATGCGTGATAGTCTTGGAAGTGTTCAAGAGCACCAAACATCTTAATTCTTTTTATTAGAGTATCTCTTTCATCTTTAGTAAGACGCTCATCATTAGGTTTACCAATAGTCTTTCTGTATTCTTCCTCAACTCTGTCAGACAACCAACGTAGCTGCTCTGTCTTAAGGTAGTAGTTAAACTTAGGATTAGGTAAGTCATCAATAGTATTGACTATGTATATATCGTCTTCGTTACACTGTATTGTAACTTCGTGTCTAAAGTTCCAGTTACGCTCTGTAACCATATCTTTATGTACTCTTGTAGCAGGGTCAACATCTTTAAATCTCCAGTCCATGTACTCATTACCAAAGCCTAAGTAAAGACCAGAAGGTTTCCATGTAGGCCATCTACTACCAGTTCCCCAGTTTGCAAACTCAGTACCCTTGTGTTTCTCTGGTCTCCACCTGATAAAGTCGCTCTTAGAGAAGTGTGTTAATTTAATGTTTACCATTTCATTCTTCAATTCAGCATGGTTCTTGTTTTGGCCTAAAGCCATTCTCTCCTTGTCAGCCAATGTATGTCTCACTTTCGGTCAAGTCTTGCATTGGGTAGTGAACCTTGATTTCCCTGACTGTCTTACCTGTCTGCTTAGCATAAGCTGTAGCGTAGATACGACACTGTGTCAAGTGACCTTGTATGTCTTCCTCGCTGAGAGACTTGTAATTCTTGTAATCAATTACAGTGAATGTCTCATCATCGTGAAGTTCTATCAAGTCAGCAGAACCTTCATACAAGATGTAGTTAACTTCACCCTTAACTGTATGCTCTGTAAGATACTCTGCACTTAAGTCAATGTATCCAAGGAAGCGATTGAATAACGTCACTGCGTAGAGTTCCTCTACTTCGTTAAGTTCGATGACTACGTCATCGTCAAGCTTGTTTTTAGCTAATGTGTAATCACTAAGCTTGTGATTAACTGCAGCCTCGAATACTTCGTGCATATATGAACCAAACTGTGTTCTGTTAACCTCGAACCCAGCAGGTAAGTCTGCTGTGTGTAGAATTTGGTTATCGTATTCACCAAGTCTGTAAGACATCTTAGATGGTGACGAAGGCAACTGGTTCTCCTGTTGCATATCGTCGTAATAGTTATTTAACATTTCCAACATATCTTGCGCCTCTGGCGTCTTAGAGGACGATGCGTCAGCATCGTTCTGGAAGTCCGCGAAGCGGACTTTCACCTTGTGCTCATTCATAATTTCATCCATAGTCATAATTGTTTTTCCTTAGGTAGGGTACGTTGTAAATTAAACGACCTACATTACACTAACGTTTAAGTGGTGCGCACAAATTTTTTGGGTTTTCCAAATCCACCTCAGGTGTGCAAAATAGGGTAAAATTACCTTGTATATGGGTAGAAAGACTAAATTAACTCCTGAAATTCAAGAGACAATATGTAATTGGCTTAAATTAGGGTATTATCAGGAAGATGCAGCCGTTATGGCGGGTATTGCGCCATCTACTTACTATGACTGGCTTAAAAAAGGCGCAGAAGAAGACAGTAAGCAAGACGAAATAAAAGCCCTAGGGTCTGGAGAGTCTCCTTTACCAGCAATACATGAGGATAGTGACATAGAGCTTGTCTATATATATTCGGAGTTTTCGGAGGCGGTAGCAAGGGCTAGAGCTGAGGCTGAGGGTGCTCATATAAAGAATATTAGAAGAGCTGCTGATAATGGGACCTGGCAAGCTAGTGCTTGGTTCTTAGAGCGTTCTTTCCCCAAGAAGTGGGGTAAGCGTTCCACGCTGGATATAGACGCCCAAGGCGACGAACCTATAAAATTCCAGATATCCTACGGAGACTAAGCTCCCCGCGTAATTTTTTTGGGTTTTTTGTGCCCATACCAAATTAACACCCTTTATATCGAACATTTGTTCGAACATACTATATATCCTTTATTTTGTATTAATAGTCCTAGTATTGCGTAGCCATCCTGTAGTTAAATCTAGTTATGGAGAAATATGACTTACATAGTGACCTGAATGACATGATGTCTGTACCTACTTGGTATAACAAAGCTAGTTGTAAGGGTCATCCAAACCAAGATGATTTCTTTCCAGAGCGAGGCGGTTCTACAGTTATTGCTAAGGCTATTTGTAGAGAATGTCCTGTTCAAAAAGAATGCTTAGAATATGCAGTCGAAAGAAAAGAGCGTTTTGGTATTTGGGGTGGTAAATCAGAAAGAGAACGCAGGGCTATTAGAAGAGAGCGGAAAAAAAAGACTTAGGGTAAATCATCCTCTGTCATAGGTTCTATATCATAATAGTAACCTTGTCTGTTGTCATAATCCCAATCGCTTAATCTTTTAAGCAAGGCAATTACTTCTTTAACAAAGTATCCAAATATAAATCCTAAAAAATAATCCATAGCTTATTACTGTACCACTTAAATACCACACCCTATGTTTTTAAATGTTAAAGTTATGTTAAGTCGGCATCCACACCGACCTCCTCCCATCATCGGCTCTTCTTAGGAAGAGCTGTATCCAAAACAATATTCTGTTACAATTAAATTATGTGGAATAAATTTTTAGAATGGGAAAACAAAATCTTTACTGCACCTTATAAATGGTTAATTAAAAAAGGTTTAATTGTTGCTGAGAAAGTATATCTAACAATGACTGACTTATATGAAAAAAACTTTCTTGAAGAGTATAGAGGCAATCCTAATTGGGCAGGAGATGACTGATGCAAGCAGGTAGATTAGTAAATATAAATAGTAAGTATCAACAAATAAAATATTTATTAGATAGCGATGAAGAGATTTGTAAATATCAAATAGAATACGATGGTCTTAGAAAAGCTATTGATTATCTTAAAAGAGTACACAACTACACAATATATAGAAATGATTGTCAATGTGGTTTACATCCTAGAAAACATTTTTCATACGAAAAAGATTGGGCTTCTGATTATGCCAAGAGTTGAGTGGGACCCAGAAAACGAAACTTATGCAGAGTTTAAAAAACGTAGAAGTAAATCTCATGGTATATCTGGTATGGGACAAAAAAAGCGTGAAGGTACAGGAAAAATAAATAAATCAGCTTTAAGAGAAAAAGCATTGAAACGAGCAAACTATAGATGTGAGTGGCCAGAGTGCGACACAACACAGTGGCTGGAGATGGCACACATTACTGGAATCGGCATGGGAGGCATGAATCGAAATATTTCGAACGATGAAGGTAATGTGGCCATGTTTTGTAAATACCATCACGATATTTTTGATGGTAAAACAATAACTGGAGCAAAAAGGGAGTACACTAAGTTTGTAAGAGCTTACTTGAGGAGATATGTGTAATGCCTAGATATGAACATAAATGTATTAAAGATGTTTGTGAATTCTTATTTGAGGTAACTTATAAAATAACTGAAGACCCAAGCATTAATTGTCCTAAATGTGCTAGTCCAACTAAAAGACAGGTTTCCAAAAATGTAAGGTTTGAAACACCAATGGATGCAGAGTTTGTACAAGACCCTTCAACATTGAGTCCCAAATCATTTGCACAAGTTCAAAAAGCAAGTAAGCAAAAATATAGATGGTAGGAGAATATGGAATACGAACACATTACAGAAGAAGATAAACAAACTATTGTAGAAACTCAATTAAAAAAACTTGAAGCAGACCATTTTGCTTTGTTATTATTAGAACCTAATAAATTACAAGATTCACAAAATCATGTGTCATGGCATCAAGCTAAAACAGGTATAGAGCAATCTATAGAAAGATTAAGAGTTAAATCTAAAGAACTTTTATAAATGCCCATATATGCACCTGAACTACCTTCTCTTCACCCAGCTCAGAAAAAAGTTGCTGAGAGTGATGCACGTTGGAAAATACTTTGTGCTGGTCGTCGTTTTGGCAAGACTAGACTTGGTGTTCAACTTTGTATCCAAACAGCATTGGCTGGAGGCAGAGCTTGGTGGGTTGCTCCTACTTTTTCTATTGCTAGGGTTGGCTGGAGAGCGCTCGAAAGCGCAGCTATGTCCTTTCCTAAAGAAATTGAACCAAAGATTTCAATCGCTAACATGGAAGTCTTATTTCCTAATGGCGGTTTTATTGCTTGTAAGTCTGCTGATAATCCGCAACGTCTAAGAGGTGAAGGTTTAGACTTTATTGTTATTGATGAGGCAGCTTTCGTAAAACCAGAAGTCTGGCAAGAAGTATTACGTCCTACACTTACAGAAAGAAAAGGTTCTGCTTTATTTATTAGCACTCCACTTGGTATTGGTAATTGGTTTTATGATTTATGGGAAACTGCTGGAGAACAAGATAGCTGGGAAAGATTTAGATTTACTACTTTAGATAATCCTGCAATAGACCCTGAGGAGCTAGAAGCTGCTAAAACAGAAGTAGGTTCAATAGTTTATGCACAAGAGTATATGGCAGAATTTGTAGAAGCAGGCCAAGGTTTATTTAAACCAGAATGGGTTTCTTATTATGATATAAATGCCAATGGATATTACATGGGTGGTGGAGGTCAATGGGACCCAAGAGACCTAGAACACTTTGGCGCAGTTGATGTAGCTGTAACTACAGAGAAAAGTTCTGACTATACAGTAATTATGTCTTTTGCTAGAACTCCAAGTAATCAACTCTTCTTAGAAGATTTAGTAAGAGTAAAGATGGAAGGACCAGATATTGTACCTGCTATGCAAAGACAAGCTCAAAAATATAACTGGAGATATGTATGTATGGAGAATCAAGGTTTTTCAAAAGCATTTATACAACAAGCACAAAGGTCAGGATTACGTGTGCAAGAAATGCGCGCAGAGAAAGATAAAATAACCAAAGCTTTACCGCTTAGTGCTAGGATGGAGTCAGGCGAAGTGATGTTTCGTAAAGATGCAACTTGGCTTACAGAACTAGAGAGAGAATTATTGACTTTCCCTGTTGGAGCACACGACGACCAAGTCGATGCTCTGGGTCTCGCAGCGCAGTCAATACAAACTAGACGACAATGGACAGCATATTAGATGGAAGAAAAAAGTAGATTCCAGAAGGCTTTGGATTTTATAATCCCTGGCCGAACAACAGAAGAAAAGACTCAAAGTAATTACAATCAATTATTTGGTAATGACTCATCAATTTACGGATATAATACCTCATCAGGATTTTGGGAATCAGATAAATTAAAAGAAATAGGAGATGGCTCTGGTAACTCCGCAGTTGTAGCTTGTTTAAACGTATTAGCTACTTCTTTTTCAGAACCAAAACTACATGTTGTTAAAAAAGATACAAAATTTTTAGATAACGAAAAAGTAGCAACACATCCTTTAACTAAATTATATTCAAGGCCTAATCCATTTATGTCTGCAAACTTATTGTCACATTATATAGTTTTAGCATTAAATACTTTGGGAGATGCATTCTTATATAAGAATAGAAATTCTCAAGGTAAAGTCATGGAACTTGTTCCTTTAATGCCACACTTAGTAGAAGTCAGAGGTAATGAGCAAAAATTAATAACTCATTACGACTACTACTTGTATGGTAAAGGCGAAAAAGTAGAATTGCCCGTTGAAGATATAGTTCATATACGACAAGGAATAGACCCTAATGACCACCGTAGAGGACATGCTCCTCTTAAAACAGTACTAAGAGAAATCTTAGGTGACGAGTCCGCTGGTCAGTTCACAGCAGCACTGTTAAATAATATGGCTGTGCCAGGCGTGGTACTTACACCTAGGAATGATGGATTCGGTGGTCCAACTAGGGAAGAGGCAGAATCTATTTCTCAAATGTACAAAGAAAAATTTGGTGGTGCTAATAGGGGTGCTCCTATGGTTTTGTCTGGAGCAATGAATATTGATATAGTTTCATTCTCACCTGACCAAATGAAATTAGCAGAACTAAGAAGAATACCTGAAGAAAGAGTATCTGCAGTTTTAGGTGTACCAGCTATTCTCGCTGGACTTGGAGCTGGATTGGATTCGGCCACTTACAACAATACAAAAGAATTAAGAGAATTTTTTACTGAACAAAAACTTGTTCCAATGTGGAGAACAGTTGCAGCAGAATTAACACATCAATTACTTATACCAGATTTTGGAGACCAAAATTTAGAATGTATGTATGACATACAAAATGTAAGAGCTTTACAAACAGATATGGATGAACTTTATAAAAGAGTAAACATGGGTGTATCTGGTGGTTGGATAACAATTGGTGAAGCTAGACAAGTAGTTGGATTAGATGTTGATGAAAAACATGATGTATATCTTAGACCATTAAATATGATTCAGGTAGATACAGAAGGTCAAGCTATTTTAAATGACACACCTCAAGAAAATAGAAGTCAAGCTGCACAAGTAGCTAAGTTACCAGAAGCTGCTGGTTACAGAGATGAAGTAGATGTAAAAGATATTATGGATGGTAGAAACTATCCTGTTGAATCTACTAGGCAACCAAGAATACAACAAAACGAAGAGCCTCGTAATGAAGAAAAGTATGTAGCTAAAATGCCTAATGGTGCTTGGTGTGTTATAAGTCATGATACAAATAAAGTTATTAAATGTTTTGATACAGAAAAAGAAGCTAACTCTTACCTAAAACGCAAACCTAAAAAAGATTATGATAATATTGAAGAGTTAGGAGTAAGCCTAGAAGAAGCAGAAGTACTTATGGAATCACAATTTGAAATAGAACCTGAGAATAGCAAAGCAGCTAACCCTAAAGATATATTTGATAATCCAGGTGAAGCAATGGAAAGGTCTAAAGAACTTGCTTGCGCAGTTGGAATTCATACTCATAAAGTTGATGGTAAAAATGTTTTCATGCCATGTAAGACACACGAAGCTTATGAAGAAGCAATTAAACCAAAAAAATCTGAAAAGCCTAAAAAAGATAGAACAAATTTTCCAAGTCCAGGAGATGATAAACAAGTATCAATCTCCAATTCAAAATACAAGCAATTTCCATATGGGTATGCAAAAGACCTAAAAGAAAATTGGCCTGAGATTTGGAGAAGAGCTGGTAACGGAGGTAATCCTCCTACATCATTTACAGGAAATGATGCCTTTAGAAATTGGACTAAATATAAGTCTGGTGATAGAAGTGAATCAGTTCTTAACTGGGTTCGTAGAAGAGAACGATATATGGGAAGACATCAAGGTAACAACCGACTTAATGGAACTATTGCCAATATTAAGTGGGGTGGTGTTTCTAACATAGGTGTATCTTCTATGAAAAAAATAATTAACGACCAAAAGAAAGTTGTTCGTTCTAGG
>Ga0163111_10001855_pt1 | contig 13253 bp, 12 predicted proteins | sample CRUFie1St18metaG_FD_109645 | JGI IMG/M metagenome (GOLD analysis project Ga0163111, IMG submission 109645) | Marine microbial communities from the Costa Rica Dome - CRUD Field 142mm St18 metaG | ecosystem: Environmental > Aquatic > Marine > Oceanic > Photic zone | place: Costa Rica: the Eastern...
AAGAACATCTTGCTTCGATATCAGATTTTTTACCACTACCATTAACGATAGTGCTGTTATCTTTATCAACTTTAATTTTTTTGCAAGACCCAAGATCTTCAAGTTTTACATTCTCAAGTTTAATTCCTAAATCCTCAGAAATAACTTGGCCGCCTGTCAAAATAGCTATATCTTCAAGCATTGCTTTTCTTCTATCGCCAAATCCTGGAGCTTTAACGGCTACAACTTTTAAACCACCTCTTAGTTTGTTTACTACTAAAGTAGCTAATGCTTCACCTTCAACATCTTCAGAAATTATCATTAATGGTCTACCAGCTTGAACCACTGCTTCTAAAAGAGGAACCATTGGTTGTAAGTTCGTTAATTTTTTTTCATGCAAAAGAATGAATGGATTTTCTAATTCAGTTGTCATTTTATCACTGTTTGTAATAAAGTAAGGAGATAAATATCCTCTATCGAACTGCATACCTTCAACAACATCTAACTCAGTTTCAATCCCTTTATTTTCTTCAACTGTAATAACACCTTCGTTACCAACTTTTTGCATAGCCTTAGAGATCATTGTTCCAATTTCTTTATCACCATTTGCAGAAATTGTTCCTACTTGAGCTATCTCATCACTATCTTTTACCTTTTTAGCAGAAGACACAAGGTTCTGTTTAACTACATCAACTGCTGCATCAATTCCTCTTTTAACATCCATGGGATTCATACCTGCAGTTACATATTTTACACCTTCTCTTACTATAGCTTGAGCTAGTATAGTTGCTGTGGTTGTTCCATCACCAGCCTCATCATTCGTTTTGCTAGCTACTTCTTTTACCATTTGAGCACCCATATTTTCGAATTTATCTTCTAAATCAATTTCTTTAGCTACTGAGACACCATCTTTTGTAATTCTTGGAGCACCATAAGATTTATCCATTACTACATTTCTACCTTTAGGCCCCAAAGTTACCTTAACGGTGTCAGCTAAGATATTCACACCTCTTATCATTGCTGCTCTTGCTTCTGCATCAAATTTTACAATTTTTGCCATTTTATTTTCTCCTTTAGATTAAATTATTTACTTGAAATACCCATAATGTCAGACTCTTTCATTATACTGTATTCTTTACCGTCAATTTTGACTTCAGTTCCTGACCATTTACCAAATAAAACTTTATCTCCAACTTTAACATCCATTGGAATAGTTTTTCCATCTTCAGTTTTTGCGCCACCACCAATTGCAACTACTTTTCCTTCTTGGGGTTTTTCTTGAGCTGTATCAGGTATGATTATTCCTCCTGCAGTTTTTTCACTACTGTCTAAAACTTCAATTAAAACTCTGTCATGTAACGGTCTAAATTTCATAAATTCTCCTTATTAATATGGTCTTCATATAGAGATTGACCTTACTATTTCAAGATATAGTTCAAAATAAGTTGATTAAAAAATGTAGGAATTTGAGGATTTTATGGTTTATAGATTAATTTGATGACAAAAAATTTAGATAAAGAGGGGCTTAGCTCAATAGTAGACAATTACCAGCTTTTCTATATAGATTTATGGGGCGTAGTACACAATGGAGTTTCTCTGCATACAGAGGCAATAAAAGCTCTACAGGAAATCACCAATAAAAAAAAAAATTATATTCTCCTCACAAATGCACCAAGGCCCAACCATTCAGTAAAATATTTTTTAGAAAAATTAGGAATGAAAAAAGAAATGACAGATCATGTTTTTACTTCTGGTGAGGCAGCTCTTTTATATTTAAAGAAAAATTTATTAAATAGATCTTTTTTTCACCTGGGTCCACCTAGAGATTTTGATCTATTTAAAAATTTTGAAGAAATGAAATCAAACAAAATATCAAATTGTGATTATATTTTGTGCACAGGATTATATGATAATTATAGTGAGGATTTAACATATTACAAAAATTTGTTAGAAAATAATATTAAAAAAAAAATGATCTGTACAAACCCAGATTTAATTGTAGACAGAGGAAATAAAAGAGAACTTTGTGCTGGATCTGTTGCGATGGTTTTTGAAAAAATGGGTGGAGAAGTTGTATATTTTGGAAAACCTTACCCTGAAGTTTATAATCAATCTACAAATAATAAAAATAAAAAGATTCTTTCAATAGGTGATAATTTAAATACTGATATAAAAGGAGCGAACCTTTTAAATTACGACTCGTTATTAATTTCAAATGGAATACATAAAAATGAAATTAAAGAAAAGGGAATAGATAAAGTTTCAAAGTCTTATGAAGCAATATGCAACTACATCCAATCAGAACTGAAATGGTAAAATTAATTAAAATTTATAATAACTTAAAAATAGATTCGAAACACAATAATTCAATTATTTTAATAGGTAATTTTGACGGGGTTCACTTGGGGCATCAAAAATTATTTTTATTAGCAAAAAAGTTTCAAAAAAAATATTCATGTAAAATTGGAGTACTTACTTTTGAACCAATGCCGAAAATGTTTTTTAATAAAAAATTAAAAAATTTCAGAATATCTAGTTTGAAACAAAAAATAGATCTTTTAAAAAATCTAAAAGTGAATTTTATTATAAGTAAAAAATTTGATAAAAAATTTTCTAAAATTAAATCGATGAATTTTATTAAAGAAATATTAGGAAAAAAATTAAAACCGAGATTTATTTTTGTAAGTAATAATTTTAGATTTGGTAATAATAGAGAAGGTAATGTAAAACATTTAATCAAATCTGAAACTTTATATGGATATAAAGTAATTAAACCACAACCACTTTTATATAATAAAAAAATTGCTTCTTCATCTTTAATTAGAATTTTTTTACAAAAAGGAAAAGTGGAAAATGCGAACAAAATATTAAAAAGAAGATGGTCTATCCATGGTAAAGTTCAAAAGGGAAAACAACTTGGAAAAAAAATTGGATTTCCAACTGCAAATATAGATATTAAAGATTATGTCTTAGCTTGTCCTGGTGTATATGCCGTAAGAGTAAAAAAACAAAATGGAAACAATTATTTAAATGGAATTGCAAATTTAGGCTATCGACCTACATTTAATGGAAAAAAAATATTATTAGAAGTTCATTTATTTAACTTTTCTGGAAATCTCTATAATAAGTACTTAACAGTAGAATTTAAAAAATTTATAAGAAAAGAAAAAAAATTTAAAAGTATAGAACAACTAAAGAAACAAATTAAAATTGATCTGTTAAAAGCAAAAAAAACCAAATGAGCAAATCTCAAATTAATTTACCAAAAACAGCTTTCTCTATGAAAGCAAATTTACCAACAAGAGAACCTAAAATTTTAGAATTTTGGAAAGATATTAATCTTTACAACGAATTAAGAAATTCCAGAAAAGGTAGAGAAAAATTTGTGCTTCATGATGGCCCACCATATGCGAATGGAAATATACATATGGGAACTGCTCTTAATAAGATATTAAAAGATATAATTATTAAATTTCATCAAATGGATGGTAAAGACTCGGTATATGTTCCTGGTTGGGATTGTCACGGACTGCCAATTGAATGGAAAATTGAGGAACAATATAAAAAAAATAAAAAAAATAAAAATGAGGTTCCCATAGTTGAATTTAGAAAAGAATGTAGAGCTTTTGCTGAGAAATGGATTGATGTCCATAAAGTCCAATTTAAAAGATTAGGAGTAGTTGGTGATTGGGACAATTATTATTCAACCATGAGCTATAATGCAGAGGCTCAAATTGTAAGAGAACTCGGAAAATTTTTAAAAGAAGGAAGTCTTTATAGAGGATTTAAACCTGTTTTATGGTCAACAGTTGAAAAAACAGCTTTGGCTGATGCTGAAGTAGAATATCAAGATCACAAGTCAGACACAATTTATGCATCTTTTCCTGTAAAATCATCCAACATCAAAGAGCTGAATAATTGTTATATAATTATTTGGACAACCACTCCATGGACAATTCCTGCTAATAGAGCTTTGGCTTACAATGATAATTTGGATTATTTATTAATTGAAATAAATGATGAGGGTGATTTTAAAAACAAAAAAGTTGTCCTTGCAGAAGCTTTATTAGACTCTGTTATCAAAGAGTGTGGAATCAAAAATTATAAAAACTTAAAAAAATTTAAAGGTAAAGATTTTAAAGGAACTGTATGCCAACATCCTTTTTTTGAGATAGGGTATGATTATGACATACCAATGTTAGAGGCTCGTTTTGTAACAACTGAGCAAGGAACGGGGATTGTTCATTGTGCCCCGAGCCATGGTCCAGATGATTTCAATCTATGTTTGAACAATGGTATAAAAGCTATTGAGACAGTAGATGGAGATGGAAAATATACAAAAATTGTAAAATTATTTGAGGGGTTACATATTTTTAAGGCTAATCCAATTGTAATAGAAAAATTAAAAATCCAAAAAAAACTTTTATCAAATGGTGAACTTGTTCATTCCTACCCACATTCATGGAGATCAAAGGCACCATTAGTTCATAGAGCAACACCGCAATGGTTTATTTCTATGGATAGTCATAAACTTAGAAATAAAGCTTTAAAAGCAATTGATGAAACTACTTTCTACCCAAGCAAAGGCAAAGAAAGACTAAAATCAATGATTGAAACCAGGCCAGATTGGTGTGTATCAAGACAGAGAGTTTGGGGTGTACCATTGCCAATTTTTATAAACAAAAAAACCAATGAAATTTTGGTTGATGATGATGTCTTTGAAAATATAGCTAAAATTTATGAAAAAGAGGGATCAGATTGTTGGTTCTCAGATGATCCACAAAAATTTCTTGGAAAAAATTATAAAGCCCAAGATTTTGAAAAACTTAGTGATATTGTTGAAGTGTGGTTTGACAGTGGATCAACTCATTCTTTTGTATTAGAAAAAAGAAAAGATTTAAAATGGCCAGCCTCAATGTATTTAGAAGGATCAGATCAACACAGAGGATGGTTTCATTCATCATTACTTGAGTCTTGTGGCACAAGGGATAAAGCTCCATTTGAATCAATTCTTTCCCATGGATTTGTTGTTGATGGGAAAGGTCTTAAAATGTCTAAATCCTTAGGAAATGTTATTGCACCTGAAGATATTCTTAAAAAATATGGAGCAGATATATTAAGAATTTGGGTAGCCGCATCAAATTATGCGGAAGATTTAAGAATTGATTACTCAATTTTGGAACAACATGCCGAATCCTATAGAAAAATAAGAAATACATTTAGATATTTACTTGGTAACTTGAATGATATTTTTGTAGATGAAGATTTAGAGAAAATAGACATTAAAAAGTTACCAGAATTGGAACAATTCATGCTACATAAAATTTATAGTTTAGACAAAAATTTTAACAAATATTTTAAAAATTATGATTTTCACAATTTGTATAAGGAATTATTAAATTTTTGTACTGTTGATCTTTCAGCTTTTTATTTTGATATTAGAAAAGACACTTTATACTGTGACCCAAAAGATTCAAAAAAAAGAAAATCAACATTACTATTATTAAACATTATTTTAAATTCGTTATTAAAATGGTTTGCACCAATTTTATCATTCACAACTGAGGAAATTTATCAACTTATTTCAAAAAAAAAGAAAAGTATTCATTTGGAGAGTTTTCTTACTTTCCCAAAAGAATTTGAAAATTTAGAACTTAACAATAAATGGATACAATTATTAAAGATAAGAGATATCTGCAATTTAAGTATTGAAGAAAAAAGAGGAATTAAAGAAATTGGATCTAGCTTGGAAGCGTCTCTTACAGTCAAATTAGGTGAAAAAGATTTAAAGATAATTGAAGGAATCGATTTATCAGAACTTTGTATAACTTCAGAGGTGATTATAAAAAAAAATGAAAAGGAAAATATTGAAGTAAAAACAAAAAAAGCAGAGGGAGACAAATGTCCTGTGTGTTGGAAAATAAATAAAAATCCTTGTACTCGACATAAAAAGTAGAATGATTATAAAAAATTTTTGGAATTTTTTTTTGATATTATTTATTTTTGCCATTGATAGATTAAGCAAAATTTTAATTATCAAAACTTCAAATGAACTAGGTGAAAATTATATTAATATAAATCAATTTTTAAATTTTCATTTGATTTGGAATGATGGAATAGGGTTTGGTTTATTTTCATTTACCGAAAAAACTTATTATAATTTTTTAACGATTTTAATAATATTAGTTACATTAATTATATTTTGGATGATTTTAAAAACTAAACGCTTGGAAAAACTTGCTTTTTTGATGATATTTGGCGGCTCATTAGGGAATATATTTGATAGATTGTACTATTCATCAGTTCCAGATTTTATAGATATTCATATAAAAAATTTTCATTGGTTTATATTCAACGTAGCTGATATATTTATTACTGTAGGAATTTTTCTACTAATATATTTAGAAATATTTTTAAAAAAAAATAATGAATAAATTCTCTTATCTTTTAGTAATCTTTTATTTTCTAACAGCTTGTCAATCTATGGAAGATGCCCTCACTTTAAAAAAAAGAAAAAGTTCTGATGAATTTTTAATTGAGAAAAAAAATCCTCTAGTTTTACCTCCCAATTATGGAGAACTTCCTGAACCACAAACAAATAATTCTATTCAAGAAAGTAAAGAGAACGAAAAAGAAATAATTATGAGTAATGAGAAAATTAAAATAAATGAAATTATAAAAAATTCTACTCCATCTGATCTAGAAAAATCTGTAGTGGAAAAAATGAAATAATTTAATGTTAACAAATAATATTAATTTTAAAAATTTTATCAAAATACAACAAAATAAAAAAATTTTAAAATTGTTTAAAGAATTAATTAAAGAAGATAATGAAATTTTAAATTCATTTAAAAAAACTTATAAAAATTCATACAGCAAAAAAGATACAAATAAGTTAAGAAAATTTTCAAATTATATTTTAATTGGCATGGGTGGATCAATTCTAGGAACAAAAGCAATTTATAGTTTTTTAAAAGATAAGATAAAAAAGAAATTTTTATTTAAAGATTTTTATGAAAAAAATAGCCCAACCAAAAACAAGAATTGTTTAAATTTAATCGTTTCTAAGTCAGGAAATACTTTAGAAACAATCGTAAACTCAAATGTTTTAATTAATAAAAAAAGCAAAAATATATTTCTCACTGAAAATAAAAAAAGTTATTTGGTAGATTTGGCTCAAAAACTTAGATCAGAAGTTATTCATCACAATAATTTCATAGGAGGAAGGTTTTCTGTTTTATCCGAAGTTGGAATGTTACCAGCAGAATTAATGAATTTAGATATAACTAAATTTAGAAATCTTAATTCTTTAATTAAAAATAAAAAATTTGTGAACTCTTTAATTAAAAATGTTTCAAACACTTTAGACCTAATTAAAAGAAATAAAAGAAATTCAATTATCTTAAATTATGACGAAAAATCTGCAGATTTATTTTTTTGGTATCAACAATTAATTGCTGAGAGTTTAGGAAAAAAAAGCAAAGGAATTCTTCCGACTATATCAAAATTACCTCAAGATAATCATAGTTTAATGCAACTTTATCTGGATGGTTTTAAAAATAATTTTTACACATTTTTTTTTGTTAATGAAAAAAATTCCCAAAAAATAAATAATTTGAGCTTATTGAAATCCCATTACTATTTAAAAGATAAAACTTTAAATGATATTAAAAAATCTCAATTTGAAGCGACAGAAAGAATTTTTAAGAAAAAAAATATTCCCTTTAGAAGTTTTTATCTAAAGACAAGAAATGAAGAAACATTAGGAGAATTGTTTATTTTCTTTATTTTAGAGACAATTTTACTTGGAAGAGCTTTAGGTGTTAATCCTTATGACCAACCTTCGGTAGAATTGATAAAGAAAGAGACTAAATTTTTTCTATCTAGATCTTAGTTGCCTATTAAAATTTTAGAAATCCCATAACTTCTTTCGTCTAAAAGTTTTAGATTTTTTGTAATTTCAATATCATCTTTCTTGTGTCTATGAATCAATAAAATTCCAGTATCACTTAGTAATTTTTTATTTTTAATATTATCTATAATTAAATTTATTTTTTCCTCTTTGTAGGGTGGATCTAAGAAAATAATATCAAATTTTTCGTCAAAATTATTTTTTTTTTCAATGAATTCAAAACAATTTTTTTCAATAATTTTACATTTTTCATGAATATTAAAATAAGTAATATTCTTTTTTAGAACTTCTAAAGCATCAACATAATTTTCTACAAAAGTTACATTTCCTGCTTTCCTTGAAATACACTCTAATCCAAAGGATCCAGTCCCCGAAAAAAGGTCAAGTATATTTGATCCATTGATTGATGTACTAATTTTATTTGAATATTCTATAAGATTAAAAATAGATTCTTAAACTAGATCTCTTAAAGGTCTGGTATTTCTATCCTTTGGCAGATAAATCTTTCTTCCTTTAAATTCACCACCAATAATTCTCATTATTCTATAACTTTAAATCCAATATCTTTTCTAAAAAAACCATTTTTCCAATTAAGTTTGTTTATTAAATCAATGGCTTTATCTCTACTTTCTTTAAAATCTGATGATAAAATGACAAAGTTCAAAACTCTACCACCATTAGATAAAATTTTTGTTTTATTGTTTTTAGTTCCAGCATGAAAAATAAATTCATCTTTTTTTAGAGAGAGTTTATCAAGATTTTTTATTTCTTGATTGTTAACATATTTTTCAGGATATCCCTTTGAACAAAGAACAACACAAAGACTTTTTTCATTTTTCCATTCAAAGTTTATTGTGTTTAATTTTTTATTAACACACGCATCAATAATATCTAAAAAATCTGTTTTAAGTTTAGGTAAAATAGTTTGACACTCTGGATCACCCATTCTCACATTATATTCTATTAAAAAAGGTTCATTATCTATTATCATTAGACCAGCATATAAAAATCCTGAAAAATTTGTTTTTAAATCTTTTAATCCCATTAGCGTAGGTTCAATAATTTTTTTTAGTATCTTTTTTTCTAAAGATAGATTTTCAAGTCTTGAGGGAGAATAAGCGCCCATTCCCCCTGTATTTAAACCTTTATCACCTTCAAAAACTCTTTTGTGATCTTGAGCAGTTCCAAAAGATTGATATGTAACTCCATCTGAAATTACAAAAAAACTCATTTCTTCACCTTCAAGGAATTCTTCAATTAAAACTTCATCAGCTTTTCCAAATTTACCATCAAATATTTCCTGAATTGCAAGTTTGGCTTGGGACACATTCTCGCAAATATAAACACCTTTTCCAGCTGCTAAACCATCTGCTTTTACAACTATTGGAAAATTACGTTCAGTCAAAAAAAATTCAGCATCATCCCTTGATTTAAATACGCCAAAATTTGCAGTAGGAATATCATATTTTTTGCACAATTTTTTGGTAAAAATTTTGGAACCTTCAAGTTGAGAAGCTACTTTATTTGGACCAAATACTTTAATATTAAATTTTTCTAAATAATCAACAATACCTTCAACTAAAGGTTTTTCAGGTCCAATTATGACAACATCGATTGAATTATCTTTAGTAAAATTTTTAATTTCCTCAAAATTATCTACTTTTATGTCAATATTCTTGCCAATAAAATTTGTGCCAGCGTTACCTGGTATACAAAAAATTTCATTGATTTTGTTTGAATTTTTAAGTGCCAAACAAATAGCATGTTCTCTTCCACCACTTCCTATTACAGCAACTTTCATATAATAGTATATAAACTAAAAATGTTTAAAAAATTAGCAAAAATAAAATATTTACCTAATAATTTTGAAATTATTCAAGAAGGGGATCATGTAATTTGTTCTATATCTGGTAAAAAAATACCTTTAAGTCAATTAACTTACTGGAATGTTGATTCACAAGAACCTTATTTTTCATATGTTGAGGCCTCTATTAAAAGAGAAAAAGATGATAAAAATAGCTAAATTATTTCCATCTGTTGTGTGTCCAAATCCATTGGTCTGGATTTTTCATAATCATTTTTTCTAAAATTTTATTAAGATTTAGCGTAATAGATTCTATTGTTTCTTCTTTAGAGAATTGAACCCTTTTATAAATTTTTATTTTGAATTTGTTTTCTTCGAATCTCTCAATATATATTGGAACAACATTAGCATTAAATTTTTTTACAAACTGAGCTGGAATTGTAGTAGTTAAAGCTTTTTGATTAAAAAGAGTGGAGTAAATACCCTCCGAAACTCTTTGATCAATCATTAAAGCTATAGATGTTCCACTTTTGAAACATTTAAGTAAAGATTTCGTACCTGAAATTCCTTTTTTGATTTGTTTTTTGCATATATATTTTTTTCTAATATTTTCCATTATTGGATTTAAAAATTTATTATTAAGAGGTCTGTAAACAGCTGCCAGGTCAATGCCCGATTTTTCAATCTGCATTGCCATTAATTCAAAATTGTTAAAATGTCCTGAAATAAAGATTACTGGTTTTTTTTCTTTTTTAATTTTTTCAAGCTCATCTTGATTTTCAACTATAATATTATTTGAAAATTTATCTGAGATTCTAAATTTTTTAATATAAATATATTCTGCTAATATTTTTCCATAATTATTCCACATTCTCTTTATCAATTTTTTTTTTTCAGCTTCAATTAAATCAGGAAATCCTTTAGATAAATTTGAATTACTAATATTATTAGATCTGAATAATGGACCAACTAAAGAAAATATCTTACCTGATAAAATTTTAGAATATTTTAATCCTATTAACTTAAAGATTAAAAACAAAAAGATAATTATTAAAAATTGAATAAAGTATTTAATATTTTTCATTTAACTTTTTTTTCAAAAATTCTACAAAAATTTCCTCATTTTTAATTCTCAATTCAGTTTCTAAAAACTTTATTTCATCAAATTGAAAATGGGAAATTTTAACAAAATCTTTTTGAGTTGTAATTATACTAGCATTATTTTCTTTGGCTCTTTTTAAAATTTTTTTAATTTCTTCTATTGTATATTCATGATGATCTGGAAAAATCATTTCATCGATAATTTTGAAATTATTTTTTTCAAGAGTTTTTCTAAAGTTTGAGGGATTCCCAAGACCAGAGAAAATTAAATATCTCTGAGTGAGATCAAATTTTTTCAAATTTATTACTTCTAAATATGTCTCAAATATTTGTATATGTTGATTTTGTTTTTTAATTAAATCTTTTTTATCGTCTAATACTTTTTCATTAACATTTTTTATAAAAACACAATCATACTTTTTTAAACTAGATAATTTTTCTCTTAGTGGTCCTGCAGGTATCAAAAATCCATTTCCTATGAAACTTTCACTATCAAAGCAAACAAGCTGCAAATCATATTCTATATTCTTATCTTGAAGCCCGTCATCAAATATAACTATGTTTTTTTTATCTTGAATGGCAAAATTAATTATAATTTCTCTATTTTTTCCCGTTATGAAATTTGTTTTAGTTTCTAGTATCTTGTTTTCATCATGTTGAGAACTATAAAATTTTTTTGCAGTCAAAACATCAAATTTCAAATTTTTTAAAATTTGAAAAATTTTAATTACAGTTGGTGTTTTACCTGTTCCACCAATGTAGATATTACCCACACAAATTGTTTTGATTGTTTGTTTATTCTTATTCGATTTAAATTTTAAGATAAAATTACTTAATAACACTATTAAGGTAAATGGTAATAACAAATATGAAATTAAATTCGGTTTTTTTAAATCCCAAAAATTTGGTTTTTTAAATTTCATTGTCTAATATTAATTTAACTTCTTTATAAGTATTCTCTAGAATTTTATGACCAATTAACTTAAGTTTTTTTTGTATTTTTTTTGAGTCCGATTTTTTAGATAAAAGTAAATGTAGATGGTTTACTATTTGTTTTTGATTATATACTTTTTTTGAAATTTTATTATGTTTTAAAAAACTATAAATTTCAGTGAAATTTTGTGTATTAGGACCGTGGAGTATATTGCACCCATACCTTGCAGCTTCAAGTGGATTTTGCCCACCATGATTTATTAGTGAACCGCCAAGAAATATATTTTTACAAAATTTGTAAAAGGATTTTGTTTTCCCATATTCATCTACTATATAAATATCAACATCGCTTTTAATCATTTTTTTAGATCCATGAATATGAACTTTTAAATTAAGATTTTTTAATTCATTTACAATTGATTCAACTCTATCAATATGACGAGGTATGATTATTGTAAATATATTCGCATATTTTTTTTTCAATTCATTATGTACTAATCCACAAAATTTTTCTTCGATATCATGAGTACTTGATGCACACCAAGACTTTCTTGTAGTTATGAATTTTTTTAGATTTTCTTTTAATATGACTTTGTCATTTTCAGATTGTGAAAATTTTAAATTACCTAAAAACTTAATATTATGTGATCCTAATTTCTTTAATAATTTAAAAGAAATTTTATTTGCGGTTAAACATAAATCAAAATTCTCAAAAATTTTTTTAGAAAAAAGGGAAAATTTTTTCCATCTCAAAAAACTTTTTTTTGTAATTCTTGCATTTAAAAGAATTATTGGAATTTTATTTTTTTTTAAATTTAAAATCATATTTGGCCAAATTTCTGAATCAATAAAAAAAGCTGTAGATGGTTTCCAATAGTTTAAAAACTTACTTGTATGAAAATAAGTATCAATCGGAAAGAATTGATGCACAACTTTTTTTAAACTTAATTTTTGTAAAATTTTTGATGAACTTAAAGTATTTGATGTTACCAAAATTGTCTTGATTTTTTCATTTTTATTTAGTTTTTCAATTAAAGGAACTATACTTTGAATTTCTCCAACACTTGCTCCATGAAACCAAATTGTTTTTCCAGAATTTCTTTTCTGTGAAAAAAAACAAAATTTTTCTTTAAATCTTTTTGGGTCTTCTTTTTTTTTTATTAATCTGATTAAAATAATTATTGGAGAAATTAATAAAATTATATTAATTATTATCCTATAAATAATAATCATTCTGATCTTCTAATTTGTTTTTGATAAAAATTCTTATAAATTTCAGATTTTTCTAATAACGTTTCGTGCTTTCCCTCACCGACTACTGAACCTTTATCAATCACATAAATTTTGTCTGAATTTAAAATTGTGGATAATCTATGAGCTATAACTATTGTGGTTCTTCCTTTTGTCAAAAAGTTAATAGCTTTTTGTATTTTATTCTCTGTTTCGGCGTCTAATGAAGATGTAGCTTCATCAAGTAAGATTATGGGTGTTTCTTTAAGTATAGCTCTTGCTATTGATAATCTT
>Ga0163111_10001856_pt1 | contig 13253 bp, 12 predicted proteins | sample CRUFie1St18metaG_FD_109645 | JGI IMG/M metagenome (GOLD analysis project Ga0163111, IMG submission 109645) | Marine microbial communities from the Costa Rica Dome - CRUD Field 142mm St18 metaG | ecosystem: Environmental > Aquatic > Marine > Oceanic > Photic zone | place: Costa Rica: the Eastern...
ACGAAGTTGACGAAGATTCAGTTAAATCGCACCATCAAAATGTGTGTACGATTTCCCAGTGTGGTATCAAAGATAACAAATGTGAGGAAGATTGTAATGAAGCAACCAATATTGGAGGTAGTTGTATGCCTGTTCAAATGGGAAAGGATGGCGACAATAATGATATAACATACCAAGTATGCCCTAGAATATGTAGAAACGATGATAAAAATATTGATGAATTAGAATGCGAATTCGACAAATGCTGTAAGGGGTGCGGGTTTTCTGTATTCCAAATCAATGACAACGACGATGGTGTTTCTCAAGTAATGTATCGGTTGAAAAAGATACCTTATGATTCGCAAAGTTACGAAATAGACCAAACATATGATTATGCTACGGAGATGGAAAAAGAGGCTAAACGTGTTAGTGATGCAATGGATGCCGCCTCCTTCACTCAAACAGAAACCGATGAACCTGCTATTAATAGCGGCACCGAAGGCGAACCAGATACCGAAGATAACGAACCAACTGCATCTACGGAGGATGCTAGTGATGACACGTCGTCTAATACAGTGAACGCGTTTGTAGATCATAATAATTGTTGGATTGGACCGACGGGTGACGAAAGTTTCAAATATTGTGGACCCGCACCATTTTCATTTTAACTAAATATTTAAACTCAAATAAGTTTAATTATCTAGCGTAAGAAAGCGCAGCGTTGCCTGCTGAAAACGTGAGAATGTTATAACGCTCTTCTAATACGGTCAAATCATAAGTATAATCATAAATATTTTCACGGGTTTTATCTACACTAACAATATTCCCCGATTCGTCACACGCAACTAGAACTTGTGCACTCATATCCATCGGTGGATCAATGATTCTCATTTCAAATTGAATTTTATTGAACAAACTCATATTCATTGCCCCACAAGGTTGGTAATCACCCACGTTATTATGGAGACAGAAATTATAACAATACAGACCATCAGGACCATTGCCAGGGGTTCGTGTATACTTTTCAATGTAGTTAAAAACTCCAGCATCCATCGGATTTTCACGATATTTTCCGTCTATTATTAATCCCCACGAATCCATAATTTCTCTCTGGTTATCTGGATGATACTCTCCTGAAATCATTATAGATGATTGATATGATTGTTGTCTTGGATTAGCAGTTGCGTCTCGTTCAAAATCAAAATCGGGAGTAATAGTATCCTTACCCATGTCACCTAATTCATAATTTAATTGTAAGACCTTACTTTCGCCTGCCGTAACAACATTATATGGTAGGAAATCATACGGCCAGTTGGTATAGTTAGACCACTGGTTACGTAAAGCAATATCGCTTCGTTGGATAAACCACATCCAACTGGAAACCATACCTCTTGTTTCAATATCAACAATATTTGATCCAACAATGTTTTTGTGGGTATGAGTATATACCTGTTTGATTAGGTAAGATTGTTCGTTTAGTTTGAACACTCTCTGTTCATCTTCGGACAAAAATGCATATGTGCTAATTAAGTGAACATCCGCATCCCAATTAGTTCTGGTATCAGCAAAATCATAATCATACAATTCCGCTGTTTCGGGAGGATGTAAAAAACGATGAAATTGCTCATTGGTTTCATTCAGATTAGCCTGATGATAGTAACTACCATAATCATTTACATCTGGAATATGACGAATCAAATATAATTCCTTTACAGGTCTAATGTCCACCTCAATATGAAATTCGTTATATTGTAATGCCGTGATTGGAAACGCCATTTTGGAAGCCATTGTAAACCATATATTTAGCGGAATATAGATAGAACGCGACCGAATAGATGGCTCAGGACCAACGTTTGACTCCATCTTGTATGCGTTCGGATACACATTTACTCGGTCGTATGCATTTGCTGGGTCATTGAGTTCTGGAACATGACCAATCATTTTGTAGTATAGTGCTTTTTTCGACGAATCAAAATCTCTTTCAACCATTGCGTGTAAATAGCTTCCAGTAAATTCTTGGATGACCTGTCCGCCTACTGTAAATCGCACACGCTCTATCATTTGCGAACCAAGATATTTAATCCATTTAAATTCATATGGTCGCCATTTATTTTCAATGTTATTGGTGGATTCTTTCTTAGGTGGAATAATAGGACTCCATATTGTTGGTAGTTTAACAACTAAATATGTGTCCATTATTAAATCACCTCCATTTCTAGGCATTTTAAACTTGAAGTTGGACGTAGAGTTCATATTTAAGATTCTTTGTCCATCATAGTCAATACGAAATTTCTGTAGTCCAAAATTAGTATATTTAGCATACGTACATTTAAAAAAAGTTTTCGTAGGATTACCTGTTAAAATTATATTTTGGTTACCTTCTGCTATTAAATTCATAAGACCACCAGGCATATTTATATAATAATCATATTATTATTTAACTAATATTAACCATAAAACTATTATAAATTCGCATAGTTAAATTATAATAATATATATTATACAAACAATGGCTGACGCAATAAAAAAAAACTATAACGCAATGGTAGATACTGTAAAAAATTCAATAAATTTAAAAAAAGCCAAATTAGTACAGATAGGGGTTATTTTAGTAGGAACACTAATGATTGCTCTATTGATGATATGGTCTTATTCTAAATTAACGTTATCTTCTTCAAACTGTAATAATATAAAGAAAAATAAAATGAATGTTACTGAATTGAAACCGTTTAATTACGCTAAGACACAAGAAGACGAAGATAATGAAAATAAAACATACGGAGACTATAGATTACGCGATTTCTATGTTAAAACTGCGTATAATTGTTGCGCAAGTGGTTCATTTTCACATGATTTTGTAAACGATTGTGCTGTTGAAAATTGTATTCAGCTGGGTGCCCGATGTTTAGATTTTGAAATTTACTCTTTCGACGATAGACCAATAATATCATTTTCAACTGAGAAAAATTTCGGGGTCAAAGAGACCTATAATTATCTAGAATTTGATAGTGTGATGGAAAAAATACGAAATATGGCATTCACCGCAGGTGTAGAAAGCGCAGGTAACGTTTCATCTGACCCCCTATTTTTACACTTTCGCATTAAAACAGAACATAAAAATATACTTGATTCCATAGCTGATTCGATCAACAGACACTTTTACGATAGACTTTTAACCCGAAGATATAGCTACCAATATGGCGGAAAAGATTTGGGGGATGTTGAAATGAAATATTTGAATAGTAAAGTTATCATAATGATAAATAATGCTGAACCACTAAATGTGGAAGAATCTAAATTATATGAATATGTAAATATTATTAGTGGCGGTGAAAATATGCGTTTGATAAGATTTAAGGAAGCGACACTTGCGGGCGATATGGATGAGATTAAGAATTATAACAAAGAGAAAATGACAATTTGTCTACCGGATCGCGATGTTATTAATCCAATTAATAATGATTGGAGACAATTAACCCACAAGATGGTCTATTCAAGTAGAGAAGAAAAAAACCTTCCTATTGGGTTTGGTATTCAGTTTGTAGGCATGTCGTTCCAAAATACAGACTCCCAATTGAAAGATTATGTTAATGAATTTAATAGAAATGAATCTTCCTTCATTTTGAAACCAAAACTATTTAGAAAGGACAATCCTGAAGTTGAAACTGTTGTTGATTTGGGACCTAGTACTAACAGAGCGAATGCCAATGAAGAAACACGCACAATTGAAGAACAGCTTGGTATTAGTTAATAGACTATATCATTTATTCTATTATAATTAAATGTTTATAATAGAATAATATATATGAGTGATAAAAATATGACATTTGAAGAAAAAGAATTAGAAATTTTACGTACAGCCGTAGATAAAGCAGAAAAGCGCGTAGCTAGTAAGTTAGCTCAATCGGATTTAATACGCGATGTAAATGCTATTGTTGAGCAATTTATTCGCGAAAAAAAACTCATTTGTTACGGTGGTACTGCGATTAATAATATATTACCCATGGAGGACCAGTTTTATGATAAAGATGTGGATATTCCGGATTACGATTTTTTCTCTGTAAATGCTGTTAATGACGCAAAAGAGTTGGCCGACATATATTTAAGTAAGGGATATTCCGATGTAGAGGCAAAATCTGGTGTTCACAAAGGAACATACAAGGTTTTTGTAAATTTCATTCCGGTAGCAGATATTACCTATTTAGTACCCGAAATATATAAAACGCTACAAAATGATGTTGTTAAGGTAAATGGAATATCGTATGCGCCACCTAATTTTTTGAGAATGGGAATGTATCTTGAATTATCGCGTCCAGATGGTGACGTTAGTCGATGGGAAAAGGTTTTGAAACGGCTTATATTACTGAATAAAAATTATCCTATAAAAAATTCAAAATGCGACACGATAAATTTTCAGCGTTCATTTGAAGGAGAAAAAAAGGACCGCGATGATATATATTATACGGTTAGGGATTCAATAATAGATCAAGGGTTAGTGTTTTTTGGGGGATTTGCGAGCACAATGTATAGTAAGTATATGCCAATTAAACAGCGAAAACAATTGTTGACTATTCCCGATTTTGATGTATTAACAGAAGACCCCGAAAAAACAAGCACTATATTGAAAGAGCGTTTACTAGAAAAGGGTTATAAAAATGTGAAAGTTGTTGTAAAACCCCCAATAGGCGAGTTAGTAGACACACACTATGAGCTCTTGGTTGATAAGGAGACGTTGTGTATGTTATACAAACCTACTGCGTGTCACAGTTATAATACAATTAAACTAGGAAAAAAAACGGTTAAAATAGCAACCATTGATACAATGTTGAGTTTCTATTTAGCCTTCTTATACGCTAATCGTCCTTATTTTGACACGGAGAGATTATTGTGTATGTCAGAGTATCTCTTTATCGTCCAGTCAAAAAATCGTCTTAAACAGAAGGGTCTTTTAAGGAGATTTACTGTAAGCTGTTACGGAAAGCAGGAAACGATGGAGGATATTCGTGCTAACAAGGCTGATAAATTTAAAGAGCTTCAAAGCAAGCGTAATTCAAAAGAATATGAAGAGTATTTCTTGAGATACACGCCAGGTGAAAAGAAAAATGTAAAAAAAACACAAACACATAAAAAAACAAAAAAAAATAAAACGAAAGCTAAAAAAAAGAGTAATTCAAAAAATAATAAAACACGTAGATCACGATTTTCAAATCTTAAGAATAAACTTGGACTTTAATATTATACAATATCTATATTTTATATAATGTTCTCTCTGAATAAAAAAAAAGGTTGGTTTATATTGCTGATAATAGTCATTATCTATTACATAAATAAATCGTTCAATCGCAAGCTATTCTTGTCAAATATAGAGGGATATCAATCCTTAGAAGACTGTAAAAATCAAGGATACCCACACGCGTTTTGTATGAATGTGCCGATTCAATCCGTAATTTCGGATAGCTATTGTAACTGCCATAATCGTGAACTTGGTACACTGGATAAATACAATAATTGTCATTGTTTACCATATAATCCTGAAATACAATAGTAAAATTATGATATCGTTATTTAGATTATTAAACGAATAGAGTAATATTGTTTAATAATATTTAAAAATATTTACTTAAAAAGTATATAAATTTATGACGATTGTGTTTAATGGTTTTAAAAAAACCATTTTAAATTTAACAAAAGAGCGAGCAAAACAAGGAATTCCTCCATTACCGTTAAACACACAACAAGTTTCAGATTTATGTTCTATTATTAGAAGTAACGAGTATAATTATAGTGATAAGAAATTTATACAAGATCAATTTATTAACAGAATTACACCTGGTGTTGATGAAACCAGTTATCTAAAGGCTAATTTATTAAATGATATTTGTAATGATAATGTCAAAAGTAATATGTTTTCCAAAAAAAAAGCTATTGATATTCTTGGAACAATGCAAGGTGGATATAATGTAGAAATATTAACAAAATTACTAGAAAAAAGTGAGACTGGTTTGGATGCATATAAACAATTAGAGAATACCATTTTAATATTTGACAACTATTACAAAGTGGAAGAATTATATAAAAATGGTAATATTTATGCTGAATTATTAATTAAATCATGGGCCGATGGTAATTGGTTTACAAAAAACCCAAAAGTTCCTGGAAAGATAACTATGAGTGTATTCAAAGTTAGTGGAGAAACAAACACGGATGATTTATCGCCAGCACAAGATGCGTGGAGTAGACCAGACATTCCACTTCACTCACTATGTATGTTAAAAAATCCGAGAGAGGGAATAGCTCCGGATGTAGATTATGAAATTGGTCCAATGAAATTAATCGAAAAATTAAAACATACAGGATATCCTGTAGTATACGTTGGTGATGTAATAGGAACTGGTTCAAGTCGTAAAAGTGCCACAAATAGCATATTATGGCACTTTGGAGATGAAATAGAATATGTTCCAAATAAAAAAAATGGAGGATTTTGTTTTGGAAATAAAATAGCACCTATATTTTTTAATACAATGGAAGACAGTGGAGCATTACCTATTGAAATGAATGTTGAAAATATGTATACTGGTCAATTAATAGATGTACATCCATATGAAGGAATTGTGGTCGATTCGTTGACCAATGAAATTATATCAGAATGGACATTACCATCACAAACTATATTTGATAGTGTAAGGGCTAAAGGACGTATCAATCTTATTATAGGTAAAAATCTAACAAATAAGGCTCAACAAACTTTGGGGCAAGTTAAAAAATCTATATTTATTGAAAATATTTCAACGAAACCGCAAGAAAATCAAAAATATACTTTGGCACAAAAAATGGTAGGACGTGCTTGTAATGAACCAGGTATTTTACCAGGAACATATTGTGAACCGATAGTTACCAGCGTAGGTTCACAAGATACTACTGGACCAATGACGAGAGATGAATTAAAAGATCTGGCATGTCTTGGATTTTCAGCAGATTTAGTCATGCAATCCTTTTGTCATACAGCTGCCTACCCTAAACCAGTAGACATTGTTACACATAATACGTTACCTGAATTTATCCATAATCGTGGTGGTGTCTCATTAAAACCAGGTGATGGAATTATTCATAGTTGGCTAAACCGAATGTTACTACCAGATACGGTTGGCACTGGGGGCGATTCTCATACACGTTTTCCTATAGGTATTTCTTTTCCTGCTGGTTCAGGATTAGTTGCGTTTGCTGCTGCAACAGGAACAATGCCGTTAAAGATGCCCGAATCTGTATTAGTTAAATTCACTGGAACAATACAGCCTGGAATTACATTACGAGACTTAGTTCACTCTATTCCGTATTACGCGAAACAAAGAGGACTACTTACGATTGAAAAAAAAAATAAATTAAATGTCTTTAATGGACGAATTTTAGAAATAGAAGGTTTAAGTGACTTGACATGTGAACAAGCGTTTGAATTATCTGATGCTAGTGCTGAACGTTCTGCTGCTGGTTGTACTATCAAATTAAATAAAGAACCTGTTAAAGAATATCTAGAATCTAATATTGCTCTTTTAGAATGGATGATAACTCAAGGATATAATGATAAATACACATTACAGCGTAGAATCAATAAAATGAAAGATTGGTTAATGGATTCAACTCTTATGGAAGCAGATGAGGGGGCTGAATACGTTGAAACTATCGAAATAAATATGAACGAAATAACCGAACCTATATTGTGTGCTCCAAATGACCCCGATGATGCAGTTTTATTATCTGAAGTTTCTGGGGAAAAAATCGACGAAGTATTCATAGGAAGTTGTATGACGAATATAGGTCATTTCCGTGCTGCTGGTAAATTACTAGAAAAGCAAGAAGATGATTTAAATACAAAATTATGGATTGCGCCACCCACAAAAATGGATGAGGAAAAACTAATAGAAGAAGGATATTACAATATATATGAAAAAGTTGGGGTTAGAACTGAAATGCCGGGATGTTCATTATGTATGGGTAATCAAGCACGTGTTAATGACCATGCAAATGTATTATCCACTTCTACAAGAAATTTTCCAAATCGCCTTGGTAAAGGAGCAAATGTGTATCTAGCGTCTGCGGAATTATCTGCAATTACGGCTATCGAGGGTAATATACCTGATAAAAATACGTATATGGAATATTTCAAAAATATTAATGAAAAACAAAATGAGATTTTTAAATATATGCAATTTGACCAGTTACCAGAATATAATATAAAAGCTTAACGAATAATATGATACATAATGTCTCTACTAAAGGAATAGAATATGTTTTCCAAACCATTAAAGATGGTCGTTTCTTTTATCAGTAAAGGAATATATTTATATATAGAGTAATATATTTCAATTATAGCGATTACAGAGAGAATTATTATTTCTCTAACACGTAATGATATAGTAGAAAAAATGGTCCAATCATTATAATAACTACACATATGAGAGTCGTATCCGTTAAAAAAGGCATCAATATCGTTTATCCCCAATAAAAGGCGTTCGTTTATACTGTCTTCTTTACTGGTATTAAATACACGCCAATAATTAGATTTGGTAATGATCATGACGAATAAAACTGGTCTCTTATTATCGTGAAATACATAGGGTGTAATTCCGTCAATATACCGTCCTTGATATTTAAATTCCCTGTTTGAAATAAAGGGAAGATGACTTGATTTCACAACAGACTCTAGTAAATCTTCACGATTTTTAAATTTATTTTGCACAATCTGTTTAGCACTATCCAAATCATAATATGTTATGTGTAACACATTATTTATACTAGATAAATCATCGCTCATATTGCTATATATGAAACGACGAACACAATGTTTATAGCGTATTAAATTAAAATTCTCTTGAAAACAATTGCGAATATCCAAAAACATTTTATTTATATCTTTATAATCAATATTAACCAAATAATAGAGTGCTATAATTGACCCTATACTACACCCCGAAACACGATGAACGCTAATACGATTATGACGTTCTAACTGTTTCAGATACATTGCGACACCAAGACCCATCCCACCATTAAAGGCGCCTCCATCAAAGACAACATCTAAGCTCGGTGGAATGCTATTATTACGCTTCACATTATTGACTCTATTTACCAAGGTTTCAATATATATATCAAGCAACGTTTTTGACATATATATTTAAAATAATAATAATGTAATAAATATACGTATTGATATAATCGTATATGGAACGACCATCTTGGGAACAATATTTTGGACAATTAACCCAATTAACATCAACGCGTTCTCCGTGTAAACGATTACAGGTGGGGTGTATTCTCGTATCTGAGAATAGAATCGTAGCACAGGGTTACAACGGCTATTTGCCAGGAACAACTCACGAGCAAAAACTGCGTGATGGTCACGAAATGGCTACCGTTCACGCAGAGCAGAATGCCATCGCTGATTGTGCCAAGCGGGGCGTGAGTTCCAACAACACCACCGCATATATCACGCATTATCCATGCGTCAATTGTATGAAAATAATGTGCGCAGCCGGAATAACGGAAATTAAATACATTAATGATTATAACAATGATGATTTGATACCGTATTTCGCAGAGCAATCAAATGTTACCATAACAAAAATAAATAACGATTTACACACTTAAGAATTCTAACGATTTGATAACACAATAGTATGTGCTAGCAAATGCCAGACTGTTTATAAAGTATCCAATAACGTTGTAATTTCCGTCTTTATTAAAAAGGGATGGTATGTATTTCAGTGTATTCGTTTTAATTACTGGAAGCTGAAATACAAAATATATCACTGCCAGTATTATTGGTACGTGAATATCATCATATAAGGCATCCATATTATTTATATGTTCCTGTTTGTTAATCTGTTTATTTATGACTTGTTCCTGATTATAAGTGTCGTCAATGTAATCCTGCTTCGCTTCGGGGATGTAGTTAGGTTGTATCTGATTATCTTGTGTAATATGATTTTGTGACTGAGAAATATCTCTAGACGGTAATTGAAGGGCTCCATTGGCTGCGGCCTGCTGTAGTCCCGTCACGAAACTATTGATGTCGATTTGATTTCCCTCGCTCTGAGGCGCAGTTGCGGGTTGTGGTGCGCCTGTCGTTTGGCCTGGTGCTTGTTTCAACTCCTCATTGCGTCTTTGTTCAAGATCCTTAATTGGATTATCCATTTTTACGTTTTGTTCCGTAATATTTAATTGAACATTAGATTGTGAATTAGATTGAGGTAAATCATCTAAATTAGTTGTCATATTTAATATAGTTAAGTGAATAAATATATTAAATATTTTACGCAATATCAACTTGTTTATGCTTGTTAGGATTACAAACTACAGATTGCTCTTTGTATTTATAACATCTACTGTTGTGTTTATACACTTTTGAATCCACTTCTTCAAACGAAGGGGCTTGAAATATTAGACAATTTCGTGATTCACAAGATTTTCTAAATATACTAGCTAGACCTAATCCTAAAAGTATTGAAATAATTATTTTTCCATATTTTGTATTTACTTTCGTGATGACATTTTTAAACATATATAGTATATACATATTACTTTTGTATTGGTATTGTTTCAGGTTCGTCGCTGTTCAAACATGATATTTCTGTTGATTTAAATTGGAAGCAATTATCCGCCTTATCTTTGTATTCAACCTTATCAATATTATCGGGTGTAGGATATACATAAATAACTGTGGGTGGAGGATTGGATAGGTATACGAATAGTAATCCAATAGCTAAACTAATAATAAAAATTGGAAACGATATTATGGAGGACAATTTCATATATAATATACCAGTATATTTTGTATGGAACCACTTTGTATGAAATCACTTTCTATTCATATTTATGGAAGGCTTGTTACTGTTATTTAAAGGAACATATAAATCAGAGTAAACATATTCGCTCTGTATTAAGTTAATTTTATCATTATCGTTAATACAATCATCACAGTCCAAATAATTGTATTTGTAATTAAGTTTTTGTATATTACTAGCCAATGGAACAATATCTCTGATGTAAATCTCTACCATATCTTTCAAGTATGTAGTGTTTTTATTTGCGTCGTAATTAGCCTTAATTTTTTTAAGTTCTTCAGTTATTTCGTACATTTTTCTTGTTTCATCATCCAATATTTTTTTATTGTCATCATTTTCAACGATGGATATATACTCTTTACGGTGAATGACCAATGACTGTGTAAAATCACTCAAATCTTTTTTGAGTTTATTGAATTCATTTAGTATTTTATTTTCATCCGAATAATTAAATAATAAATCTAGTTTTAGACGCATAATAGATTTCTTAATTTCTTTTATTTCATTTTGAATATCTTGTTCTGTAGTCCGTATATTTGTATATTTTCCACGATTAATATTTATGTTCAATTTACAAGGATTTGGACATCCACACATAGCAATTAGCGTATTATTATCTGTTTTGAATATTGTCCCTCCTTTATTGTTACAATTAACACATGTTTTAACAATTTGCTTAATTTGTAGTCGTTTATCTTTAATCGATAGGCCGCTATTTTTTCTTATCTTATCTTTAGAATTATTTATCTTTTTCTCATATTTTGTTTTAAGATTATAATAGTCTTTTATTGCTGTTTCTATATTAGCATCCATATATATTTATCTTTATATAAATTTAAGATGTTTCTTCGGTATCAGCAATACACTTTTCTTTACATTTAAAACAAGATATAATAAAGACTAAACCTACAATAAAGGTTAATATAATTACATCAAAGTGATGAATATAGTGATAAATATTGTTGTAAAATATGGACACTATGATAAAACCGCAAGACCAAACTATCAATACATTAACTAGTATTTTTATAATACTAACAATACAAGATTTAATATTACTGGATATGTTTTTAATACAAATTAAAAAAATCCGACATTTATTGGATTGATAATTTATTTCACTGTTGGTTGTGTTATTCTCGGTTCTTTCATCAATTATTATTAGAACAGAATCTGTTGTATACCACGATTCTGTTCTACAAACGGGACATTTGCTGTGAATATTACTATCAAACATTACACGGAAACAAGTTTTACATACGATTGTGTTAGAACAAGTATTACATTTATATATCTTATTTCTTTTATTTTTTAATTCTTGTAAACAAACACAGCATTGTTGCATTAATCTTTTACATTTGGATACATAATATATGTTTAATATTGCTAATTATACTATATAATATTACTAATTATATAGTATTCTAATAATCAAACACAGGTAGGTCAGTAAGCATATTATTGTTTTTTTTTATATCTGATAGTTGTTGTAGTTTAGAAACTATATATTCCTGCTTTCGTCTATTTTTTAAAGCTATTTCTCCAGGAGTTAATTTACCCTTGTATCGGTAATATAAAATACTAAATAAAACAATCATAAATAATCCGAACATTCCAATATTAAAAAAAAAATTAATATATCGTTCTTTGAATTTATGACTTTCCTTTAGAGAGGTTCGTAAAAAGTATTTAATACCTGGTTCGCACAATATTGGATTAGTGTTCATTAAATATATATAGTATTATTTCAAAAAATATTGTCCCTAATATCTATAATGGAAGGAGCTCATTATACTGGAGTCCAATTTGGATTTATAATGTTTTTCATATTAACTACTTTATATTTTGTCCTTAGTTATTTGTTTTCAAGACCATCAAAAGGGAATAAGAACCAGCTATATGGGCTTATGATATCTGTATCTTATTATTTAATGCTCTTGTTCGGACAGTATATTTTGAATTTATCAACCACCGCAAGTCTCTGTAACGGAGTATATCAATATATGACCGCTGCGTACATAACGCTAGTTCCATGGGTTTTAATATTCGGAATTTTAAATCTAATGCTACTTATATTTCCTGGTTGGCTAACACCATTTTCTAATACATTTGGTTATGGATTAGCAGTGCTGTTGGGAATAAAAAAAACAATCAGGAACGTTTTTAAAGATCCCGGAACCGTTCAAGGACAAAGTGATAAAGCAACGGAAGCACTTAACTACATTTATGGAAACCAGTCATTGTTAGTAAATGAAATTACAATGGAAAACTTTGAAGAGTTTCTGACTTCTATGAAGTCGTTGTTAAAAGTGGAAAATACTTCAAAAGAAGTAGTAAAGCTAAAAAATATGATTTATTTGAAAGAATTAGTGGCTCAATATATGTGGTTCTTGTTAACAGGAACTCTAGTAATATCGGTGGCCACAAATTCGATTA
>Ga0163111_10001857_pt1 | contig 13250 bp, 11 predicted proteins | sample CRUFie1St18metaG_FD_109645 | JGI IMG/M metagenome (GOLD analysis project Ga0163111, IMG submission 109645) | Marine microbial communities from the Costa Rica Dome - CRUD Field 142mm St18 metaG | ecosystem: Environmental > Aquatic > Marine > Oceanic > Photic zone | place: Costa Rica: the Eastern...
GCTCGTGTAACCGCATCTTCTGAAGAAATGATGCAAGCAGGTCCACAGGTTTCGGTTAGGCCGTAAACTTGGTGGATTTCAATTCCCATATCCGTGTAGGTCTCAATTAAAGACACCGGAACCGGAGCAGCGCCACTAATAACATTCCGCAATGTTGAATGGTCATGATTGTCAGCATCATATGTCAGCAACATGAATTGGAGCATAACTGGAACCATCAAGGTCGTGTTGATCTTTTCATCTCGAATCAAATCCCAGGAGGCAGCTGGGTCAAATGCTTTCATAAGAGTTATTGATCCACCAACGAAAACAGATGTGATCACAGGAGTGAGTGCACCAACATGGAATAAAGGTAAAGCATTTAGGAACCGGTCAAAGTGCTGCATATCTGCAGTGGTTGAATTTGTAATGTTCGCCCACAAAACCGTGTTATGACTGTGCATTACCCCCTTAGGTAAACCTGTAGTACCGGACGTGTACATGATGAAAACAAGGTCATCATCACTTCCAGACACTTCAGGTTCAGCGGTGCTCGAAGAAGACATCCAGTCGTTGTAATCAATAGCACCTTCGATAGTTTCACCATCTACTTGGATAAAGGTAGAAATATTTGTTCTATCGCCGCGGCTTTGAAGTTCGGTTACTACCTCAGAAAAGTCTTCGCTAAAAAGAAGAACCGTAACACCGGCATCATGAAGGATAAATTCAAGTTCGTCAGCGACCAGTCGCCAATTTAATGGAACGTTGACTCCTCCGATCTTTGCAACTGCAAAGAAGGATTCGATGAATTCTTTTCCGTTCATCAAAAGAAGTCCTACACGATCTCCATGCGATACTCCCGAGTCGACAAGAGAATGAGCGACTTGATTTGATCGATCGTTAAGTTCTCGGTATGTCAGACGGGTATCACTAGCAGGTTCATATACCGCTTCCAGTGCACTGTCTCTACGGGCTCTATAAGTAAGGAAATTTCCTATATTCTGTGGCATGTCTACCCCCTTCGGTAAGAACATCATAACGGGGCCAAAGCAATCTTAAAATTCTTCCTCATATCCGATTCACAAATTTCTTGAAGTAAACGGTAAGGTTCATTCATGCTCAGATCTCTCAAGGATGTGCTCCGGTTCAAACGTTTTGAAAAGAACCCCGCACAACGTCGACTAAATAAAGCAGCGAACATTGCCGATCTAAGAACTATCGCCCAGCGGCGACTACCGGGCGGGGTCTTTGACTATATAGATGGGGGAGCAGAAGATGAAAGAACGTTACGAGATAATGTCTCAGCATTTTCCAACTACAGGTTTAAGCCCAGGGTGCTTCGTGACGTATCAAATATTGATAGTTCAACAAAAATACTTGGAACAGCGACACCGTTTCCTCTAATTTGTGCACCTACTGGTTTTACTCGGATCGCACACTCTGACGGGGAATTAGCAGTGAGTAGATCTGCTGCAAGAGCAGAAATACCGTTCTCATTATCGACAATGGCGACGAGGTCAATTGAAGAAATACACGAGACCACAAAACAGTTGGAAGAAGCGCAACACGTTTCTTCCAGAAACTGGTTTCAAGTCTATGTTTGGAAAGACAGAGGTTTATTGAGAGATCTTCTGGATAGAGCAAAAGAAGCAAATTTTGAGGCAATTGTCATCACTATTGATACAGCAGTCCTTGGCAGACGGGAGCGCGACGTCAGACGAGGGTTTACTCTCCCTCCACAGCTTGGGATCGGTACTATCGTTGATGGAGTAAGAAATCCAGGATGGACTTGGGATTTTGTAGCCCATGAACCGATAAGGTTCGCAAACGTTGTAGGGAAATCAACGGATGATGGAAGTACTGCTGTTTCCTTAGCTAACCACGTCAACGCTCAGTTTGATCAATCTCTCTCATGGGATGATATTGCGTGGTTCAAACAGCATTGGGATAAGAAAATTGTGCTGAAGGGAATCCAAACAATTGAAGATGCCCAATTGTCGGTTAAGCATGGTGTTGATGCAATAGCTTTATCGAATCATGGAGGCAGACAATTAGATGATGCACCAAACCCAATAGATTTGGTTAAGCCGGTGTCTGATGCTGTGGGTGGAGAAGTTGAAATTTTCTGCGACGGAGGTATCAGAAGAGGTAGCGACATCGTTAAGGCAATCGCACTGGGAGCTGATGCGTGCATGATCGGGCGGCCATTTCTTTACGGTTTAGGTACTGCTGGGGAAAAGGGTGTTGATTGGGTGCTTAATTTCTTAAAGGAGGGGATGCACCAAACAATGGCGCTATTGGGAGCGAAAAGCCTATCCGACTTACGTCCAGACCTTATAGAGACTAGGCATCAAGTCCGTTCTTAGTACCGGTCAATCCTGAAAGTTGTAAGTCTCTGACTTTCCTGAAATTTTCAGAATTAGTGCTGCGACTAAGAAGCAAAAACCCATGACGAGAACAACTGCTTGCGGGCCGAACTTATCTGCAAGAGGTCCTTGGATAATGGATCCTAATGGAGCTCCAATGGTGAAAACCATTAAGTACATTGCCATGACTCTTCCACGCACAGGTTCTGGAACACGTAATTGGAGGGTGGTATTAGTGGTCGTGGCCATCACTAAATGAGCGCAACCCACAATGAATATCCCAGCAATACCAGCCCAATAAAATGAGGTTGAAGCAAGAAGAATCTCGCCACAGCCATAACCTATTAATGAACCGACTAGAAGATGGGACCGCTGTATTCGTGAGCCGAAAGCAGCTAGCCATGGGGCAATAACAACTGCTCCAATCCCATACATTGACATTAAAAGACCAAAACGAAATTCGCTTGCCTCAAAGACATTCTCAATAAAGAGAATGAGGTGTACCTGAACTAATGGCCCACCCAAAATAGCCACAAATGTGGCTGCTAGATATCCAGTCATAATCGTGGGTTGCGTCTTTGCATATGCCCAACCCTTAGCAAATTGGCTCAATTGGGAGTCAGTGCGACCAGCAAGCGGACTTGATGGAGTTCGGGGGAGTGTGAGTAAAGTACAAAATACAACTAGGAAAGAAATCCCATTTCCAAGAAAAGCCCAAGCTGGTCCCAGAACAGCAAGGATAACACCACCTATGCTCGGACCAATAGCTCTTGCGGCATTGAACTGGGTCGAGTTTAGCGTGATTGCATTCATTAAGAACTCTCGAGGAACTAAATCGGCTACATACGCTTGCCAAGCCGGTAAGGCATACCCATTTCCAATTCCATAGATCACATTCACAGCAACATAAATTAATGGTTCACGGACGCCTGCCCACCACAGAATCGCATTTGACACAGCGATAGTGGCTAAGAGCACTTCACATACTAATAAAATTTTCCGTCTTGAGATTCGATCTGCCATCGGACCTGCAAAGGGGCCAACAATTGCCATAGGAATCATTAATGCAAACACCGAAGCACCTACCCATGCACCGGACTCGGTCATTTCATACATAATGAAAGGAGACGCTATCCCTTGCAGCCAACCACCACTATTGGATGCTAACCCCGCAAACCAGAAACGTCGGAAATCTTGTATCCGTAATGCAGAAATAGAATCAGATAATTTCGGTCGGGATAGGTTCTGTGATAATTCGCTCATCTGTTCCGACTCACTTCCCATATGGAGCCTGCTTGTTGTAGGCGTCTCGAAGTTTGTTCTTTTGAATTTTCCCCATGGAATTTCGAGGAAGCTCCTCAACGATAATGAACTCACTGGGGAATTTAAAATCCGCAACTTGATTCTTTAGTGCTTCTTTGACTTTTTGTTCTGAGAAAATTCCGCTGGCGACTATAACAGCAACAACCTTCTCGCCTAAGTCATGATCTGAGATTCCGATTACTGCTGACTCAGCTACACACTCAACGTCGTCAAGGTGCAGTTCAATCTCTTTAGGATAAATGTTCTCACCTCCGCTAATAATCAGATCTGTATTTCTTCCTTCTAAACGAAGCCTTCCATCTTCATCCACTGCTCCAACATCACCTGTGGTTAAGAAACCGTCGTTACGAAGCACTTCAGCTGTTTCTTTTGGTTTTCGCCAGTAACCGTTAAAGAGGTGATCCCCAGCAACTTCAACAATGCCTACCTCGCCTGAATCACATTCTCTTCCGCCGTCTACGATGCGTATTTGAACCCCGGGTAAAGCAAAACCCACAGAGCCAGGAATCCGATCGCCATGTAACGGATTAGACGTTATTATCCCAGCTTCTGTCATTCCATATCGCTCAAGAATTTTGTGACCAGTTCTGCTGTGAAAAGTATGGTGAGTTTGCTTGGTCATTGGTGCAGAACCAGAGGTAAACAAACGCACTCCAGAGCAAATATCCTTTGTGAAATCGTCTCTGGATAACAAGCGGGAGTAATAGGTCGGCACTCCCATAAAAACAGTTGCTCGAGTCAAATTATCAAGAGTCTCAGAAACGGAGAACTTTTCGAGAAATATAACTTCTGCAGCACTAAGCATCGCACAATGCATAGCCACAAATAAACCATGAACGTGAAACAAAGGAAGCGCGTGCAAAAGTACGTCTGACTGTGAGAAACCCCATTGCTGATTTAATGCAGATCCGTTTGCTATCAAAGCACGATGGCTAACCATTACTCCTTTGGGTTTCCCAGTCGTTCCACTCGTATAAAGTATGACCGCAGTCTCCTCACCGGATGATAAAGCGAACTCCGTCAAAGGCGGTGACTCAATAGCTTGCTTTGAAAGAGTACCGGACTCTCCGATAGTTGCTACTGCTACACCAGTATCAACTGCACTATCAGGATCTAAGACAACTATCGCTGGATCGGCATCATTGATGAGGTAACCCATTTCCTCTTCGGAACATAAAGGATTAACGGGAATGAATATCGCTCCTCGCTGAAGGCATGATACGTACAGTGCTAAAAAATGAATAGATTTAGCAGCTTTTGCTAAAACTCGATCTCCCTTGTCGATACCGTTCGACTCCAAGGCACTTGCATACCTTGCTGCTAGCTCAAAGAAGTCCCCGTAGGACACAGAGAGACCTGAGGGAAATGATAAGAAGTGCTTTTGCGGTGAGTCTTCAGCAGACTCTCGTAAAGTTCGAAAAAGATTATTGGGCATCAGATACTTTACGTTTGTTGCGAAAGGGAATAGATCCGCGAGCGATTGCCGTCATAGCAAACAGGATAAGTATTCCACCTAGAAGAACTGATGCATCGAGTTCTTCGTCAAAGAATATAGCTCCACCTACAACACCAAATAATGGAAGGAAGTAACCAATTACCGAAACTTGACCTGTGGTCCCAATTTCATTTGCCTTTAATATCGAAAGAAAAGATAAATATGTGATTAGCCCAAAAACGAAAAGGACAGGGATATGCCACGAGGCAAATCCATCATCGGGCTTTGAAGCAACATCAAAACCTATCGTTAAAATAAAAGACACCAGCCCTGCGATTAGCAGGTTCGGTGCGATCAGTGCCATAGGTTTATGACGTAATGTCAAAAATCTCGTCAGCACTCCGGCAGCTCCTGCGATACATGATCCTACGAGAACGAGGAGAATATCCCATACATTGCCTCCATCATCAATTGACCCAGCCGCGAGGATAGTAACTCCTCCGTATGCAGCTACGAGTCCGAAAGCTTTTAAGAAATTAAACCGTTCATCTGCGAAAACAAAATGAGCAACAATCGCTGTAAATATAGGACCTAATGAAATAAGTAACGTATTTATCCCGGCAGGAAGGCGATCAAATCCGACGTTAAAAATTAATGAAGGTCCCAGAGAACTTAAAAACCCCAGAAGAATTCCAGCAGGAACAGAAGACCACCGCAACTCTTTCTTAAGCATTCCATGAATCAGTGCAATAACACCTCCGAAGAGAAAGGGAACCCATGTCACAGTGAACGCGTCAATCCCATCATTTGTTAATTTCTTAACAAGAAGCCCACCGGCACCAAAGGAAATTCCAGTAAACGTAACAAACCCCCACACAGTTAGTTTTAAATCAGAGGTCATCCGTTGCGTCATGGGAATGAACTCTACACCCTGCTGTAAGGATTCAATTCCTTTACCAAACACACTTACCTGTATTCGCTATTCAATACCTTTGTGCTACAAAGGTATGGGAGAGTTAATGACAGACATTCCAATTTCTTTATCTCAAGTCACTCAAGACTGGCTGGAGCAGCAATTCCGTGATGCAGGGCATGATATTTCAGGAATGGTTGGTTTTAATCACGCCCCAATGGAAGGATTCACAGGGGCAATGGGTGAAGTCGGGATCTTCACCATTCAATGGAAAGAAGGCTCTGATCCAAACCTTCCTGAATCTTTTGTGGCGAAATGCCCGCTCGATGATGATATTGCCAGGCTATATAACGATGTGATGCAATACTATGTTCGAGAGTCTGGCTTTTACGCAGATCTGGTCAATCAAGTTGATATGCGAATTCCGAAATGCTGGGTAAATAGATTTGATCATGAAACTGGACGCGCATTTCTTCTGCTCGAATATCTAGGGCATGCAGAAAAGGGCGACATTCTAAAGGGCTGCGAAGTCAATGTTATGGAGAAGCTTGTAACTGATTTGGCAAGCATGCACGGAAAATTTTGGATGGATCAACGATTGCGAGAAATACCATGGCTTATTGATTGGACCGCTGAGAGCCTAAAGCTGGGGATAGACATAACGAGGCACTCATGGAAAACGCTCGCATCTCAAGAGCCGAACCGTTACCCCAAAGAGCTCTTTACTGTCCTCGAATCAACATGGGTTTTCAACACTGTTGAATGGTTGGATAACTATGCTAGACGGGATTGGACTCTGACACACATGGACTATGAATTGGATAATATCCTCATCGATGACGATGGACCCATTGTCATTGATTGGCAAAGTCCCATGATTTCGCATCCAGGCGTTGATCTGGCTTGGTTATTTGCTGCATCCCATACTGAGGAAACCCTATCTGTAGAAGAAGACTTCCTGAAACTCTACCGAGACACGCTTTCAAGCAGTGGGGGACCTAGTTGGTCTGCTGAGGAGCTAGAGGAAGCGCTAGCATGGGGAATTCTATATCCCGTATCTTGCCAAGCGGTTCCTTATCTTCAGGATGTTTCTGCGTATGGTGCAGGAGCAGACAGAATGCATCAAAGATTCGATAAATTCTTGCAGGGGTCAATTGATGCCGCCGTGAGATGGAATCTCGTCGACCATTTACAGCCACTAATCTAAGAAAGAATTTAATGGATCTAATAATTGTACGTCACGCACGCCCTGAGAGAGTTGAAAACGATGATTCGGATGGACCGGCCGACCCGCCACTTTCTCAAATTGGCATACAGCAAGCCCGAGCAGTTGCTGATTTCCTAAAAGGTGAAAAGATTGACCAGATCGTGTCGAGTTCTATGCGTCGAGCGCTAGAAACGGCAGACCCATTAGCTGACTTGATTAACATATCTGTTTCATCTCGAGATGATCTGCGCGAGTCCGATCACAACAGTTCAACATATATACCTGTTGAAGAAATGACATATGACTCAGCCCCTATTCAAGCTTATATAAATGACCCTTTAGCAGTTTTTGAAGGAGATTATGATTCGTTCCGTGATCGCGTTGTTGGGGCATTCGACCACCTGATTGCCACACACAAGGGAGAAACAGTTGTCGTCTTTTGTCATGGTATGGTCACTTCAGTCTACTTACAGACCCTATGGCAGTTAGATAATCCATTTATGATTCAGCCTGATTACACAGGAATTACCAGAGTTCAAGCATCAACGAACGGGCTAAGAACAGTTCGAAGCATTAACGAAACAAGTCATGTTCGAGACTTAATTGAACGACCTACATTTGGAAAGAAAGCCTAGGACAGCTCAAGTACGGAGAAGTCCACGCCTGTGAGTTCTACGCTTTGTTCCCAGAGGGCACGGCCATCGTGGACATCGTATGCAGCTTTTTTTGCCTCCACTTTTATTGCGGGTCCACGAATTTGTAATCGATGGTTGGGCCCAAAATAATCACTACCTTCAGCTTCGGGGTCGGTTGCGGCTCGTAATGTTGGAATTGCGCCATCAGCAGCGGTTTGACAAATAAAAGGACCTATTTTCCCCCAAATATTTTCGGCGTATCGATGAACCGTGAGCTCAGGTTGAAATTTAACAATATTTGACTCTGCCATGCCCGGATGAGCTGCCACAGAAAGAACATCTGAGCGTGAAGCCCTACTCAACCGTCTATCAAGTTCAGCAGTAAAAACAAGATTTGCGAGTTTACTTTGAGCGTATGCCCGCATCTTTCCGTATCGTCGCTCGGATTGTAGATCGTAGAAATTCAAAACACCTTGTCGATGTGCATTGCTCGCTACATTAATTATTCTGCTTCCTGGATTATCCAATAACGTCCCCATTAATCGACCTGTCAATGCGAAATGTCCGAGATGATTAGTCCCAAACTGTAATTCAAAACCATCAACTGTTGTGGTTCGCGGAATTCCCATCACCCCGGCATTGTTGATCAGATAATCTAACGACCGCCCAGTACTTTTGAACCAATTAGCAAAGTCTTCAATAGAGGAAAGGTCTGCCAAATCAAGGTGAGCTACCTCAACTTCACTGCCCGGTTGAGATGATGTAAGTTGATCCATGGCTTCGGCGCCTTTTATTGAATTCCTTACTGCGAGGATCACTGAAGCTCCACGCATGACAAGAAACCGCGCAGTTTCAAGACCTATTCCTGAATTACTTCCAGTTATAATCGCCGTCTTGCCAGTTTGATCAGGAACATCATCAAAGGTCCATCCAGATTTTGAAGCCATATGAACACGCTACTTCAAGAATCACTAATTCAATAATTTGAGCTAAGTGGGAGTAACTATGTCTTCGGTTTGATAAACAGGCCCTCAGCTTCCGCACAAATCCGATCGCCGGCCCGTAATTCTCCCACTATGACTGCCTTTCGTCCATTAATATTTTTGACCCATGCCCTTCCTGATAATTCAAGGTCTAATGGGGTTGGTGAAAGGTAGCGAACAGATAATGTTCCCGTGTATCCTCCATGACCGCACATAACACAGGTAACTCCAAGCAATTCATCCATAAGAGCGGCAACGTGTCCTCCATGTACCCCTTCAGGAGGTCCACAGTACTGAGAGTCAAAACTTCCGGTCGCGTACATGACTTCATTCTCCATGATGAATTGAAAGGGGGGAGCAATCGGGTTGAGTGGACCTATGATTGGGCTATACGGGAAAAACTCTTGAGGTTGCAAGCCTTTTAAATCGTAATCCTTTCCAGTATCTGGTCGAAAGAAATGTTCTTGGGGTTTCAAGCCAGCCTGCATTCTCTCTCCTTCCACCTGATAGGAGGAAAGATCTTCTCTTATGGCTCGTATTTTTTGAATTAGATCAGTTAGCGGTTTCCCTTCACTAATACGTTCATCGAAGTCAGCAGTTCTCACAGATGACACTAGTTTCCGTAATTCGTTTACTAATTCAGACTTTATGCTTTCGTGGCTTTGTGGATCAGGTTCTTTGTTCATAGATGCATACGTCCGAATAAGGCAAAGTGGTCACTTATATGAAATGTCTTTTCACTCCTGATGACCTTACCTTCAAGGATTTGCAGATCTCTAATCCTGACATCAGGATGATTGATGCATCTTGTAAACGATGCTTTGAATCTGGGACTATCAATATGAAATCGGTTTCTGAAGCTATCCCACGTAGGACCAGGGAGGTCCGGAACTGCTAGACCTGAATCTTTAATTTTCGTGATCTCGCTAATCCTCGTATTCGTATCCCCGATGATTGCAATGCGTTCGGTTGGGGAAGAATCAATTACGGCTGCTAATTGCGACAGGCGTAATTCAGTATTTCCCTTCCCAGGTGCTAGATGTATATTTGCTACAGTCAAACCAATTTCCATGAAGGTCACAGATAATCCAAACCCTTCAAGGGGTGTGAGAGTTGTTTCAAATTCTGATAAGCGTTGAGAAATTAAAATGGCAAGGTGCCCACTATGGCTTTGCGGGTTTGCCTGAATCATATTGTGAGTTTCAATATAAGGCACCAAACCCGGTAGTTCTTGAAAGAGAACAATATCTGGAGATAATTCAATAACTTGTTCTCGAACTACCTCTTCAGTGTCGCACAATTCCCAATGTTGGGGGGCGTGGGCTGACCGGTTAAGCAGGGCCAAATTCCAAGATAAAAAAGAGAAATGATTTTCCATACGTAATTTAGGAATAGTTACAATTCCATAAACCACGAATACCAATCGTGGTAATGCTGAATCCTTGCCTCATCATCATTCAAGACTTGTTTCGAGAACCCTCGAGATCGCATGCCGTTCTGTACATCACGAATTAAGTGAACATCTTGGTCAACCGTAATATCCATTGTCTTTTCACCAGCTATCACATCTTCCTGCGTAAATTCCTCACGTTCAGGGCGCTCATCTGGGATAGGCTTGGGTTTCGGCATAAACTGCAAATCAGCTACAATTTCCGCACTGTCGCTCGGTGGCATTACAAGCGTAACTTTATCCCAGTAGCACTTACTAGGGTCGCTGTGATGGGGTCGTGCTCTCATAATTAACGCTTTATCGGGTTGGAGCGTGATAAGCATATTGGGGAAAATATTATGCTGAAAAATGTCACTGAGTTCTTCGTCTGAAAGAAGATCGTAGTTATACCCAAGTTCAGGGGCCATATCCCTCCTTTTCTTTTGTACGTCTTTCCGAATATCGAGGACTCTTCCGCGATATTCTTCAGGATCCATGCCAAGTGAAAGCAACTGACCTTTCATTAACTTCGTAGGTTCTTCAGGGATCGGAAGCCGTGTATTAACCGTAAATCCATCAATATAAACACTGGTATGTCCATGCTTCCAAAGTCGGACTCTACTGGTTGGGCAATCAAAGATTAAGGCATGTTGAGGGTGGATGTGTTCTACATGATAAAGCTCACCAAAATTATCAAACACTGCCTTCCAATTGCATTCTAAGTGAACTGTTTGATCTTGGGCTAAAACCATATCCTCAAGTCGATAAGGGTCAATCTGTTCCTTAAGCGGGCCGATGTACTCGTCAAAAGATGGCGCATCCTCATCCATGCATATCCAGACCAAGCCTGCCCAGATTTCAGTACGCACTGGGATAAGTGACTGTTTATCGCAATCAATGCCTTGGCTGAATCGATCCTCATCTGGAACAACAGTTAGCGCTCCGTCACGACTGTACGTCCAACCATGGTAAGGGCACACAAAATTCTTGATCCATCCACGTTCGTTAACCATGATGCGTGCGCCTCTATGTTGACATGCATTATAGAAAGCAGATATTTCACCTTGATCAGTATGTGAAACCAAAATTGATTCGGGTCCAATATTAAAAACAAAATACTCACCCGGTTCAGAAACATCAGAAGCTACACCGGCATATAACCAGGTGCGTGGCCAAAGGTGTTCCCATTCTTGGTCAAGCATGTCACGAGACAGATACCGTTCAGCTGTTATTTCTTTTCGCCCAGTGGGAGCAGCGGCATCTTCCTGAGTTTTTTCTCTCTCATGCAGTACATCCGCCATGATTCCTCCCTTGAAATATGATAGCTAGAAACCCTCCAGTTGTGAAGTTTTGGTATTGCCACAACCCTCTTTGTGTAGCGCCTTTTGTCGTCGTACGGTACGGTCTCATGTATGGAAAAGCGCAGAATACTTGAGGGAATACGAGTAATCGATATGACTCAATATCTAGCTGGGCCCACTGTTACAAGAATGATGGCTGAGATGGGCGCAGATATTATAAAGATTGAGCAAGCCCCGTCAGGAGACCCTTCTCGCAATTATGCAATTATCAATGAAAAAGGTAGAAGTGGATATTTCGTTCAACAGAACCGAGGAAAGAAAAGCCTCTGCATAAATTTTGACGAGCCAAGAGGTAAAGACATTCTTTTGAAACTGATTGGTCAAGCTGACGTCTTTGTTGAGAATTATGGACCGGGAGTCCTTGAAAGAAGAAAATTAGATTGGGATTCTTTAAGGGAACACAATCCTGAACTAATAATGGCTTCTATTTCAGGGTTTGGTAGAGAAAGCGCTATGAGTGATAAACCTGCCTTTGATATGATCGCACAAGCTTTCAGCGGAACTATGTACATGACCGGGGATCCCGAGGGACCACCCATGCCAGTCGGTCAATCGATTGCTGATGTTATGACAGGAGTGCATGCAGTAGCGGCGATCGGGTACGCACTTTTTCATAGAGAACGAACTGGAAAAGGACAATTCCTAGATATTGCTATGGTTGATTCCTTATTTCACTCTCAAGAGCTCGCAGTACAAGGTCCGTCCTTAACAGGGATGAGGTGGAAGCCTAAACGATCAGGTCATTTATCAAGAATTAACAGCCCACTTGGAGCTTTCAAGGGGCCACAGGAATGGATTGTTATCCAATGCATGGAAGCGCAATGGCCACGCTTTGTGGAAGCGATAGGGAGACCAGAACTTCTGCACGATGAACGTTTCGCTGACCTTAAAGGAAGAATGAAGAACCGTGATGACTTAAACAATATCATTCATGATTGGATGCAAAGCTTTGAAAACGACCAGGACATTCTTGATATTCTTGCCGAGGCGCGAGTCCCTTCGGGACCTGTTCTCGCACCCTACGATGCGATAGGTCACCCATATTTTGAGTCGCGCGGAGCTGTTCGAGAAGTTACAGATCCGCTTCTAGGAAACGTGCATATTCCCGGTGATCCGCTCAGGTTCTCTGACTTTCCTGAACCGCTAGACCTAGTAGCGCCAACTTTAGGGCAGCACAACCAAAGCATTTTGGAGTCACTTGGCCTGTCCGAAAATGAAATAGACCAACTTAACAATGACAAAGTCGTGATCAGTGGAGACACATAGTGGGAGTGCCATTAGACTTTGATGAAGCGAAAGAACTTGATGCTCGGGACCCCCTCACAGAACTTCGAAACGAATTCGAAATTCCCAAGCACTCTAATGGTATAGACCAAGCCTATTTCGCTGGAAATTCATTAGGGTTACTTCCCAAAAGAACACGCCCTGCGATAGTAGAAGCTCTTAATCAATGGGGGGAAAAGGGAGTCAGCGGTCATTTTGATGGGGAAGAAGCATGGTACCGATTAGATGAAAGTATTGCTGCGCTCCAGACAGGCATCGTCGGTTGTCTTCCTTCCGAAACAGGCATAATGGGATCATTGACCACTAATTTACACATGTTGATGGCTTCCTTCTAC
>Ga0163111_10001860_pt1 | contig 13246 bp, 20 predicted proteins | sample CRUFie1St18metaG_FD_109645 | JGI IMG/M metagenome (GOLD analysis project Ga0163111, IMG submission 109645) | Marine microbial communities from the Costa Rica Dome - CRUD Field 142mm St18 metaG | ecosystem: Environmental > Aquatic > Marine > Oceanic > Photic zone | place: Costa Rica: the Eastern...
CCCGCATAACGAACACCTTTACCTTTGTAGGGCTCTGGTGGACGGAAGCCGCGTATCTCTGCACACACTTGACCAACTTTCTGCTTATCGACACCAGAAATAATAATTTCTGTTTGGCTGGTTGCCTCAGCGCCAATACCCTCTGGAAGTTCGTACACAACAGGGTGGGAAAACCCTAACTGTAGAGTCAATTTATTGCCTTGAGCTTGGACACGATAACCAACGCCTTGTAGCTCTAGCTTCTTTTGAAATCCGTCTGTTACACCCGTAACCATGTTTTGCACCAACGCACGCATGGTACCGGCCATGGCCTTAGCTGAGGTTTCCTCAGTCTTGGCCGCCAACTTCAGTTCGCTCTCTTCCTGAGTGAGCACAACAGAGTCATGGATGGTTAACTGCAATTCGCCTTTCTTACCCTTAACGGCAAAATCCTGACCATTCAGATTGACTTCAAGACCCGAAGGGATAGCGACTGGATTATTTGCTACGCGAGACATAAAAAACCTCTAAAACACGGTGCATAAGACTTCGCCACCCACACCGTGGGCGCGTGCCGACTTATCCGTCATTACACCTTTATTAGTACTCACAATCGCAACGCCCAAACCACCTCGAACCTGGGGTAGGTCATTGCTTTCTTTATAAATCCTCAGACCCGGGCGACTCACCCGGGCAATCTCTTCGATTACCGGCGACCCATTGTGATACTTCAGGGCTACAGTAATAACGCCTTTAACGTCGTCCGAGATCGTGAAGTCATTGATATAACCTTCGTCCAGCAACACCTGGAGGATGGCTTGCTTAGCCTTCGAGTTCGGAATATCTACGGTCACGTGGCCGGCCATTTGCGCGTTACGCATACGCGTCAACAAATCAGCGATGGGGTCTTGCATTGTCATGAACTAATTCCTACCAGCTCGCCTTAACTAGACCCGGAACATCGCCACGCATAGCTGCTTCGCGAAGTTTGTTTCGAGCCAATCCAAATTTTCGATATACCGCGTGCGGACGGCCAGTTACACCGCAACGCCGCTGTTGACGCACAGCACTGGAGTTACGCGGCAGCGCCTGCAGCTTAAGTTGTGCCTCCCAGCGTTCCTCATCTGAAACATTACGGTCAGCGATGATCGCCTTCAGTGCCATACGCTTTTGCATGTACTTTGCGCGTACACGACTGCGCTTTTTTTCTCTCTCAATCATTGAGCGCTTTGCCATAAATCTATCTCTCGCTATGCGCGGAACGGGAACTTGAACGCTTTCAGCAGTTCAAGTGCAGCTTCGTTGGTTTGCGCGGTGGTCGTTACACAAATATCCATGCCGCGGATTTTGTCGATTTTGTCGTAATCGATTTCGGCGAATACGATTTGCTCAGAAAGGCCCATACTAAAATTGCCGCGCCCATCAAACGCCTTAGGGTTCAACCCACGGAAATCTCGAATTCGTGGTATCGCAATGTCTACGAGCCTTTCGATAAAGTCATACATGCGCTGGCGTCGCAAAGTTACCTTGCAGCCGATGGGATAACCCTCGCGAATCTTGAATCCAGCCTCGGAACGACGCGCTAAACAGATCACCGGCTGCTGCCCTGCAATCGCCGTCATATCAGAAACCGCCGCATCCATGATTTTGCGATCAGAAATCGCTTCGCCCACGCCCATATTAATGGTGATCTTACTGATCTTCGGCACTGCCATAGGGTTCTTGATTTCAAGATCCTGTTGCAGTTTCGGGCGAATTTCATCGCAGTACTTTTGGTATAAATTCGCCATAACTAGCCTTCGATTGCCTTGCCATTTGACTTAAAGAAACGGACTTTTTTGCCGTCTTCTTCCACGCGCACACCTACACGGTCGGCACGCTCATCCTCATCGTTCCAGATCGCCACGTTCGAAGCTTGGATTGGTGCTTCTTGTGCAATGATTCCACCCTGCTCTCCCACATTCGGATTGGGGCGCTTGTGCTTCTTCACCATGTTGATACCAGCGACCATTAAACGACCGTCTTTGAGTACCCGCAGCACTTCGCCGCGTCGGCCTTTGTCGCGACCGGCGATCACCACCACTTCATCGTCTTTCTTGATCTTTAACATGCCGTCTCTCGATCCGTTTCCTTAATGTGCCAGCCTTCCACTGACAAACTTGTTTTCCTCAACCACTTTGTCGCTGTCACAAACAAAGTTTTTATCTTTCCTACCAATGCCCAAACAAACTGTGCCTGAGCATCCACAGCTTAAGTGCTGCTTACAGCACCTCCGGCGCCAGCGATACAATGCGCATGAAATTTTCAGTGCGCAGCTCTCGCGTTACCGGTCCAAATATCCGCGTGCCAACTGGCTGCTTTTGCGCGTTCAGCAACACCGCCGCATTTTGATCAAATTTAATTAATGATCCATCGGCACGACGTACGCCCTTACGAGTGCGGACAACTACCGCGTCCATTACCTGGCCTTTCTTTACTCGACCACGAGGAATCGCTTCTTTAACTGTGACTTTGATCACGTCACCGATTCCCGCGTAACGGCGATGACTGCCACCGAGCACTTTGATGCACTGAACTTTGCGCGCACCACTGTTGTCGGCGATGTCCAGCATTGTCTCTGTTTGAATCATGGCTAGTTAGACTCCAGTGGCTCGCACGTCGACGCTCTGCAGCGTCCACGTTTTGGTCTTTGAGATCGGTCGACATTCAACCACCGTGACGGTGTCACCAACTTGGCACTCGTTTTGTTCGTCGTGTGCATGGATCTTGGTCGACTTGCGAACAAACTTGCCGTAAACCGGGTGCTTAACGCGACGCTCGACCTTTACAGTGATCGACTTCGACATCCGGTCGCTAACGACTACGCCAGATACAGCCCGCGGGTTTTTCGCCTGCGCTTGTACTTCTGTCTCAGACTCAGACATCTGACGCCTCCTGAATTATGGTTTTCACACGTGCGATATCACGTCGCACTTCTTTCAACAGATGCGGCTGGCCAAGTTGGCCGCTGGCGCGCTGCATACGCAGGGCAAAATGCTCTTTGCGCAGGCGCAATACTTCTGCCTGCAATTCTTCCGCACTCTTTGTTCTTAGATCTGTGGCTTTCATTACATCGCCGTCCGCTTAACAAATACTGTCTTGAAGGGCAGTTTTGCTGCCGCCAAAGTCAACGCTTCTCGAGCTACCTCTTCAGGTACACCCTGCATTTCGTAGAGCACCTTACCGGGCTGTACTAGCGCCACCCAATATTCAACGCTGCCCTTACCCTTACCTTGCCGAACTTCAAGCGGCTTTTTGGTGATGGGCTTATCCGGAAAGACGCGAATCCAGATCTTGCCGCCACGACGGATGCGGCGCGTCATTGCTCGACGACCCGCTTCTATCTGACGCGCCGTCAACCGGCCACGACCTACCGCTTTTAGACCGTATTCACCAAAGCTCACACGGCTTCCACGAAGCGCCAGCCCGCGATTGCGGCCCTTCTGTTGTTTTCTAAATTTTGTACGTTTTGGTTGTAACATTTTCGCACTTAAACCTTATCGTTAGGCCTGTTGGGACGCCTGGGCCGTTTCCTGAGGCCCAATGATTTCACCTTTAAAGATCCAAACCTTGATGCCTAAAATTCCATAGGTGGTTTCAGCTTCCCAGGTTGCGTAGTCGATATCGGCACGCAGTGTATGCAGCGGCACGCGGCCTTCGTGATAGACCTCTGAACGAGCGATCTCAGCACCACCTAGGCGGCCCGCAACACGCACCTTGATGCCCTCGGCACCGAGTCGCATAGCGTTTTGGATAACACGGCGCATGGCGCGACGAAATTGCACCCGTCGCTCTAGCTGCTGCGCAACGTTTTGCGCGACCAACACAGCATCCAGCTCAGGCTTACGTATTTCTTCGATGTTTACGTGGACAGGCACACCCATCATGGACGACAACTTTGCCCGCAGACGCTCGACATCTTCGCCCTTTTTACCAATCACGATTCCTGGTCGGGCGGTGTGAATCGTCACCTTAGCTGTTTGTGCAGGGCGCTCGATCTCGATACGCGACACAGACGCATCCGCAAGCTGCTTGCGCAAGAACTCACGCACTTCTATGTCATTGAGCAGGTATTTGGAGTAATTCTTTTTGTCAGCAAACCATACCGAAGTGTGGTCTTTAACAATGCCCAGTCGAATACCTGTTGGATGTACTTTCTGACCCATAGTCTTCTCTTCTTAGCTGTCCGAAACCGTCACGGTAATGTGACAGCTGCGCTTAAAAATACGATCCGCGCGACCCTTTGCGCGTGGACGAATACGTTTCATCGTCATACCTTCGTTAACGTAAATTTCCGCTATCCGCAGATCATCTACGTCCGCACCTTCGTTGTGTTCCGCATTAGCGATCGCAGACTCAACCGTCTTACGCACTAACAAAGCACCCTTACGCGTACTGAAATTTAAAATGTCCAGCGCATCAGCGACTGGCTTTCCGCGGACCTGGTCAGCTACCAGACGCACCTTTTGCGGTGAAATCTGTAGCCGTTTAGCAATTGCACTGACTTGCATGATCTTCCTCTATCGCCCTAGCTTACTTAGCGCTTGGCTTTCTTATCCGCCGCATGGCCACGGTAGGTACGGGTGGGTGCAAACTCACCCAACTTGTGGCCTACCATGTCCTCGTTAATCAATACCGGAACGTGCTGCCTGCCGTTATGAATGGCAATGGTCAGACCCACCATCTCTGGCATCACCATTGAGCGACGCGACCACGTCTTAATCGGTCGACGCTCATTGTTAGCCGCAGCCGCTTCCACCTTCTTCAGCAAATGGGTGTCGACGAATGGACCTTTAAATAATGATCGTGGCACTTAGCTTTCTCCGTTTACCGTTCTTGCTCAGCAAATTTCTCTGCTTAACTGCTACCGCTTACCGCGCCGACGGACAATGAGCCCATCCGTGCGCTTGTTCTTACGGGTCTTAAACCCTTTGGTCGGCATACCCCAAGGCGATACAGGGTGACGTCCACCTGACGTCTTACCCTCACCACCACCATGCGGGTGGTCTACCGGGTTCATGGCAACACCCCGAACCGTTGGGCGCTTACCACGCCAGCGATTCGCGCCGGCTTTACCGAGCGAACGCAGGTTGTGTTCACTGTTACCAACTTCGCCAAGGGTTGCGCGGCACTCGCTCAACACACGGCGCATTTCGCCAGAACGCATACGCAAGGTTGCATAAGCACCTTCACGCGCGACTAACTGACAGGAGCCTCCGGCACTGCGCACCATCTGCGCACCCTTGCCGGGCTTAAGCTCTACACAGTGAATCACGCTACCCACAGGAATGTTGCGCAGAGCTAGGGTATTGCCTGAGCGAATCGGCGCGGCGCTGCCGCTCATCAACTCATCACCGGCGCTGACTCCCTTAGGCGCGATAATGTAACGGCGCTCACCATCTGCATACTTCAGCAGCGCGATATTGGCAGTGCGGTTTGGATCGTATTCCAAGCGCTCTACTGTCGCCGGGATACCATCCTTGGTGCGCTTCCAATCAATAATTCGATAATGCTGTTTATGACCGCCACCACGATGCCGAGTGGTGATGCGGCCCGCATTGTTACGGCCGCCAGTATTGTTTTGCTTAGTCAGCAGCGCCTTGTGCGGCGCACCTTTGTGCAATTCAGAATCCACAACCTTAACGACAAAGCGGCGTCCTGCTGAGGTTGGTTTGGTTTTTACAACTGCCATTGCGCTGTTCCCTTATTCCGTAACCATAAAGTCGATTTCTTGACCTTCGACTACTGTTACGTATGCCTTCTTCCAATTCTTCTTTCGCGTAATGCCGCGTGCGTTGCGCTTGACCTTACCCTTAACATTAGCGGTAGTGACCTTTGTCACTGACACTTTGAAAATAGCTTCTACAGCTTCTCGCACTTCCGCTCGAGTCGCGTCGGGCGCTACTTTGAACGCATATTGGTTGGCCAAATCGCCAAGCACAGAAACCTTTTCTGAGATATGCGGCTCGCGCAACACGGTATAAATACGCTCTTGATTCATGCCAGCACCTCTTCCAGTTTCTTCAATGCAGGTACGGTGATCAGCACTTTGTCGTAGCTAATAAGACTGACGGGGTCGATCCCTTCTACGTCACGCACATCCACCGCCTTGACGTTACGCGCCGCCAAGAACAAATTCTCATCCACTTCCTCGGTGATAATGAGACCGTTGGAAATTTCCAAATCCTTCAATTGCGCGACCAATTCCTTGGTTTTCGGCGCGTCTACGGCGAAGGACTCCACAGCCACTAGTCGCTGTTGACGAATCAATTCAGAAACGATGCAGCGCAACGCGCCGCGGTACATCTTGCGATTAACCTTTGTGGAGTGATCTTGCGGTTGCGCTGCAAACGTCACACCACCAGAACGCCAGATTGGCGAGCGCGTGGTTCCCGCCCGAGCACGGCCCGTGCCTTTTTGCCGCCACGGCTTCTTGCCGCCGCCACTCACCGCTGAGCGGTTCTTTTGCGCGCGCGAACCCTGACGCCCTGCGGCCATAAACGCCACCACCACTTGGTGCACGAGTGCTTCGTTATATTCTCTCGCGAAGGCGGACTCAGCCAATTCCACGCTGCCGCCGTTTACTGCTAAATCTAAATTCATTCGCTCTCTCCGCCAGCAACAGCGCCTTGGCTACCGCCCTTAACTGCTGGCCGTATACAAACATCGCCGCCTGTAGGTCCGGGCACTGCGCCTTTGACCATAATCAGATTGCGCTCTACATCGACTTCTACGATTTCTAAGTTTTGCGTGGTCACACGGACATTACCCATCTGACCGGACATTTTTTTGCCCTTAAATACTCGTCCCGGGGTTTGGCATTGGCCAATTGAGCCTGGCGCACGGTGGGAAATTGAGTTGCCGTGGGTATTATCTTGACCACGGAAGTTCCATCGCTTGATCGTGCCCGCATAGCCCTTACCCTTGGATACGCCCTGAACGTCGACCTGCTGACCGGCAGCGAACTGCTCTACAGTAAGCTCACCGCCCACATCCAATCCATCGACTGCCGCAGCGCGGAATTCCCACAGGCCACGACCTGCGCCAGAGTTTGCCTTGGCGAAGTGACCTGCCATTGGCTTGCTCACACGGCTTAGCCGACGCTCGCCGGTTGTCACCTGAATCGCAGAATAGCCGTCCGTTTCTAGACTCTTTACCTGCGTAATTCGATTTGGTTCCGCCTCGATTACAGTTACGGGCACAGACACGCCTTCTTCGTTAAATATACGTGTCATTCCGCTTTTTTTACCAACCAGTCCAAGTGCCATTGGTCTATGTCCTATCCCGTCTTTCTGCCCTACTCGCCGTAGAGCACTGCTATAAAAGTTGCAAAGCTCTACACGAAAACAAAGCGTGCTGGGCTTCCCCTCCAATCCTCGTTGGAAGACGAACCCGGCTAACGCCTTTCGCCGGCTCCCTATCGGAGCCTTTTGGTCGCGACCTGATTCTTTTTCTTTAACCGCTTACGCGGCAAAGAATCCAAATCGAGTCACTTCGCGCTGACTTAGTTCAGCGCGAATTAATTCAAACTAATCTGTACTTCTACGCCGGCCGCCAAGTCGAGCTTCATTAATGCATCGACTGTTTTCTCTGTTGGCTCGACGATATCCAGGAGACGTTTATGGGTGCGGATTTCGTATTGATCCCGTGCATCTTTGTTGACGTGCGGCGACACCAAAATGGTGTAACGCTCTTTGCGCGTCGGCAATGGAATCGGCCCCTTCACTTGAGCCCCCGTACGCTTTGCTGTGTCGACAATTTCTTTCGTCGAAACATCGATCAAACGATGATCAAAGGCTTTCAAGCGAATACGAATACGCTGATTTTGCACGGACAAACTCCACCCAATCTACTTAAGCCCAAACAGCGCCGTTTTGCCTAGCAAAACCGCCGTTCCGGGCATTTCTCCTGTTAAAGAACTGGCGCCCACCACGTGGGCCGCCCACATTTCCCCATTCTCCAAGGCGGCTCTAAACCGCTGAAATCGACTTTAAAGCTCCCCCAAACATGGCTGAACTCAGCAAACTAACGCATCCGGCGCAGCTGCTACTAACTGATCGATTCCACTCACCCCTCGGAAAGCGGGACGCGAACTATACAGAGTGATGCACACCCAAGCAACACTACGATCCCGATTATTAGGTTTTGTTGCAATCAACACCCTGATCAGGGAAATCCAGTGGCCGCGTCCCTCGCCACAAAAAAAGCCGGTACAAGCCCGGCTTTTTTAGGTTGGATCGGCCTACTTAGTCGATGACTTTAGAGACCACGCCCGCACCAACAGTACGGCCGCCCTCACGGATCGCAAATCGCAATCCTTCGTCCATCGCAATCGGACAGATCAACTCGACAACCATGTTCACATTGTCACCAGGCATAACCATCTCTACACCTTCAGGCAACTCACAGGCGCCTGTGACATCCGTCGTACGGAAGTAAAACTGCGGTCGATAGCCCTTGAAAAACGGCGTATGACGACCGCCTTCATCCTTCGACAACACATACACTTCAGCCTCAAACTTCGTATGCGGTGTGATCGCGCCCGGTACCGTCAGTACCTGTCCGCGCTCAACTTCTTCACGCTTCGTACCACGCAACAACACTCCAACGTTCTCACCAGCGCGACCTTCGTCCAGCAACTTGCGGAACATCTCAACACCCGTACACGTCGTCGTCGCCGTCTCTTTAATACCAACGATCTCGATCTCGTCTCCGACCGTCACGATACCACGCTCAACTCGACCCGTTACTACTGTGCCTCGACCTGAAATCGAGAACACATCCTCAATCGGCATCAAGAACGGCTGATCTACCGCACGCTCAGGCTCAGGAATGTAGCTGTCCAACGTCTCTACCAACGTCTTAACCGCGGTAACTCCAAGTTCGTTGTCGTCTTTGCCTTCCAAAGCCATCAACGCACTGCCCATAATGATCGGCGTATCGCCTGGGAACTCGTATTGCTCCAATAGATCAATAAGCTCCATCTCTACGAGCTCTTTCATCTCTTCGTATTCTTCAGTGCCTACACCGCCGCAGTCTTCTGCAAGCAAGTCGGCTTTGTTCAGGAATACCACAATCTTCGGTACACCAACCTGACGAGACAACAGAATGTGCTCCCGCGTCTGGGGCATCGGTCCGTCTGTCGCACCACATACCAATATCGCTCCGTCCATCTGTGCTGCACCCGTGATCATGTTCTTCACATAGTCCGCGTGTCCTGGACAGTCAACGTGCGCGTAGTGACGGCCTTCACTCTCGTACTCAACGTGGCTGGTCGCAATCGTAATACCGCGCTCGCGTTCTTCTGGGGCGTTATCAATCTGCGCAAAATCTCGCATCTCGCCTCCGAAAACTTCCGCACAAACCTTCGTCAGCGCCGCCGTCAACGTCGTCTTGCCGTGGTCTACGTGTCCTATCGTCCCCACGTTTACGTGCGGCTTATTACGTTCAAATTTTTCCTTGGCCATTACCTTTCCTTTAAGTGAATTAGATCTAAGTTCGAATTCGATCCATTACCGACGCTGGCACATCTGCATAGTTTGCAAACTCCATCGTATACGTCGCCCGTCCTTGAGTGCTGCTACGCAAATCTGTCGAATATCCAAACATTTCGGATAACGGCACTTCTGCGCGCACTACCTTACCGGCTGGATTTTCCTCCATGCCATTAATCATGCCGCGACGCCGGTTCAGGTCGCCAACAACATCTCCCATGTAGTCCTCTGGCGTTACCACTTCTACAGTCATAACGGGTTCCAATAGGACCGGGCTCGCTGCCATCGCGCCCTCGCGGAGCGCCATCGCGGCTGCGATTTTAAACGCCATTTCTGAAGAGTCCACCTCATGAAATGAGCCATCGATCAACGTGGCTTTTACCCCAATCAGCGGATGGCCGGCGAGAACACCGTTCTGCATTTGCTCGGCAATACCCTTGTCTATGGATGGGATATATTCTTTTGGAATGACGCCGCCGACAATTGCGTCAGCGAACTCGTAAGCATAGTTTCCGTCTTCGTCTTGCAGAGGCTCTAGGCGCAATTTGACGTGGCCATATTGCCCACGGCCACCGGTCTGACGAATAAATTTCGCTTCGTGCTCGACAGAGGCCTGTATGGTCTCTCGATACGCCACTTGGGGCTTACCGATATTGGCCGCAACGCCGAACTCGCGCTGCATCCGGTCAACAATAACCTCCAAATGCAATTCGCCCATACCCGAGATGATCATTTGACCCGTTTCTTTATCGGTCTCAACGCGAAAAGACGGGTCTTCCTGAGCGAGCTTGCCAAGAGCGACTGTAAGTTTCTCCTGATCAGCAACGGACTTCGGCTCCACCGCGACCGAAATCACAGGATCCGGGAACTCCATCCGCTCTAACGTAATGGCGTGCTCTTTACTGCACAAGGTTTCCCCAGTAGTAACGTCTTTCAGCCCGATGGCCGCTGCAATATCGCCCGCTCTAACTTCTTTTATTTCTTCACGGTTATTAGCGTGCATTTGCACCATGCGGCCGATGCGCTCCCGCTTATCTTTGATGGGGTTATAAACCTGATCTCCAGTCTTCAGCACGCCGGAGTACACACGGAAAAAAGTTAGCGTGCCAACAAAGGAATCCGTCGCAATCTTGAACGCTAGTGCCGCAAAAGGTGCATCGTCTTCGGCCTGTCGTGTGGCCAGATCACCCTTAGATAGGGTGCCTTCGATCGCTTTGACTTCCGTTGGCGCTGGCAGGAAGTCCACCACGGCATCCAATACCGATTGCACGCCCTTATTCTTGAACGCACTGCCACAAAGGGCTGGAACAATCTCATTAGCCAAGGTGCGGATTCGCAAACCCTCACGGAGGTCGGCCTCGCTGAGACTGCCCTCCTCAAGATAACGTTCCATAAGCTCTTCGTTGGCTTCGGCCGCAACCTCCATCAGTTCTTCGCGCATACTCTCGGCGGTTTCCACCAGATCTGCCGGGATGTCCTCGCTGCGATGACTCAAGCCTTGATCATCATCACTCCAATAAATCGCCCGCATGGTAATGAGGTCAACGACACCAGAGAACAGTTCTTCCGCGCCAATAGCAATTTGTAAGGGCACAGGATTAGCGCCCAATCGGTCGCGTATCTGTTCTACAACTCTGGGGAAATCTGCACCCTGCCGATCCATCTTATTGACGAAAACTACCCGCGGCACTTCGTACTTATTCGCCTGGCGCCAGACCGTCTCTGATTGCGGCTCAACACCCGAGGTGCCGCAAAAAACCACAACCGCGCCATCTAATACGCGCAGACTGCGCTCCACTTCGATGGTGAAATCTACGTGCCCTGGGGTATCTATGATATTGATTCGATGTTCATCGAATTGCTGGGACATACCACGCCAAAAGCATGTGGTCGCGGCGGAGGTGATGGTGATGCCCCGCTCTTGCTCTTGCTCCATCCAATCCATAACCGCAGCGCCGTCATGCACTTCACCAATCTTGTGAGACAAGCCGGTGTAGAACAGAACGCGCTCTGTGGTTGTGGTCTTGCCCGCATCCACATGGGCGACGATGCCTATGTTGCGATAGCGGGCGATAGGCGTAGTGCGAGGCATACCCAGTGACTCGGTTTAGCGAAACAGTAGGCTAGTAGCGGTAGTGCGCGAACGCCTTATTAGCATCAGCCATACGGTGTGTATCTTCGCGCTTCTTAACCGCTGAACCACGACCTTCGGCCGCATCCATGAACTCACCGGCCAGCCGGGCGGCCATAGACTTTTCACTGCGCGAACGAGCACTGTCTACTAACCAACGCATAGCCAACGCTTGACGTCGAGATGGACGTACTTCAACAGGCACCTGGTAGGTCGCGCCACCGACGCGCCGGGACTTTACTTCCACCATGGGCGCTATGGCATCCAGTGCTTTTTCAAAAACTTCAATGGGGTCTGCATTATCACGCGCCTGAACGCGATCGAGGGCGCCGTATACGATGCTTTCAGCAACGGCTTTTTTGCCACTTACCATGACGTGGTTAATAAACTTGGCAACCACTTGGTTGTTAAACTTAGGATCTGGAAGAATTTCTCGCTTGGCAATTACGCGACGTCTTGGCATATCGTTCTCCTTTCTTCAGGTCTCCCCCGAACAATCAGGGCCTTACTGAGAATATTTAAAGTGCGAGGCTATCGCCTCAATGTTGTCTGATAAATCTTACTTAGGTCGCTTGGCACCGTACTTAGAGCGCCCCTGACGGCGATCTGCTACGCCAGAAGTATCCAAGGTTCCACGAATGGTGTGATAACGCACACCAGGAAGGTCCTTCACTCGACCACCACGGATTAGCACCACCGAGTGCTCTTGCAGGTTATGACCTTCACCGCCGATATATGACGTCACCTCATAGCCGTTGGTTAAACGCACACGGCAGACCTTACGCAAAGCCGAGTTCGGCTTCTTCGGTGTGGTCGTATATACGCGAGTACACACCCCACGTTTTTGCGGGCACGCCTGCAAAGCCGGAACGATATTCTTCACCACTTTGCGCTTGCGCGGCTTTCTTACTAACTGGCTAATTGTTGCCATGTTCGGTCATTCTCCACTTTTTTATTCCACTCGGTGATGTGGTCACACGGTGGGGGGCGCATTCTAATCACGCCCCAGCTAATTCTCAAGGCTGTTTACGTCGAGCTGCTGCGCTTTTTAGCAGCAGGGTTCGGTCTAGTCCGAACCCTGCGCCGCCAGGGCTTCACTCAGCGCCTGCTCAATCTCATCTGCGGTCGCCGTCTCACGCTCGCCTGCCGCCAACTCTTCTTCGCGCTGGCGCTTACGATCTGCGTGATAGGTCAAGCCGGTACCCGCTGGGATAAGTCGGCCCACAACCACATTCTCTTTAAGTCCGCGCAAGTAATCCTTCTTGCCAGTGACAGCTGCTTCAGTAAGCACTCGAGTGGTCTCCTGGAAGGATGCCGCAGAAATAAATGACTCAGTGGCCAAGGAGGCTTTGGTAATGCCCAACAATATGCGCTGGAATTCCGCGGGTGCTTTATCCTCAGCCAGCAACGCAGCATTGATTTCACGAATCTGCGTATACTCCAGTTGCTCACCACGAATCAGGTGTGAATCACCGGAATGGGTGACCTCGACCTTACGCAGCATCTGACGAACAATGACTTCGATGTGCTTATCATTGATCGTCACACCTTGCAGACGATAAACCTCCTGGATCTCGTTAACGATATACTTCGCCAACTCTTC
>Ga0163111_10001863_pt1 | contig 13228 bp, 12 predicted proteins | sample CRUFie1St18metaG_FD_109645 | JGI IMG/M metagenome (GOLD analysis project Ga0163111, IMG submission 109645) | Marine microbial communities from the Costa Rica Dome - CRUD Field 142mm St18 metaG | ecosystem: Environmental > Aquatic > Marine > Oceanic > Photic zone | place: Costa Rica: the Eastern...
AATGATCAGATAACTTTGCTTAAAAATAGTGATATATTAACTATAAATGATGTTGCAGATTTGTCTATTGATGAGCTCCTTGACGTTATTGATATATCTAATGAAGATGCTGGCAATGTAATCATGAAAGCTCGAGAAAACTGGTTTCAAGAGGAAAAATGACCGATAAAGATAACATAAAACTTAAAACTGATACTTTATCATCAAGGAAAAGTAGCTCTTCAACAGGCGTACATGTAAAAAGAAAAAGAAAGATTATTGCCAAGTCAATTCCATCAAAAAAAATAATTACTAACGAAGACAAAAAAGAAACTAATGACACAGCCACAACCTCTAAAAAGCCAGCTATAAATGAAACTAAAGTAACAAAACCAGTAAAACATGCTGATCAACCAATACAGGAGATCAAGTCTCCAAAAAAACAAAAAATTGATAAAGATGAAAAAATTGAAAAAATGGAGAATAAGGAACTACATTTAAAATTACCTAAACAGAAAAAAGATAAAAATAGAAAAAATAAAAATCAAATTAAAGAGATAGAACCTACTCATAAATTTGAAAAACCCACAGAGCCTGTAAAACGCGATGTTAAAATAAGTCAATCTATGACCGTTGCTGATTTAGCAAGTCAAATGGCTTTAAAAAATACTGATTTAATTGCAAAAATGATGAGCTTAGGTGTTATGGCAACTGTCAATCAATCTCTTGATCAAGACACAGCTATCCTTATAACTGAGGAAGTTGGACATAATCCAGTTATCCAACAAGATAAAGAAGAAGAAATAGTCACACCGACAAAAATTAAGATAACTGAGGGTACAAGTAGAGCACCAATTGTCACCATAATGGGTCATGTAGATCATGGGAAGACCTCATTACTTGATTATATTAGAAAATCTAAGATTACTGAATCTGAATCAGGCGGCATTACTCAACATATTGGAGCATATCGTGTAAAAACCAATAATGGAGAAATTGCATTTCTTGATACTCCTGGACATGCAGCTTTCACAAATATGAGAGCTCGAGGTGCTCAAGTAACTGATATTGTTATACTTGTAGTATCTGCTGATGATGGAGTGATGCCACAAACAGAAGAGGCAATTGAGCATGCAAAATCTGCTGGAGTTCCACTGATTGTGGCAATAAATAAAATTGATAAAGAAAATGCAGATCAAGAAAAAGTAAAAAATGATTTAGCTGCTAAAAATGTCATACCAGAAGAATGGGGTGGTGAAACAATTTTTATACCTATATCAGCATTAACAGGTGAAGGAGTTGATAAACTATTAGATTCAGTTGTTTTACAAGCTGAAATATTAGAACTTAAGGCTCAAGACAAAGGCCCAGCTGCAGGTGTAGTCATAGAATCATCTCTTGACAAGGGTAAAGGACCTGTAGCCACAATTCTTGTTCAAAATGGAATTTTAAATAAAAAAGATTTCATCCTAGTTGGACAAACATTTGGCAGGGTTAGGGCACTATTTAACGAATATGGCAAGGCAGTTGATAGTGCAGGCCCTAGTACTCCTGTTGTATTAACTGGCCTATCAGCAACACCTAATGTTGGTGATCAATTAATATCTACCGACGATGAGAAGAAAGTAAAAGATATTGCCTCATCAAGAGAGAAAAAACAAAAAGAAATTGATATGCAGTCTAAACAAAAAAATTTTTCTATTGAGTCATTTGGTGATGCTGCTAATAGTAAAAAAATTATTAATTATTTAATAAAAACAGATGTTCAGGGTAGCTGCGAAGCAATAGTAAATAGTTTACAGTCAATAGAAAACCCTGACGTAGGTCTTGAGGTCATATATAGCGGTGTTGGAGGCATTACTGAGTCTGACATTAATCTAGCTGTAAGTTCTCAAGCATTCGTCATTGGCTTTAATGTAAGAGCTGATAGTAAAGCAAAAAAATTAATTGAAATGCACGATATTTCTCTAAAATATTTCAGCATAATTTATGATTTAATAGACTCTGTAAAATTTGACCTCTCAGGTAAGCTAGAGCCTGATATCAAAGAAGAAATTATTGGTATCGCGACAGTGAAAGATGTCTTTAGATCCTCTAAACTGGGAGCTATAGCTGGTTCTATTGTTTCTGAAGGTATAGTTTTAAAAGATCAGCCAATTAGGGTATTAAGAGACAACACAGTAATATATGAAGGAGAGCTTGAGTCCTTGAGAAGGTTTAAAGAGGATGTTAAAGAAGTAAAAAGCGGAACTGAGTGTGGTATAGGGGTCAAGGATTACAATGATATTAAATCAGGTGATCAGATAGAGGTATATAAGAGAACGGAGATTAAACGCTCGATTTGACATGAGCAGAATGCATAAAATAGAAGATCTTCTTCAAAAGGAGATTGCAAATATAGTTGTTACTCGCATTGATAATCAAGATATAAAAAATACTGTCACTATAACAGATATTAAGGTCAGTAAAGATATTAGAAATGCAATTGTTTATTTTACAACACTGAAGAGTGATTATAAAAAAATAGAAAAAATAATGAATATTCTTAAACCAACAATAAAATTTTATCTATCAAAAAATATTCATTTAAAGCGAATTCCAGATTTAAAATTCATATTTGATGATACGGTCCTTAAAGGACAAAAAATTAATAAGCTTCTAGATTCATTAAAATAGAGATCAAGTTATTAACGGTGCATTCCTTATAAATAAGCCTAAATTTGTTACATCAAATGATATGCTTACACTTTTTAAAAAAACGACAAATATTAAAAAGGCAGGAATTTTAGGAATATTAGATCCATTGGCCACTGGCATTCTTCCAATTATTGTGGGTCAAGGGACAAAATATATAAGTTATATTGAAAGTGACAAAAAAACTTATGATGTAAAAAGTAAATTAGGAGTTTTTAGTGAATGTGGAGATTTTGAGATTGAACCTAAAATATACTCTAATGAAAATAAAATAATTGAAAATCTCAAAGAAAACATAATCAAAGAAACATTTAAATCTTTTATTGGTGATTATATTCAAATTCCACCTATGCATAGTAACGTAAAATTCAAAGGCAAGCCTCTTTATAGTTATGCACGAAAAAATATTATGATTGAGCGTGAAGCAAGAAAAAGAATAATATATGACTTAAAATTTAACTATCTTAAAAATGATATTTTGAGTTTTTCCGTCACATGCTCCTCAGGTACTTATATAAGAACTCTTATTCAAGATATTTCAGATAAATGGGGTTTACATTCATGCCTATATGAATTGCACCGGTCACAAGTTCAACCATTCTATAATTGTCCAATACTCTGCATAGATACTCTGGATAATAACATGTTAAATGAATACTTTATTCCAGTGTCAAGGATGCTTAGTCACTTATCAAAACTAGTTTGCACAGATGGTGAGATAAAAAAATTACACTCAGGATTAGCCTTAGATAACAAGGATAATTTACCAGATCAAACTCTTTTCACAATCTTAGATAAAAACAATAACTTTCATGGTGTTGGTATAATGATAAATAATTATTTTTATCCTAAAAGATTGATGAAAAGATGATATTTAGTTTGTAAAAGTACAAGGACATGATAAAATCCACACGTTAAAGGTATAGAAAAGAATAATGGCATTAAACAATGACTCAAAAGCTGAAATTATAAAGAAATTTAAACAGTCTGATAACGATTGTGGTTCTAGTTCAGTACAAATAGCTCTTCTTACAGAAAACATCAATAAACTTTCTGATCACTTTAATAAAAATAAAAAAGATAACCATTCACGACAAGGTCTTTTAAAGATGATTATGAAAAGAAGATCATTAATGAAATATTTAAAAAGAACGAATATTGATTCATATGAAAAGCTAATTAAAGAACTGGGATTAAGAAAATAATGCATACAAAACAATTTGAGTTAGGCACACAGACAGTAAAAATTGACACAGGCCTGATAGCTAAACAAGCAAACGCATCAGTAACAGTAGACATAGAAGGTACTGTCATATTAGGGACATTAGTAGCATCATCAGAGCCAAATGAAAGAGATTTCTTCCCATTAACAGTCAATTACAATGAAAAGTCATATGCTGCAGGTAAAATACCAGGAAGTTTTTTTAAACGCGAAGGCAGACCCAGTGAAAAAGAGACTCTTATAAGTCGCTTAATAGACAGGCCTTTAAGACCATTATTTGCATCTACATATAATCAAGAAGTTCAAATAGTTTTGACACTTGTTTCATTTAATCCTGATATAGATCCAGAAATTCCAGCATTAATAGCTGCATCTACATGTGTAAAGCTTGCTGGTTTACCTTTCAATGGAACATTAGGAGCTGTAAAGGTTGGGTATGCGAATGATGAATATATTCTAAATCCTACAACATCACAACTCGAATCCTCTCTACTAGACTTAACTGTAGCAGGAACAAACAATGCTGTGTTGATGGTTGAGTCTGAAGCAAAAGAGCTAACTGAAAAACAAATGTTAGACGCTGTTAATTTTGGGCATGAAAAAATGCAAGATATTATAAAAGCTATCGATGAATTTGTTAATGAAGTAGGAGTAAATGTAATTCAAGCTGTACCTGCAGAAGATAATTCAGAATTATATAATTCAATGAAAAATAAATATGGCAGTCAAATTTCAGAAGCATATCAAATAACTATTAAACAAGAGCGTTATGAGAAACTTTCTGAATTAAAGGAAGATATAATGTCTAAAGAAGTTTCTGAAGAAGATGACAATTCGGATAAAATATCTTCAGTCTTCGATAATTTAAAAAAAGATATTGTTAGAGAAAGAATTTTGAGTGGAGAAAAAAGAATAGATGGTAGAGATAGTTCAACAGTTAGACCCATATCTGTTCAAACAGGTGTTTTACCAAGAACTCATGGCTCGGCGCTATTTACAAGAGGTGAAACTCAAGCATTGGTAGTAGCAACATTAGGTACAAATAAAGATGCGCAAATAATTGATTCATTAAACGGAAGAGTTGATGACTCATTTATCTTTCATTATAACTTTCCTCCATATTCTGTCGGAGAAATTGGAATGATTGGCTCACCCAAAAGAAGAGAAATTGGTCATGGAAAGCTTGCTAGAAGAGGTGTACAAGCAGTAATGCCATCTTTAGAGGACTTTCCTTATACAATTAGAGTAGTGTCAGAAATTACTGAATCAAATGGTTCTAGTTCTATGGCTTCAGTCTGCGGTTCAAGTTTAGCGATGATGGATGCTGGTATTCCTTTAAAAGGACCTGTTGCGGGTATCGCAATGGGATTGGTAAAAGAAGGGGATAGACATGTAGTTCTTACTGATATTCTTGGTGATGAAGATCATCTAGGTGATATGGACTTTAAAGTTGCTGGAACAGAGTCAGGAATCAATGCACTTCAAATGGATATCAAAATAGATGGGATTACCTCAGACATAATGGAAACAGCACTTAATCAAGCCAAAGACGCGCGGCTACATATTTTAGCTGAGATGAATAAAGAGTTAGACAAGCCAAGAGATGATGTATCTGAATTTGCACCAAGGTATACTACTATGAAAGTTGATACCTCAAAAATAGCTGAGGTTATCGGTAAGGGAGGAGCTGTCATCAAATCAATCGTTGAAGAAACAGGGGCTGTAATTGATATAAATGATGATGGCATCATTAAAATTGCAGCATCTGATCAATCAAAAAGCGATCACGCGAAATCTATAATTGAGGAAATTACAGCTGGACCACAAGTAGATAAAATATATGAAGGCAAAGTTGCAAAAATCATGGACTTCGGTGCATTTGTTGCCATCACACCTAATAAAGATGGCCTAGTCCATATATCTCAAATTAGTGAGGATAGAGTTAAGGATGTTAAAGATGTTTTATCTGAGGGTGAGACAGTTAAGGTCAAGGTGCTCGAGGTAGACAAACAAGGAAGAGTTAAGCTAACTATGAAAGGAATATCACAAGATTAGAATTAATCTATTTGTGTTTTTTCCATCTTTTCATGACGTTCTTGTGCTTCAATAGATAGGGTAGCTATTGGCCTAGCTTCTAATCTTTTTATACCAATAGGTTCACCTGTATCTTCACAATATCCATAAGACCCATCATCAATTCTATGCAAAGCTTGATCAATTTTAGATATTAATTTCCTTTCCCTATCCCTTGTTCGTAGTTCTAACCTAAATTCTTCTTCTTGTGTTGCAGCATCATTTGGATCAGATAATTTTGATGAATCCTGTTTCATGTGATCCATAGTTTTTTCAGCCTCTGACATTAATAGTTTTTTCCATGAAAAGAGTATATTTTTAAAATGCTCTGTTTGTTCTTGTGACATATAATCTTCACCTTTTTTAGGTTTATATGGTTTAAAATCGAGGTATTTTTGTAGATTTGATGTCGCCATAGTTGATAGATTATTTTGCTATTTGTTACACCTCATATCAAGTCTTTTTTACTTTTTTCGATGAACTTTGATATTTCCATCAATCATTTCAATCAATATTTCATTATGTTTTTTTGCTGATTCTATATTCTTTAAAATTTTATTATCGTTATCGTAAATTATCGCATATCCTTTTTTTAATACTTCATTAGGATTAATTTGTTTAACTTGCTGCATTCTTAATTTTAAAATTTCTACTAATTTTTTTACTTTTAATCCTATTTTTTCTATTATGATAATTTTTATATTTTTAGTCTTCATTTCTTGATGAGTGACTTTTTGAGATATATAACCTAACAATATTTTCCTCTTATTTTTCTCATCATTTATAACTCTTTGTTGAGCTTTTATTTTTCCATTTATAGAATTATTCAGTGCAAACCTATTTTGCAAAAAACTATTACATAAAGATTTAATTATACTTATTGGACTCTTTGATTTAATTACTATACTCATATTTTTAATCTTAGTTTCAATTGAAATAATTATATTCTTTATTGTCTTATTCATTAAATTATCTATATTTAATAAGTCTTGTTTTAGAGTATGTGAATCAGGAACAGCTTTTATTGCTGCTGCCGTTGGTGTTTCTTGATTTGAATCTGACGCATAATCAGCTAAAGTAATATCCGGTTTATGACCAATACCTGTAATGGTAGGGATATTTGATTTAGCAATTTCTCTCACCAATGCTTCATCATTAAAAGCCATGAGATCTTGAAGAGAGCCACCACCCCTAACAATTAAGATTACATCAGCATGATTATCATTATTTATTCGTCTTAGCTGTTTTATTAAGTTTTTTGGAGCTTGAATACCTTGAACAGAAGATGGGTATATATATAACTCTGATAATGGGTATTTTTCATTCAATTTTGAACACACATCCTTAAGCGCATGTCTATCAGGAGCTGTTAATATTGCAATAATTTTGGGAAATCGAGGTAATTCCCTTTGACGATCAAATACACCCTCATTAGATAATTTTTTTTTAAGTAACTCTATCTCTTTCTTTAAATACCCATCACCAAATTCAGATATTTCTAAAATATTTAGTTGGAATTGTCCAAAGCCGGCGTAAAAATCAACTTTCGCTGACAGAACTACTTCCATATCCAGATAATTTGATACATCAATTTTAGCTGATGAGTTTTTCCATATGACACAGCTTACTGTGTGCATAGATGAGCTATCCCTCAACTTAAAATATTGATGCCCTTTAGAAGATCGATAGTCAGATACTTCCCCTTTAACCGTCACTGGATACTCAAAAGCAAGTAAGACAGCCTCTCTGGCTTCAGCATTTAATTCTGAGACACTATATATTTTCACTTTTTAACTTCTCGTAAACACTATTTATATGTATAATATAGAATGGTAGCCACAACACATCAATCACGATCTAAAGTATTTTCAGATGAAGCTCTTGCATTCGATGATGTATTGTTAATTCCTGCATACTCAGACATTTTACCAGCAGATGTAAACCTATCATCTTTATTAACAAAATCTATTGAATTGAAAACTCCAATATTATCTGCTGCAATGGATACTGTAACAGAATCAAAAATGGCAATAACTCTTGCTAGCGAGGGTGGCATTGGCATTATTCATAAAAATCTATCAATTGAACATCAAACCAAACAAGTTAGATTTGTAAAAAAATATGAAAGTGGAGTTATAAACAATCCTATAACTGCATCACCTGAAGCTACAGTATTAGAAATTAATAAAATTACACAAAAATATGGTATTTCAGGAGTGCCAATAGTTGATAAAGAGAAATTAGTTGGAATTGTCACCAATAGAGATCTCAGGTTTGTAGAAAATATTAATACAAAAGTCTCTACAATTATGACACCGAAAGAAAAATTAATTACGGTTGGTCAGAACTACACAAAAAAGAAAGTAATTGATTTGTTAAGAAGAAACAGAATCGAAAAGGTTCTTATTGTTGATAAAAAATTTCAATTAAAGGGAATGATTACATTTAAAGATATTCAGAAGTCCTCTACATTTCCTAATGCCTCAAAAGATGAATATGGAAGCCTACTTGTAGGAGCTGCAGTAAGTACAAGTAAAGAATCAATTTTAAGAATAGATGCACTTGTTAACGAAAAAGTTGATGTAATTACGATAGATACCGCACATGGTCATTCTAAGTCAGTTATTGACACTTTGAAGTACATTAAGAAAAAATACCCACAACAATCAGTAATTGTTGGTAATATTGCTACAGCTGATGCAGCTGAAAATTTAATTAAACATGGTGCTGATGCTATTAAAGTAGGAATAGGTCCAGGCTCTATTTGTACTACAAGGATAGTAGCTGGCGTAGGAGTACCTCAGTTATCTGCTATATATCATTGCTCTAGAATTTCTAAAAAATATAAAATCCCTTTAATTGCTGATGGTGGGATTAGATATTCAGGTGATATTGCTAAAGCTATTGCTGCTGGTGCCGATACTGTCATGTTGGGCAGCCTGTTAGCAGGAACAGATGAAGCTCCTGGAGATATAGAGATGTTCGAAGGAAGAACATATAAATCTTACCGAGGCATGGGGTCAATTGGCGCAATGCAAAGTGGCTCTAAAGATAGATACTTTCAAGAACATCAACGAGAGAATAAGAAACTTATTCCCGAGGGAATTGAGGGCAGAGTACCTTACAAAGGAGCAATGAAAGCTATATTGCATCAACTTACAGGAGGATTACGATCAAGTATGGGATATTTAGGATGTAAAAATATTAAATTAATGAAGACGAAGACAAACTTTATTAAAATTTCAAATTCTTCTAAAATTGAAAGTCACACACATGATGTTGCAATTGTAAAAGAACCTCCAAACTATCAACCAAAATAATGAACCAACGACGGGATTTAATTCTAATTTTAGATTTTGGTTCTCAGTATACTCAACTCATAGCACGCAGAATTAGAGAAACAGGCATATATAGCGTTGTAAAATCATATGACATACCGATTAGTGAAATAAAAAAAATAAAACCCAAAGGTATAATATTAAGCGGTGGCCCAAATTCAGTTAATTTTAAAAAAACATTAAGACCATCAAAAATGATATATAAATTAGATATACCAATACTAGGTATATGCTATGGGATGCAATTAATAACAAAAGAATTTGGTGGCTTAGTTATTGAATCAAGTAAAAAAGAATTCGGACACTCAGAATTTAAAATAAAAAGGAAATCTAAATTATTTAACGATATAAATTCTAATATAAGTGATGTTTGGATGAGTCACTCAGACAAAGTAAAAAAATTACCAAAAGGTTTTGTGTCGCTCGGTGAAAGTACAAATTCCCAAGTAGCAGCTCTACAGAATGATAATTTGAATATATATGGTATTCAATTTCATCCCGAAGTAACACATACATCAATTGGTAAAAAAATATTGAAAAACTTTATTAAAATTTGTTGTTGTAGAAAATCATGGACTCCAAAAAATATTTCCGATGAATTGATTGTCAAAGCAAAAAATACTGTTGGTGATAATAAAGTAATACTGGCTTTATCAGGAGGAGTTGACTCTTCAGTGGTGGCTGCTATCTTAAATAGAGCTATTGGAAAAAATTTGATTTGTATTTTTATTGATACAGGTCTATTAAGAAAAAATGAAGCTCTAGAAGTTTCGAGAATTACTAAAGCTCTCAAAATTAACTTAAAAATTATTGATGCATCCAGAAAATTTCTTTTAGCCTTGCGTGGTATTTCCGATCCAGAAAAAAAACGTAAAATAATTGGAAAATGTTTCATAGATAGTTTTAATCAAGAAGCAAAAAAGATTAAAAATGCTAAATTTTTAGCTCAAGGAACAATCTATCCAGATGTAATAGAATCCTCTTCAAAAAATTCTAAATCAGACGTAATAAAATCTCATCACAATGTTGGAGGATTGCCTAAAAACATGAAACTTAAATTAGTAGAGCCTATAAGAGATCTATTTAAGGATGAAGTTCGTAAAGTAGGTAGTCAACTTAATCTTCCCTCTTCATTGCTCAATAGACATCCTTTCCCCGGTCCAGGATTAGCTGTAAGAATATTGGGAGAAGTAAATCATTCGAAAATAAAAATTCTACAAGAAGTAGATGAAATATTTCTTCAAGAACTTCATTCAAACAATTTATATAATAGTATAGATCAAGCACTTTCAGTTCTTATTCCTTCTAAATCTGTTGGGGTAATGGGTGATAAAAGGCAATATGGGTACGTAGTTGCTATAAGAGCTGTTAATACCACTGATTTTATGACGGCTACTGTAACATCAATACCTCATCACATTTTAAATTCTATATCCTCTAGAATTATTAATGAAGTTTCCGGAGTCGCTAGAGTTGTTTACGACATAACATCTAAGCCTCCTGGAACAATAGAGTGGGAATGATACGAAATATAATCTTGTAAGATCATAGATGACTGTTAAAAACAAATATTTACTCATTATTCATGATAAATGGTTAAGTATAACGATAGCACTATTTCTAATAATTCTTTTACTATCGCTATATCCTTTTAATTCCTCATTAAATCAAGCTGGTAATGATAAATTTAACCACTTAATTGCATACTCTTTGTTAAGCTTTCCTGCATCTCTTAAAAAACCTCCATTTTATATTTTGATATGCGTATTTTTTGTTATTTCTGGAGGTTTGATTGAATTGATACAGCCACACTTCAATGGATATCTAGATTTATTTGATTTTCTAACTAATACCTCTGGTGTCTTTATTGGCATGATTATCGGCTCATTTTTCAGAAAGAATTATTTATAAAAACATTTTTTAATAATTAATTAGTTGTATCCACAAAACACTTCCTATATTATATATGAGAACTTAATGAGAACTTATGAAAAAACACCTCATACTGACTAATAAAGAACAAAAAACTTATGAATTTATTGAAATATATTCAAAAAATTATGGAAGATATCCATTACTGGAGGAAATTGCAAAAGGCATTGGAATTAAATCAAAAGGTGTTGCGCATAGATATGTAAAGGCCTTAGAAAAAGCTGGTAAATTATCCAAAGTATCAAATAAACATCGTGGTATCGCGCTAAAGGAACAGCAACCACTTTTTTTAAAATCACTTGGAAAAATTGCTGCAGGAGGTCCAATAGAAGCAATAACCGATCAACAAAAGATAGAACTTGAATATTTATTTACTAATAAAAAATCTTATGCCCTAAAAGTTAAAGGTGATTCTATGATAAATGCTGGTATATATGATGGAGATTGGGTGATTATTGAAGAAAATACAAAATTTAATAAATCAAAAGTCCACGTAATACTAATAGATAATCAAGATGTAACTTTAAAGTACATAGAAAAAATTAATTCAAAGGATGTAAAGTTAATTCCTGCAAATAATAAATATAAAGAAATAATTTATCCGATTGAGAGAATTTCTATTCAAGGATATGTAGTTGGTCAAGTAAGAATATATTAACATGAGCCAAAAAATTTTTATTCATGTTGATATGAATGCATTTTTTGCTTCGATAGAACAAAGAGATTTTCCAAATTTATCTGGCATGCCTATAGCAGTAACAAACGGTAAACATGGATCTTGTATTATTACTTGTTCATATGAAGCTAGATCATTTGGCATTAAAACTGGCATGAAAATTTATGAAGGAAAAAAAATTTGTCCATCTTTAATTCAAAGGCCATCACGTCCAAAAGTTTATGCTGCTACATCTTCTAGAATTATGAATGTTTTAAAAAAAATAACCCCAGATATTCAAATATATTCAGTTGATGAAGCATTTTTAGAATTGACTAACTGTATGAAAATTTATAAAGACATTGATAATGTTGTTTATAAAATTAAAGATTTAATTTACGAATCAGAAAATCTTAAATGTTCAATTGGTATATCATACAGTAAGTCATTGGCTAAGTATGCTTCAAAGCTTAATAAGCCAGATGGAATAACATTTATTGATAGACAGAATTGTCATGAGTATTTAGATGATGCACCAGTTGATAAATTATGTGGCGTATCTAGAGGAATAAAAAAATTTTTAAACTATCATGGAGTTTATAAATGTTCTGATATGAATAAGATACCTATCAGTATACTTTCGAATAGATTTGGAAATATTGGAAGGAAAATATGGCTTATGGCAAGCGGTAATGATTTTGAAGGTCTTACTTCAGACCCATTACACCCAAAAAGTCTTGGTCACGGAAAGGTATTAATGCCAAATACAAAAGATAGGTATCTAATAAAAAAAATATTTTTAAAAATGTCTGCCAAATTATCATTACGTTTACGTAAATCTAATTATGAATCAAATAAATTTTTAATTGGCGTAAAGATTAAAGCAGGTTGGATTTCGAAAAAATTTAAATTAAAAAAGCCTACATACAATCAAGCTGATATATTTAATCTTTGTATACTTTATTTAAATATATTTGATAAAAACACTGGAATTTATCAAGTCCAAGTTACAGCATTAAATCCTAATGAACGAAATATACAAAATGATTTATTTGATCAGAATAATCAAAACAATTTAATGTTAGATAATATACTTGACGATATTAATGATAGATTCGGTCAGGATACTGTGAAGCTAGCAAGGTTAAAAAATGACGATACTGACAGTCCTGATGTTATAGCACCAGCGTGGCGCCCCAATGGATATAGGAAATCTGTATAAAAAAAGGCCGAAGGGGGTAGATTCGGCCTTTCATTAAAGGGGTGGGGATTCGACATGTTGTCTATATCCTGTCTAAAACATTATCCCAATAAAATAGACAAGTCAACATAAAA
>Ga0163111_10001864_pt1 | contig 13227 bp, 13 predicted proteins | sample CRUFie1St18metaG_FD_109645 | JGI IMG/M metagenome (GOLD analysis project Ga0163111, IMG submission 109645) | Marine microbial communities from the Costa Rica Dome - CRUD Field 142mm St18 metaG | ecosystem: Environmental > Aquatic > Marine > Oceanic > Photic zone | place: Costa Rica: the Eastern...
ATGCTGTTGATGCTATCGACGTTGACATCTTCGCGAATGGAGAGCTGTTACTCGACGGCTTCTCATACAAGGACGATTCCGGCTACGTCACTGTAGACCCGGGAACTCTGAGCGTTGCCATCGCAGCAGATGATCAGGGCATTGGAAATGCGCTCCCGAATCTGAGTGGCGACTTGTCTCTCGAGCGTGGGGAGTCATACACGGTCATTGCTTCTGGGGATACTGGATCAGTCACTGACGCAGAGTTAATTGTACTGGCCGATACCCGGGCTCCAGCAGACGGTAATAAGGCCTATGTTCGCCTGGTACATGCCTCGTCCGCCTCAGCTGCTGATCCGGTTGATATATTTGTCTATCTAAATGACGCAATGCAGCCAGCGGAGCCGACACTGAGTGATATCGTTCAGGGGCAGGACAGTGGCTATCTCACTCTGGCTCCGGCGACTTATATCGTGGATATTGCTGCGGATGGCACAACATCACCGGCTATCTCCGGTCTGGATGCCCTGGTCTTTGCTGGCGGCGATGTAAAAACAGCCATCGCCGTTGGCAACGGGTCTGGGCTGGAAGCCCTGGTTCTGGATGACAGCCGCGCGGATTAAGTCAGTCGACTCCGATGAAAAAGCGGGCCTCATGGCCCGCTTTTTTGTGGCCGTCTGATTCGTCGTTTGGCCCCGCAGGTCCACTGGTTTACTATACCGCCCATACTCAGGCTTAACGATGGGCACCCCGGTCATGGCGATCAGCCACAAGTACCTCTGGACCACAGTAGCGGTTCTGCTGCTGCTTATTCTGCAATACCGCCTCTGGTTTGATGACAGTGGTGTCGTTGCCAGCCGCGCGCTTGAACGACAGATCGAAAGTCTGCATTCGGCGAATGATCAGCAGGCACAGATTAACCATGGGCTCCTCAACGAAGTGATGGATCTGCGTAATGGTGACGCGCTGCTTGAAGAAACAGCCCGCGAAGACCTGGGCCTGGTGAAAGAAGGCGAAAGCTTTATTCTGTTTGCCGAGCCCGATTCATGAGCGAGTCTGTCTGGGCAGTGCTACCGGCCGCTGGCGTTGGTAGTCGTATGCAGGCCGACCGGCCAAAACAATACCTGCCACTCAACGGCCGCTTCCTGTTGGAACACACGCTGGAATGTATTCTGACGTACCCGCGCATCCGTAAAGCGGTCATTGTGTTGTCGGATGAAGACCCATACTGGCCACAGAGCCATTTTGCTGACCATCCCGATGTTATCCGGGCGCCCGGAGGCACCGAACGTTGCCATTCTGTGCTGAATGGACTGCGCGCCCTGGAAGGCCTTGCGAATGACGAAGACTGGGTGGCTGTTCATGATATTGCCCGCCCATGCCTGCGCCATTCCGATCTGGATACTCTATTGTCCGGTCTGGGGGACGAAGGTGCAATTCTGGCGTCGCCAACCCGCGATACTATGAAACGGGGTGTCGTCGGGGCTGATGGCACCGTGAGCATCGATCATACTGTGGACCGTGTTCAGCTCTGGCATGCGCTGACACCACAGGTGTTCCGCCTGGGGACACTGCGGGCGGCGCTGGAAACGGCTTTGGCTGATGGCTTTGAGGTGACGGATGAAGCGTCAGCCATCGAACACAGTGGCGGCAGCCCCCGGTTAATCGCCGGGCGGGCTGACAATATTAAAGTGACGCGCCCGGAAGATCTGGCGCTCGCTGAACTTTTTCTTTCTCAGAACTGATCAGGATACAGATATGCGTATCGGGCATGGGTTTGACGTACACGCCTTTGAAGAAGGCGACATGATTACACTGGGTGGGGTAAAAATTCCCCACACTCACGGATTGAAAGCCCATTCCGATGGTGACGTTGCACTGCATGCACTTGCCGACGCACTGTTGGGGGCGGCAGCCCTGGGGGATATCGGTAAGCATTTCCCCGACACAGATGAGCAGTGGCAGGGCGCTGACAGCCGGATGCTGCTGCGCCATGTTGTGTCGTTGGTGGCTGACAAGGGGTATCGCGCCGGTAATGTGGATGTGACCATCATTGCACAGGCTCCGAAAATGGCCCCTCATATTGAAGACATGCGCGCTGCCATTGCTGCGGATCTGCAGGTGCGTATTGATGACGTTAACGTTAAGGCGACCACGACCGAAAAACTCGGCTACGTCGGCCGCAAAGAAGGGATCGCCGTTCATGCGGTCGCACTTCTGATTCCTGCTGAAGCAATCTGATGTCTGATAATCCTCAACGTTATACACAACTGCCCGCCTGGCCCTCTGCTTACCCGGTAACGGGTGCCCGAGCGATACTTAAGCAGGAACTGACCGACTTTAAGGTCACAGAAATTCCTCTCGCCCTGCCTTCCGGAGAGGGAGAGCATGTCTGGTTGGATGTTGTTAAGACCGGCGCCAATACGCAGTACGTCGCTGCGCAGATCGCAGAGTTTGCGGGAGTCCGTGATCTTGATGTGGGATACGCTGGCTTAAAAGACAGATACGGCGTGACGCGTCAGTGGTTCAGCGTCTGGATGCCAAAGGTTCAGGAGCCCGATTTTACGGCGTTTGAGCATGACGAATTTCAGATTCTGAGTCAGGCGCGCCATGTGAAGAAACTGCGTCCGGGCGACCTGCTGGGAAATCAGTTCGATATCCTGCTGCGCGATGTTGCGGGCGACCGGGCCTTGATTGACGCCAACCTGCAGGCGATTCAGAAAGGCGGAGTACCCAACTATTTCGGCGCGCAACGCTTTGGCCGTGACGGTGATAATGTTGAGCAGGGGCGGGCAATGCTCGCGCGCGAAATCCGGGTTCGTAATAAAAAGCGGAAAGGCATTTACCTGTCTGCGGTGCGCTCCTTTATCTTTAATGAAGTCCTGGCTGAAAGGATTCACCGTGGTATCTGGGGGGCGACCCTGGAGGGGGATCTGCTGTCTGAGCAGGGCATGCCGACCGGCCCGCTCTGGGGACGCGGGCGCCTCAGTAGTGAAGGTGACGCACTGGCCCTGGAGTCGGATATTGCCGGGCAACATCCGCTGCTTTGTGAAGGCCTGGAGCACGCGGGCCTGACTCAGGAGCGTCGCCCACTGGCAGCGCGTCCTGAGCAGTTCAGCAGCAGCTGGCCCCAGCCGGATCAATTAAGACTCACATTTTCTCTGCCTGCCGGTTATTATGCGACATCATTGATCCGAGAAATCCTTCACACCGAAGAACCCCAGAGAGATACAGAGAATGAGCCTGCTCCTGTCGAATGATGATGGTGTACATGCGCCGGGATTGCGGATGCTGGCAGAAACGCTCAGCAACGCAGGCCACGAACTCTACGTCGTAGCGCCGGACCGGGATCGTAGCGGTGCGAGTAATTCACTGACGCTCGATCGTCCACTGCATCCGGTGACGCTGGATAACGGTTACATCGGTCTTAACGGCACCCCGACTGACTGCGTTCATCTTGGTATCAACAGTTTCTTCGCCGATCGCTGTGATCGGGTTATCTCGGGTATCAACAGCGGTGCCAACCTTGGCGACGACGTATTGTATTCCGGTACCGTCGCTGCAGCGATGGAAGGGCGTTTTCTTAAAGCGACGCCAGTCGCAGTTTCCCTTTGTGGCAAAACCCATTTTGCAACCGCTGCGCAGGTTCTTCTCGAACTGCTTCCCCGTATCGAAACGCTGTCGCTGCCCCGCAATGCCATTATCAATATCAACGTTCCGGACGTTCCGTATGATGAATTGCAGGGCGTTGAAGTGACCCGCCTGGGCCACCGACATAAAGCTGATAACCCCGTGAAGACGACAAACCCGCGTGGGAAGGATTGTTACTGGATCTCTGCAGCAGGAGAAGTGGCGGATGCTGGCCCGGGAACCGACTTTCACGCCATTGAACATAAGCGTGTTTCGGTGACACCGGTTCAGATTGATATGACATTACACAGTGAGCTTGTGCCGATGGCAGAGCACTGGAAGAAATAAGAGCACAGGACGCACGTTGAACGAACATCACCTGACCGGTATCGGCATGACTTCTCAACGCACCCGTAATCGACTGGTGCAACGACTTCGTGACTCCGGCATCACCAGCGAAGACGTACTGAACGTGATTTCAGTGACGCCCCGTCATCTGTTTGTCGATGAAGCACTGGCACACCGGGCCTATGAAGATACGGCCCTGCCGATTGGTCACGGCCAGACCATCAGCCAGCCCTATACGGTCGCTAAGATGACCGAAACCCTTCTGGCGGCCGGTCCACTTCACCGTGTGCTGGAGATAGGTACCGGTTCGGGGTATCAGACCGCGGTACTGAGTCCTCTGGTGAAAACCCTGTACAGCGTTGAGCGTATTGAGCCATTGCATGTCAGGGCAGTCGAGCGACTGGAAAGCCTTGGCTACGACAACGTCAGACTCTCACTTTCAGACGGCACCTGGGGCTGGCCGCAGCACGGACCCTACGATGGCATCCTCGCTGCTGCCGCACCGGAAGAGGTACCGGCCTCATTACTGGAGCAGCTGGCGGACGGCGGACGTATGGTTATCCCGGTCGGAGGGCAGGAGCAGAAGCTGATTCTGATCACCCGGAACGGGGATCACTTCGCGCGTAAAACGCTGGAATCGGTGAGGTTTGTGCCCTTTCTGCCGGGCGTGCAGCGTTAACAGATTTCAGTTTACAGGGACGCGACGGCGTCCCTTTCTTATTCAGGGACCCAAGTATGAAATTAGCAGGCGTATTTTTTCGCGGACTGGCCATGGGGGCCGCAGATGTCGTGCCCGGAGTATCGGGCGGCACCATCGCTTTTATTACGGGGATATACGGGCGCCTGCTCGATGCCATTTCTGGCGTCAGCCCCGCATTACTCTCGACTCTTCGCCGGGAAGGTTTTGCGGCGGCCTGGAAACAGTTGGACGGTACCTTTCTGCTGACTCTTGGGTCCGGAATTCTGGTGGCCATTGCTTCATTAGCCAAAGTGATTCACTACCTGTTGATGCACCACCCGATTGCCCTGTGGGCATTCTTCTTTGGCCTGATTATCGCCTCATGCTGGCATATCGGGCGGACGATCCAGCAGTGGCGCTGGCAGGAGCTGGCTGCCATTGCTCTGGGGACGGTCGTCGCGGGCTGGATCAGTATGGCGTCGCCTACTGAGATCGAAGCAAGTCTTCCGGTCGTATTTGTCGCAGGAAGCATCGCCATCTGCGCCATGATCTTACCCGGCATTTCAGGAAGTTTTATGTTGCTGTTGATGGGCCTCTACGGCCCGGTGATGGCCGCAATCAAGGGGCTGGATCTGCCGTTACTGGGCACTTTTGCAGCCGGTGCACTGCTCGGCCTGTTGTTATTCTCGCGCCTTCTGAGCTGGTTGCTCCATCATTTTGAAAGTGTGGTACTCGCTCTTCTCACGGGCTTTATGGTGGGTTCGCTGGTCAAAGTCTGGCCCTGGAAAGAAACCCTGCTCACACGGATCAACAGTAAGGGAGAAGAAGTCCCTTTTATTCAGTCTAATGTTCTTCCCCAGATGGATATTTCGTTGTGGTGGGCGCTGGGATTGATGTTCGCAGGGGCCATTCTGGTGTTAGGAATGGAACGACTGACGACAAAGAAAGATACTGATTGATAAAAATGAACGGTTGTTAAGTCACCTGTTTTTTTTGATCCGCCTGTTTGAAATCCTGTATACAGTAACTACGCGAAAAAAATTCCACCTTTTTTAAGAATACTTAGTGATCAAAATAATAAATACAAATAACTAAAAGTTTTAAAGGTTGCATATTGTTACATGAACAAAAAGCCGTCACCTTGGGGTGTCAAAAACATAACTACTGCAGAAAAACGATGAAAAGACCCCTCGTTGTCACAATAGTCACAATAACCGCGTTATTGACGGGGTGCCTGTCAGGCCCCGGTTTTGTGTCAGTTGACGAAAAGTTCAGTAAAAGCGAAAGCGCGTCAGGAATCCATCTTGTGCGTAAGGGTGAAACACTTTATGCCATTGCCTGGCGCTATGGGCTGGACTACCGGGAGTTGGCGAACGCTAACTCCATCTCTGCGCCTTATATCATTTACCCAGGACAGAAAATTGACGTGAAGTATACGGCCCGATCGAACAAGGTCGTTGCGACTCCCTCTGTCAGAAATCCGTCAAAAGTCCCGGCGCCACGTACTCAGCCAACGCAGACCAAAACCCAAAATAGTCATGTGTCGCCAAATAATATACCGGATGCCCCAGTTTCTCAGTGGTTGTGGCCTTTGGAAGGGCAAGTAATTGGTTATTTCTCGACCAAAAAGCCGGTCAACAAGGGGATTGATATCGCCGGGTCTTTGGGAGAATCTGTTTTGGCAGCAGCGGCGGGAACTGTGGTTTACGCAGGGACCGGGCTGAGGGGTTACGGGAATCTGGTGATCATACGTCACAACGAAAAGTTCCTCAGCGCCTACGCCCACGCAAGCCGCATCCTGGTCAGCGAGAATCAAGAAGTTAAAGCGGGCGGGAAAATTGCCGAAACAGGATCTACTGGTACCGACAAAGTGAAACTTCACTTTGAGATCCGGGAAGACGGCAAGCCGGTAAATCCACTGAAGTATCTGCCAGCGCGCAGAGGAGGTGGGTAAAAAGTTAAACAGTTGTTCTGGTACGAAACCTGTTTCGGTTCAGGTTCAGGACGACAACAAAAAATAGGCGGGTATGAACATGGCAGTACAACAACGTGAAATCCTCGAAGATGAAGTTTTTGATGATGTAGAAGCGATGTCGGCAGATGATGCTGACGGTGATTCTGGTCAGGAAGATGAGCGCTTTGCCGCTGACACATCCGGGAAAACGCTCGATGCGACCCAGATGTACCTGAACGAGATTGGCTTTTCACCTCTGCTGTCCGCTGAAGAAGAAGTACATTACGCACGACTGGCTCGCAAAGGCGACGAGATGGGCCGTCGACGTATGATCGAAAGTAACCTGCGACTGGTGGTTAAGATCTCCCGTCGATACGTTAACCGCGGTCTGTCACTGCTGGATCTGATCGAAGAGGGCAACCTCGGCCTGATCCGCGCTGTAGAGAAGTTTGATCCGGAGCGTGGCTTCCGTTTCTCAACCTACGCCACCTGGTGGATCCGTCAGACGATCGAACGCGCCATCATGAACCAGACCCGCACCATCCGTCTGCCGATTCATGTGGTGAAAGAACTGAACGTGTACCTGCGTGCCGCCCGTGAACTGGCTCAGAAGCTGGACCACGAACCTACCGCAGAAGAAATTGCAGAACTGCTCGACAAGCCAGTGGCCGACGTAAAACGTATGCTGAAGCTTAACGAGCGTGTGACGTCAGTGGATACCCCACTGGGTCCGAACTCAGACAAGTCAATTCTGGATACGATTGCCGACGAGCGGATCGAAGATCCAGGTACTGAACTGCAGAATAACGACATTCAGTCGAATCTGGAGCGTTGGGTCGAAGAGCTGCCTGAGAAGCAACGTGAAGTACTGTCCCGTCGTTTTGGTCTGCGTGGCTATGAGGCCAGCACACTGGAAGACGTTGGCCGCGAAATTGGTCTGACCCGCGAACGCGTGCGCCAGATTCAGGTAGAAGCGCTGAAGCGTCTGCGTGAAGTATTTGAAAAGCACGGTCTGGATGCGACCACTCTGTTCGGCGCAGCCTGATACAGAGCAACTAAAAAAAACCGGCCACTGGCCGGTTTTTTTATGCGCGCGGGAAAGGCGTAATCAAAGATAGGTCACGCGGCCATTGATGTATGGCTTGCCTTCTTCCGGATCTGTCAGGCTGAAATCAATCCCATCAGCACCGACGTTGTAGCCGAGACGGGCTTTACCCGGGAGAAAAATCGGCAGCTTGAATTCCACGTCAACCCGCGCCGCTTTGTCTTTGATATGAGACTCCATCGACGCCAGAGCGCGCCCTTTCGCCCACATACCGTGCGCAATCGGGCGTTTGAAACCAAAGGCGCGTGCGGTGAAAGGGAAGAGGTGGATCGGATTGATGTCCTTGCCGAGCAGAGCGTATTTAACACCCGTCAGAGCAGGTACTTCCCAGTCAACACTGCGACCTGCCGCTTCGAGGGTTTCAAATTCGGCGTCTTTCTTCAGCTCAGGATTCTTTTTGCCGCGTTTCAGCAGGTAGGTCCGGCATTCCCACATCAACTCGTCTTTCACAAATACACGCGTGTAAAAGGTAAATTCGCTGCCGTTGTAGACGGGCTCCGGGCCAATCAGCGTGCAGTCGATATTCATCACGGCATCTTCTGGAATGCGCTTGTGTTGAGTGATGGTGTTACGGACGTGTACCAGCCCCATGACTGCGTGCGGGTAAGCATCCGACAGAAAGAGATCGCTCTGGAGCGGAAAGGCCAGCAGGAAGGGGTAAGTAAACGGCAGGTAGCCACTGTCTGCGAAGCCACACTGCTCACGGTAACCGCGCAGCTCTGTTTTATTCACAGTGACGTTGTTGCGGCTGTAACGCGCCCGCTCTTCGCACACCAGGGCTTCTTTGGGTGGCTTAGGGTTTTTAAGTGCGATACGGATATATTGGATCAGCGCCGGTGTCGGGCGTGTAATAGTCTTTGTCTTCATGTCTCAACTCTCAAATGGGTCACAATCGATGTATCAGTGACGCGCAGGTATTTTGCCTCAGAACCTAATGGCATTTCAGGCCATTATAGGGTGGAAAATAGACAAGTGATAAGTTTTTCCGGTGAAAGCTGAAAACCGGGGGAGGCAGCCGGACAACAGGAGGTTATCCGGCCTGGAGCATCAGAACGGGATGTCGTCGTCGAAATCGTCGAAGCTGTTGCTTGGCTGAGGTGCCGGTTGCTGAGGCGCCTGTTGCGGAGCCTGTTGATAACCGCCCTGGTTGCCGTATCCGCCCTGACCACTCTGTGGTTGGCGGGACTGCTGAGGGTTTTGCTGTGGCGCTTGCTGATAACCGCCCATTGGCTGCTGAGGTGCCTGCTGCGGAGCCTGCTGTGGCTGCTGGTAGCCGCCACCCTGTGGCATGCCACCGCCCATATTGTTGCCCATGCCCATGTTGTTGGCGACCTGAGCGGGACTGGAAGAAGCACCACCGCCCATGTTCATGCCATCACCACGGGAGTCGAGCATCATCATGTCGTTGCAGATAATTTCTGTGGTGTAGCGCTTAACGCCGTCTTTTTCCCACTCGCGTGTGCGCAGCTTACCTTCGAAGTAAGCACGGGAGCCCTTTTTCAGGTACTGCTGGCAGATCTCAGCCAGGCGTCCGTATACCGTCAGGCGGTGCCATTCAGTCTGTTCAACTTTCTGGCCGGTCGCTTTGTCGTTGTAACTCTCGTCGGTTGCCAGAGAGACATTCGCGACGGCATTGCCATTCGGCAGATAACGGACTTCAGGGTCACGACCCAGAGTACCGATCAGTGTCACTTTATTAACGCTGCGACCCATGTTTTTCTCCTGTGGAATCAATAATCTTCAGCGCGCTCTCACGGTCGAAGCTGTCCGCGCTGACTTTCAGATAAATGGCTTGTTCACTCTGCAGATACAGACTTTCGGCGACACCCGGCAATGAACTCAGTGCGCTCAGCTGATCGTCACTGATCCGGTCTGCCGGTAGCCGGACGCTGGTCAGGTGCTGAGGTGCTCCGGACCGAGTGATTAACAGTGCCCAAAGTACCACCAAAGCGCCCAGTCCGACAAACAGAATGCTCAGTCCGTAATCCTGTAATAACCAGCCGCCGACGCTGCCTCCGGCAAAGGCGCCGAGGAACTGCATGGTGGAATACACGCCCATCGCGCTGCCTTTTGAGCCTGCTGGCGCAATCTTACTCAGCCAGGAGGGCAGGCTCGCTTCCATCAGGTTGAAGCCCCAGAAATACAGCAGCAGGAGCACCACCCAGTGCCAGAGCTGGGAAGCACCGCTCATCAGGAACAGGCTGAGGGCAATGATCAGTGCGCCGGTCAGTACTACGCCTTTCATCCGGCGTTTTTTCTCGGCAATGATGATCAGCGGAACCATCAGAATGAAAGCAACAATCAGTACGGGAAGGTAGAGCCAGCTGTGATGCTCTGCGATCAGCCCGCTGGCGCTGAGCTGCCCGGGTATGGCGACGAAAATTGCAACCATCAGCGCGTGCAGCAGAAAAATTCCGAGATTGAGCGGCCACATAGCGGTATTACGAAGTTGTGCCAGCACTTCAGGCAACACGGCTGTCGCATCACGATGACTGACCGGCGGTGGGGTAGGAATGACCCAGACAGTCACCAATACGCCGCCAATGGCAAGTACGGCTGTCAGGCTGAATATCAGGCTCAGCCCACCCATGCTGGCCAGCCAGGGACCGAGAATCAGAGCGACTGAAAACGACAGTCCGATGCTTGCGCCGATGGAGGCCATCGCTTTCATGCGATGTTCTTCGCGCGTCAGATCGGTCACCAGCGCCATGATTGCACTGGCGATGGCGCCACACCCTTGCAGAGCACGGCCAAGAATGACCCCATACACACTGTCAGAAACGGCGGCGATAATGCTGCCTGCAGCAAAAATCAGCAGTCCGCCGATGATCACAGGCTTACGCCCGATACGGTCAGAAAGTGTACCCGCCGGGATCTGGAGCAGAGCCTGCGTCAGACCGTAGACGCCCATCGCAAAGCCGAGCAGCTGTGGCGACGCGCCTTCGAGGCGCTGGCCGTCGAGCATCATTACGGGCAGAACCATAAAGAGGCCGAGCATGCGTAATGCATACAGCGATGCCAGGGAGACAACAGCTCTTTGTTCAGTTTTCTCTGGAGTCACGGGATCTTTCGCCGATATAGAAATTTACAGGGGCGGTATTCTATCAGAATGCGGCGCGCTGCGAGAGCAGCGTCCGATTAAGTCAGATACAGGCCGTTACAAAGTCGCACACAAAAAAACGCAGTTGTGTAGAAATTTTGCGGGGGATGCGTACACTCTGAGGACTGGCAGGTAAGCCAGTTTAAGGAAAACCCGCAACATAAGGAGTATGTTATGGATTCACCGGCAATGATTCCGGGAAGGCGAATCATTCTGTTCGGTCAGCACAGTCTGCAGAACTCAATTCTTATCGGATACATCCATCAGCGCACCCGCATAGATTGTCAGTTGGTTAATACCATGGAGTGGAAATCTGACTGGTCCAGTGGTGGAGATATGGTGATGGCTCTGATTGATGCTGACAGTGCCCGCCCGGACCGGCTACAGGACCTGCTCGAGCAGATTCTGGATCATCATGGCGAAGCCCCGGTGGCTTTCTTCAATGCCTCGCGTAATCACCCGGTAGAACGCCTGATCGTCTGGCCTATGGTCAATGGACTGTTTTACCGTGAAACCTCGCAACAACAGCTCTGCAAAGGGATTCAGGGAATCTTTGAAGGTGAATACTGGTTACCCCGTCATCTGATGGGACAGTATCTGGCGCGTCATCGCCAGCGACCGCGTCGCCTGACGGCATTTGCTGGTCTGCTGACCCGCCGGGAAAAGCAGATTCTGCAACTGACGGCCACGGGCGCGACCAATACCGAGATTGCTGAGGCACTCAATGTGAGCATGCATACGGTCAAAACCCATATCTATAACCTGTTCAAAAAGATCGGGGTCAGTAACCGTATTCAGGCCGTGAACTGGGCTCAGGAAAACATGGATGAGCTGTTGCACGAAACCGCTGAATAAGCGGCTGAATCACTGCAGCGGTTCAATTACAATAGGAGCTTTCGGTTTAAGGCAGTGAAAGCTCTTCATGGATAAGATTCAGGTCCGCGGCGCCCGTACACACAACCTCAAAAACGTCGACATCGATATTCCACGGGACAAACTGGTGGTCATCACCGGTCTCAGTGGTTCAGGTAAATCATCCCTGGCATTCGATACTCTCTATGCTGAGGGGCAGCGGCGCTATGTTGAGTCACTGTCGACCTATGCCCGGCAGTTTCTGTCGATGATGGAGAAGCCCGACGTCGATCTGATTGAAGGCCTGTCTCCGGCCATTTCGATTGAGCAGAAGTCCACGTCCCATAACCCGCGGTCAACTGTGGGCACCGTCACCGAAATCTACGACTACCTGCGTCTGCTGTTTGCCCGGGTAGGTACGCCGCGTTGTCCTGATCACGATGTCCCACTTGAAGCGCAGACCGTCAGCCAGATGGTTGATGCCATTATGGATCTTCCCGCTGACAGCAAGCATATGATTCTCGCGCCTGTGGTTCGTGACCGGAAAGGTGAACATCTGCACGTGTTTGAGAGCCTGCGTGCCCAGGGCTTTATCCGGGTCAGAGTCAATGGGCTGGTGTGTGATCTGGACGATACGCCCGAGCTCGACAAGCGCAAGAAGCACTCCATTGAAGTCGTCGTTGACCGGTTTAAGGTCAAGGAAGGCATTGAGCAGCGACTGTCAGAATCGATCGAGACCTGTCTGGAGCTGAGTGGCGGCCTGGTGCTGGCGGCCTCAATGGACGATGAGAAAGCTGAGCCACTCCTCTTTTCGTCTCAGTTCTCGTGCCCGCACTGTGGTTACAGCATCTCTGAGCTGGAGCCTCGCCTGTTCTCGTTCAATAACCCGGCAGGTGCCTGTACCAGCTGCGATGGCCTGGGGGTGAAGCAGTATTTCGATCCTGATCTTGTCGTGCACGACGACACCCTGACAGTAGGTGAGGGGGCAATCCGCGGTTGGGATCGTCGCAGCGTTTACTACTATCAGATGCTTTGTTCAGTGGCAGAGCATTATGGCTTTGATATTGATACGGCCCTCTGTGATCTGAAGTCTGAACACCGGAATGCCATTCTTAATGGCTCGGGTGATGAAGAAATTAAATTTATTTATGTGAACTCCCGTGGCGACCGCATGGTCAAGTCTCACCCGTTCGAAGGGGTGCTGCCTAATCTCGACCGCAGATACCGCGAGACGGATTCTCAGATGGTTCTGGAAGAGTTATCCAAGTATCTGAGTGTGCAGCCATGTCCTGTCTGTGAAGGCTCGCGACTGCGTCGGGAGGCACGCAACGTATTTATTGGTGATAAAACCATCCACGCCTGTACCTCCATGCCTGTAGAAGACGCACACCTGTACTTCTCGGATTTGAAAATGGATGGTCATCGGGGAGAAATTGCAGAGAAAATTCTGAAAGAAATCCGCGATCGCCTGCAGTTTCTGGTAAATGTCGGTCTGGAATATCTGACTCTGAACCGCAGCTCCGATACGTTATCGGGTGGTGAAGCACAGCGTATCCGTCTTGCGTCTCAGATTGGCGCAG
>Ga0163111_10001866_pt1 | contig 13218 bp, 10 predicted proteins | sample CRUFie1St18metaG_FD_109645 | JGI IMG/M metagenome (GOLD analysis project Ga0163111, IMG submission 109645) | Marine microbial communities from the Costa Rica Dome - CRUD Field 142mm St18 metaG | ecosystem: Environmental > Aquatic > Marine > Oceanic > Photic zone | place: Costa Rica: the Eastern...
ACATCTTCTGGAACAACATCTTCTGGAACAACATCTTCTGGAACAACATCTTCTGGAACAACATCTTCTGGAACAACATCTTCAGACTCTTCATCACAAACGGACACATTTGATCGAGGATCTATATTAGTTAACTATTCAGAAAACATTATTATACCTAGATATGATGATTTCAAATCATCCATGGATAATTTAAAAAATAGCATTGATGCTTTTGTAAATTCCCCCAATTCAACAAATTATGATAATCTTCAAACTAGCTGGATTGACTCATATAAGAAATGGCAATATGTAGAAGTCTATAATATCAGCAAAGCTGAACAGATTATGTACGGGTTAAAAATGAATACTTATCCTGTGAGTAAAGAAAGAACTGACAATAATATTGATTCAGGGAAGACAGATCTCACAAACCCAAATGATTGGTCAGCTCAAGGTTTTCCAGGATTAGATTACATGCTTCACGGAATTGCCGAGACAAAGGATGCAGTAATTGAACTTTACAATTCCAATTCAAAATATGGTAATTACCTAAGTACTTTAGGTTCCACAATGAATGATAATACAATTCAGGTCGCAGATGACTGGGGAACATACAAAGATGAATTTAACTCCTCAACAGATAATACTGCGACGTCAGCATTTAATATGATGGTAAATGATTTTGTATTTTATTTTGAAAAGGGTTTGAGGACAAATAAAATAGGAATTCCTGCTGGAAGATTTTCATCTGCTCCTCTAAAGGATAGAATAGAAGCTTATTATTATTCAAAAAATGGATTTGGCAATTTATCTAAGGCTTTAGTATTAGAATCTATAGAAGGTGTAGAGGAATTATTCCTAGGAAAAGACACAAATGGATCTGAAGGAGCTAGTTATAAATCTTATCTAGACTACCTGGATACAGATATTGGGTCATCTGTTCAAACTAAACTTTTGAGTGCAAAGGATGCAATAAATGCACTAGATGAAAATTTTATAGATCAGATTGATAACAACAATACTTTAATGCTGGTTGCTTTTGATGCTCTTCAAACTATTGTTGTAAATTTAAAAACTGATATGTTATCTAATTTCAATATTGCAGTAGATTATACAGATGCTGATGGAGATTAAATAAAATATAATTTTGAATATTAAAAAATATTTAAATAAAACTCAAGATTCTTCAAGCCTAGCAATTTTTCGTCTAGGCTTTGGTTTTTTAATGCTGTTCAGTATTATAAGAATTTGGAATCAAGGATGGATTAAAGAGTTGTACATAGATCCATCTTTTCATTTCTCTTATTATGGTTTTGAGTGGATAAAGCCAATAGGTGACTATACATATTTAATCTTTATAATTTGTGGTATATCATCCTTTTTTGTTGCAGTTGGTTACAAATACAGAATTTCAATTATTTTACTTTTCTTAAGTTTTACATATGCTGAGTTAATGGACAAGACGACATATCTCAACCACTACTATCTAGTTAGCTTAATAAGTTTTCTCATGATATTTTTCCCTGCTAATGCAAGCTTTTCAGTTGATAATATAATCAATAAAAAGTCATATAGACTAATACCAAAATGGAATGTTGATGCATTAAAATTGATGATATGTATAGTATATTTTTATGCGGGAATTGCAAAAATAAATACCGATTGGTTAATAGAAGCTCAACCATTAAAAATTTGGTTAACCTCAAAATACGATCTCCCTATTGTTGGAAGTTCATTATTTCAAATGGAATGGGTTCATATTCTCTTTAGCTGGTCTGGGATGTTATATGATCTTTTTATTGCATTTATTTTGCTGTATAGAAAGACAAGACCTTTTGGCTTTTTTCTTGTAATAACTTTTCATATTATGACTGCAATTCTATTTCCTGCAATTGGAATGTTTCCATATATAATGATTACATCTTCACTAATCTTTTTAGAACCTGAAACTCACAAAAAAATACTAGATAAAATTTTTAAATTATTTAAAAATTTCTTTAATAAGGTTTCTATCACAGATAATTACAACTACAAATGGGCTAATATTTCTCAAACTTTATTACTTGTTTTTTTTGTTATTCAATTAGTGTTTCCATTTAGATATTTTCTTTATCCAGGAGAGCTCTTTTGGAATGAGCAAGGGTATAGATTCTCTTGGAGAGTAATGCTCATTGAGAAGAAAGGCTTTACAGAATTTAAAATAGTTGACAGTGAAACATCTGAATCTTTTTACGTAATAAATAGCAATTTTTTAACAGAGTTTCAAGAAAGACAAATGAGTTTTCAGCCTGATTTTATTTTAGAGTATGCTCATTATTTAGGTGATTATTATAACGAAAATGGATATAAAGATGTTGAAGTCTACGCAGAAAGTTTTGTAACTCTTAATGGGAGAACAAGTAAAAGATTTATAGATTCAAGTGTTGATTTAATGAAAGAAAAAAGAGGATTTTCAAATAAAACATGGATTACTAATTTAGATGATGAGATTAAAGGTTTTTAGTTTAATATTTTTATCAAGTTTTAGCTTATTGCTTTCTCAAGAACAGTTAAATGGAATTATCTTAGATGATAGTACTGATCTACCTCTTGAAAATGTTACAGTGTTTAACTCAGATACCAATCAGATATCTTACTCTAATAATAATGGATATTTTGAAATCATTTTAAATAATCCAGAATCAGAAATAGTTTTTTTTCTTGAGGGATATAATCTTGTATCAAATTTTTACAGCGCTGGTGAAGAACAAATTTCAATCAAACTGATTCCAAAATTAGAGGAACTTAGCGAGGTCGTTGTCAGAGCAAATTTGAAAAGAATTTTTCAAATTAGAAGAATGGAAGATGTAGTTGGGACAAGGATATACGCAGGTAAAAAAAACGAGGTTATATTACTTGATGTCTCTATGGCAAATTTAGCCTCAAACAATGCTAGACAAATATATAATCAGATTCCAGGTCTAAATATCTACCAGAATGACGATGCAGGTCTTCAGTTGAATATTGGAGGAAGGGGACTAAATCCAAACAGAACTGCAAACTTTAACACTAGACAAAATAACTATGATATAAGTGCAGATGCACTTGGATATCCAGAAAGTTATTATACTCCACCACCTGAAGGACTTGAGGAGATTCAGATATTAAGAGGTGCAGCATCTCTTCAGTATGGAACTCAATTTGGAGGGCTTATTAATTTTAAAATTAAAAAACCTAAACCTGACGATAATTTTGAATTAATAACACGGAACACTACTGGTTCTAATAATCTTTATACAAACTTTACCAGTATTAGTTCAAGTAATGAGAAGTTTGGTTATTATGGATATTTAAATTATAAAATTGGTGATGGATTTAGAGATAACTCAGATTTTGAATCAATAAATACTTTTCAAAGTTTAAATTTTAATTTGACAGACAAGTCAAATTTAGTTACTGAAATAACTTATTTAAAATATTTAGCTCATCAAGCTGGTGGCCTTTCTGATAGAATGTTCGAGCTAGACCCATTCCAAAGTAACCGAGAACGAAATTGGTTTGAAGTAGATTGGCTATTGTATAACTTAAAATACAACTATAAAATTTCTACAAATTCAAATTTTAGCTTTAATTTTTTTGGACTGGATGCTAAGAGGAATGCCTTAGGTTTTAGAACTAACAGAGTTGATCAAATCGATTATGGTGAAGAAAGAGACCTCATAAAAGGTAGATTTAGAAATTTTGGCTTTGAAACTAGATATATAAATAATTATACTTTTTTGAAAAAAAAGTCTTATCTACTTATTGGTGCTAAATATTACAATTCCTTTTCAGAAAGCACTCAAGGCCCTGGTAGTTCATCAAAAAAAGCAGACTTTAAATTTGATTATTTAAATTTTCCCAACTATGTTAATCAATCTGAATATAGTTATCCAAATTTTAATTTAGCTTTTTTTGGAGAAAATATTTTTTATCTAAATGAAAATTTTTCTGTTACACCAGGATTTAGGTTTGAGAATATCAATACAAATCTTGATGGTTATTATAGGAAAATTAATTTAGATGCAGCTGGTAACACAATTTATAATGAAATATTTGAAGAAAATGACTCAAAAAGAAGAAGCTTTCTTCTACTTGGTTTAGGATTAAGTTATAAAAAGAATAGTACTGAACTTTATACAAATTTTAGTCAAAACTTTAGGTCTGTAACTTTTGCAGATATTAGCATAATTAATCCAGCTTATGCAATTAACCCTAATATTGACGATGAGAAAGGTTATACTTTTGATTTAGGTCTTAGAGGTAATTATAATAAGATGATCTCTTATGACTCCAGTATTTTTGCATTAATTTACAGGGATAGAATTGGATTTATCCAAAGAGCATATAAGGATGGGAGTGTTAAAAGTGAAAGAGGAAATGTAGGAAACGCTCAGATTATTGGAATTGAATCTTTATTTGATTTTGATATAAATGAGATTTTTTTTAAAAATGAATTTATGGATTTTAATATTTTCTTGAATTATTCTTACATAGAGTCTAAATATCTTGAGTCAAAAGAGGTTGGAATAACAGGAAAACAAGTTGAGTTTGTTCCAAAAAATAACTTTAAAACAGGGTTAAAATTTGGATATAAAAATTTTGCTATTAATTTTCAATATTCTTATTTATCAAACCAATTTACAGATTCTTCAAATGCAGTTAGTGGGAACTTAAGTGGAGTTATTGGTGAGATACCATCTTATGAAATTTCTGATTTATCCTTATCCTATAAACTAAGAAATATTAAATTTGAAGCTGGTATTAATAACTTGTTTGATGAAATTTATTTTACAAGAAGAGCGACTGGATATCCTGGACCTGGTATAATCCCATCACCACCAAAAAATAGTTACCTTACAGTTGAAATAAAATTATGAGTAAAGAAGATAAACACGAGATAATTATTTATGATGGAATATGTATTTTATGTAATTTCTTTATTCGACTAATTCTGAAGAAGGATAAAGATCAACATTTTAAAGTAACAAGTCTACAGAGTAATTTCACTAAAACACACTTCCCTGATGTATTAAAAGTTGACTCTGTAGCAGTTATAGATAAAGATGGTAACATTTTACAAAAAAGTAAGGCAGTTCTTCACATCTTAAAACAAGTAAAGATGCTTTTTATAATTAGAATATTAATATTTATACTCCCCACTTTTATATCAAATTTTGCTTATGATATTGTCGCATTTACCAGATATAAATTATTTGGAAAACATGAATCATGCCCAGTATTTAAAGGAGATTTAAAAAACAGAATTATAGAATAAGAAAAACTTATGAACCTATAACGATACTTTTTACTTATTATTTAGAATAATTCTATATTAGCACTAGGAACTCCAAACAATACTTTTAGAACCTTTAGCGTTATTATTTGTAAGTATGTCAAATTAAATTTGCAAATATTATAAGATTTTGATTGGTTTAATAAGTCTAAATTATAAGAATGCCCCTATCGAGCTTCGAGAAAAATTTTACCTCGACAATGCAGAAAAGATAGTATTCCACAATTTACTGAAAAAGAATGTTGGTGTTGAAGGGCTTATGCTTTTATCAACATGTAACAGAACCGAGATATATTTTGAATTTGAGAATCACATAGGAAAAGAGAATAAGTTCATACACAGTATTGTGAAAGAACTGGCAGATTTTAGAAGTTTTAAAGACAGCCTATCTCCTTATCTTATTATGCAGTCTGGTTCATACAAAGTCTCAAAACATTTATTTAGACTAGTCTCCGGTCTGGAATCTATGATAATTGGTGAATTTCAAATTGTTGAACAGCTAAAAAATGCTTACGACTTTTCACATAGGCACAAGATGCTGGGTCCTATTCTGAAACGAATGATTCAAAAATCACTTGAAACGGGAAAATTTATAAGAACAAATACCAACATTGGAAAAGGTGCAGTATCTGTTAGCTATGCCGCAGTTGAAAAAATACATAAGGTTTTAGATGTAGATAACCCAAAATTTTTATGTGTTGGTTTAGGAGAGACATCAAAACTATCTGTTAGACACTTGCAACAAAAAGGATACTCTAATATAAAAGTCTCCAATAGGACAAATAAGAAGGCAAAAGATTTTGCAGACGAGCTTGGATTTGATTCAATAGAGTTTAATTGTTTTAAAGATGAATTAGAAAAAGTTGATGTTGGTATTTTTTCAACATCTTCTAGACAACCTTTGATAAGCAAAAATGAGATTAAAAAAATAATGAGCAAAAGAAGCAACAGGCTTATCTTAATAGATCTATCTGTTCCAAGGAATATCCCAGACAATTGTAACGAATTGGAAAATGTTGAAATAATAAATGTCGATGACCTCAAAGATGCAGTTAATGTAAATTACAAAAAGAGGAGGGCTGAAATTAACAAAGCAGAAAAGTTTATTGAAGACTTCTTATTTGAGTTTGATGAGTGGACAAATTCAAGGCAATTAAGACCTTCGATTCTCTCAATTAAAAATCAAATAAGAGATGTTGTTGTTGAGGAAACAATAAACAATATCAACTCATCCTCTTGTGATTGCACTACTAATATTATTGACTCTGATGAATTTAATAAGAGACTAAATGTCATCTATGAGAAGTTCTCCGATAATTTAGTTAGAAAAATAAAAGAAGCAACTAATAATGGTAAGGATGAAAAAGCTATTGAGATTATAAATCAAATCTTTTTAGATGATTAACTCAATAAAAATTGGAACTCGCTCAAGTAAACTTGCATTGTATCAAGCAAATCTAGTTAGAGAAAACCTTAATAAAAAATTTCCTAACATTGATTATTCAATTGTTGAAATAAAAACAAAGGGGGATAAGATTCAGGATAGAAATCTTGACAGGAGCATAGATAAAGGGTTCTTTGTTAAAGAAATTCAAGACTCATTAATTGAAGAAAAAATTGATATAGCTGTTCACAGTTTAAAGGACTTACCTGTTGAAAATTCCTCGATTATAAAAACCTCAGCAATTTTAGAGAGAGGTAATCACAAAGATGTTTTTTTGAGTCGAAGTAAAAAAAAACTCTCAGAGTTTACTAAAAATGAAATAATTGGAACTTCATCTTTAAGAAGAAAAGCACAGTTATTAAACATTAATCCAAATCTAAAAGTTAAGGATATTAGAGGAAATGTTGACACTAGAATTAAAAAAATGATAAATGGTGAATATGATGGGCTTGTTATGGCAGCTGCTGGTATAGAAAGATTAGGTCTTGAAGGTTATATATCTGAATACCTTGATGTCGAAATAATGCTTAATGCACCTGGTCAAGGAGCAATTGCAATTGAAATAAACTCAGATAAATCTGAAATTGATAAAATTATTTGCAAAATAAATCATGAAGAGACTGAGAGATGTACATTTCTTGAGAGATCATTTATGGATAAGTTAGGTGGAGGATGTAACTCACCAATAGCAGCCTTCTCCAGTGTAAATGGAGATAAAATATGCTTGATTGGAGCTGTATTATCATTAGACGGTAAGGTTTTAATAAAAGATAAAGCCGAGGCTAACAAAAATGAAAATGTAGATCTAGATAATCTGTTAGCAAATAAGATTTTAGAAAATGGAGGAAAAGAATTAATTAAAAAATTTGATTTTGAATAGTATGTATAATATTATATTGACTGGAGAGGAAATTGATTTTAATTTTTCAGAACTTAAATCAATGGGTGTAGATATTTATCATTACCCGATGATATCAACATCTAAGATTATTAATTCTATTAACCCCAATAACTTTGAATATGTAATATTTACATCAAAAAATGGAGTGAAATATTTCATGAATAACTTAACTGCAAAAATTGATGATTCATTAGGCTTTATATGCATTGGAAGAAAGACTGCAGATAAACTTGCAAAATATAATTTTCAAGCTGACTTTATCTTGAAAAGAAACTACTCGAGATTTATGTGTGAAGACATAAGAGCTCTTGATTTAAAAACGGAATCAAAAATTCTTCTTGCCCAAGGGAACCTAGCAAAAAAAGATTTGTTTGACTGTCTATCAAAGTTTATTAACATAGAACAAGGTATTTTTTATGAAACCTCATTAATAGATCAAGTCAATCATAAGATTAAAAATTTATTAGAGTATGAAAATACCTTTACAGTATTTACAAGCCCATCAACTTTTGAATCATTCATTAATAAATACAACCCTAATGATAAGATAATCAGTATTGGTAATACCACAACAGAATATATTGAAGGAAGAGGTTATAAACCACTCGTAACAGCTAAAATGCAGTCCTACGAAGGAATAAGTAATTCAATTATTAATTTTTTAAATAAAAATTTAAATTATGAAATATCCTGAATCCAGATTAAGAAGGCTTAGATATAACAAAAACATTCGATCGCTTGTTCAGGATGTCGAAATAAATATCTCTGATTTAATATATCCAATTTTTGTATGTGAAGGTAATAATGTAAAGAATGAAATAGAGTCTCTTAAAGGACAATATAGACTTTCAACTGACAATGTAATTGAAAAATGTGAACAACTAATTAAGCTTGGAATTAAATCTATACTATTATTTGGGGTATCAGATAAAAAAGACAGCAACGGGGAGATTGCATGTTCAAGCGATAGTATTGTCCCAATTACTATTAAAGCAATTAAAGAAAGGTTTAAAGACGAAATTTTAATAATTGCAGATTTATGTAATTGCAGCTATACTTCTCATGGACATTGCGGAACAATTATAGATAATGATGTTCATAATGATGAAACTTTAAAAACATTATCAAGTCAGGGATTAACTCTTGTAAAATCTGGAGCAGATATTTTAGCCCCTTCTGATATGATGGACGGAAGAGTTCAAATAATAAGAGATACTTTAGATATGAATGGGTTTGAAAAAATACCAATTTTCCCATATTCAGTTAAATATGCATCATCATTTTATGGTCCATTTAGAAACGCTGTTGATAGTAAATTAGAAATTGGAGACAGAAAAACCCATCAAATGAATTTTAAAAATACTAATGAGTTCATAAGAGAAATAGAGTACGACATAAATGAAGGATGTGATGCAATAATAATAAAACCTGCTCTAGCTTACTTAGATATTATATCAAAAGCCAAAGAAAATTTTAATATTCCAATAATAGCATATAATGTTAGTGGTGAATATGCTATGGTTAAATCTGCAGCTGAAAATAATCTGGTGGATGAGTATGAACTTACAATGGAAATACTTTATGCAATAAAGCGTGCAGGAGCTTCAGCAATTATAACATATAATGCAGAGGAGATCGCTAAAATATTATCAAATAAATAGAATGTTTAATAAAAGTATAGAAGCGTACAATAAGGCAAAAAAAATTATACCTGGTGGAGTAAACTCTCCAGTTAGAGCCTTCAGAAGTGTAAATTCAACTCCTATTTTTTTTAAAAGTGGTAAAGGAAGTAAGATGAATGATATTGATGATAACGAATATATAGATTGTGTTGGATCCTGGGGTCCCCTTATTTTTGGGCATGCTGAAAAAGCCACAATTGATTCTATAATTGAGTACTCGAAAAAAGGAACAACATATGGCGCACCTACAGAAATTGAATCCCTAATGGCATCAAAGATAATCGATATGGTCCCTTCTATTGAAAAAGTAAGAATGGTAAGCTCAGGTACAGAGGCAACAATGAGTGCAATCAGATTAGCAAGAGGATATAAAAGGAAAGATCTCATTATAAAATTCTCTGGAAATTATCACGGACACTTTGATAGTTTTTTAATAAGAGCAGGTTCAGGTGCTATGACTTTAGGAAAGCCTGACAGTCAAGGGGTAACTGATAATATTGCAAGAGATACATTAGTTGCAGACTTTAATAATATTGATTCTGTAAATGAACTTTTTAAAAAAAATAAAAATAAAATTGCTGCAGTTATTATAGAGCCTATTGCTGGAAATATGGGCTTGGTCAAACCAAATAAAAATTTTCTGAATGAATTAAGAGTTTTATGTGATGAGAACGATACTCTCTTGATTTTTGATGAAGTTATGAGTGGATTTAGAGTATCAAAAGGTGGTGCACAAGAACTTTACGGAGTAAAACCTGATCTTACAACTTTAGGAAAAATTATAGGAGGAGGTTTACCTGCAGGAGCATACGGCGGTAGTCAAGAAGTTATGGATCACGTAGCACCTGACGGCCCAGTTTATCAAGCTGGAACCTTATCGGGTAATCCTCTTGCAATGGCTGCTGGGCTCAGTGTATTGAACAGGCTCGACGATCAAGTTTATGCAGACTTAGAGATAATCTCATCAAAAATCGAGAATGGAATAAATAAAAATATTGATAAGACTGGTGTAAGCGCAAATATAGCTAGAGTAGGATCTATGATGACATTATTTTTTTCAAAAAAACAAAAAATCGAAAATTTTAATGACGCAAAAGAGTGTAATACAGAATTATATTCAAAATACTTTCATTATATGTTAAAGAGAGGAATATATCTCCCCCCATCTCAATATGAGTGTATGTTTTTATCAAATAAAATCGATCAAAAAGATATTGATAATATAATTGAAAGTAATCTAGATTCACTAAAAAAATTAAAATAAATGGATTCAATATTAATTAGAACTTTAAATGGTGAAAAAACAAATAGGCCTCCTGTCTGGTTTATGAGACAAGCTGGGAGGATACTTCCAAATTATATGCAACTTAAAGAATCATACACATTCCATGAACTAATGAATGATAAAGATCTTGCTTCTAAAGTTACATTACTACCAATAGAAGATTTGAATGTTGATGCTGCTATTTTATTTAGCGATATATTGGTAATTCCACATGCATTAGGTCTTGATGTTGAGTTCAAAAAAACTGGTCCTATTTTTAAAAAGCCATTAAATTTTAGTTCAAAAGCAGCTGATTTGGAATACGATTCAAGTAAGTTGAATTACATATATAATAATATCAAACAAGTTCAATCAGATAAGAATCAAAATACTCCATTAATTGGTTTTTGCGGTGGACCACTAACTGTTTTTCTTTTCATGTTTAAGAGAGAAGGATCAAAAGATCATATGAAAAAAGCAATTAAATATTTATATGAAAATAGAGAGGAGAGTAAAAAGATTCTTGAACTTATAACAGAATCATCAATTGATTATGTAAAAGGCCAGTGCAAAGCTGGTATTGATGTTTTTCAACTTTTTGAAACTTATTGTGGCTCCATTCCATATGAATTATATGTAGATTTAATACTTCCATATGCAAAAAGAATTCTAAGTACTGCAAAGGAAGAAAATTGTCCAACAATTTTTTTTCCTAAAGATTTTGGTTTTGGTATAAGCTATATTGGTAAAGATATGTGTGATTATGTTAGTATAGATTGGCATACATCAATTTTTCATGCAAGAGAAATATTAAATAATGAAATCGGTATTCAAGGAAATATGGATCCCAGAATATTTTATGAGGACTATGAAAAAATTGAAACCTATTTAAATACTTTGACTAATTTTGGCAATCAAAATTTTGATTGGATATTTAATCTAGGTCATGGTTTTCTGCCTGATATAGACCATAAAAAAGTAAAGTTTGTAGTTGAATGGATAAAAAATAAAAATTGGAATAGAGCATGAGTAAAGTAGATAAAAAATTATTAGAGAAATATAGCTCAACTGGCCCTAGATACACCTCATATCCTCCAGCTACATTTTTTGATACTAATTTTAGTAATGAAGACTATGTTGAAAAGCTAATTTTATCAAACAATGAATCTCCTGAGAGTGTATCAGTCTATATTCATATTCCTTTTTGTCCTCAAATATGCCATTTTTGTGGCTGTACGACAGAAACAGGTTTTACAAAACCGTTTCTTGAGAGATATATTGATGCTTTGATCAAAGAAATTGAATTTGTCTCAAAAAAGATAGACTCTAAAAGGAAATTAACTCAGGTTCATTGGGGAGGAGGAACACCAAATGCTATATCATATAAATATATTGAAAGAGTTACCAATAAGCTTTATGAAACTTTTGATTTCTCTTCTAATTACGAGATGGCAATTGAATGTAATCCAGCTCACTTAGAATTTAATCATATTGAGCTATTAAAGAAGTTTGGTTTTAATAGAATCTCACTTGGAATTCAAGATTTCAGAACGGATGTCCTTGATGGAATAAATAGAAAGCCATCCAAGTACCCAATTGAGGAAATTGTGAAAAAAATTGAAGATGAAGGATTTACTGGAACAAATATTGACCTTGTATATGGACTGCCATATCAGACACCAGAAAATTTTTCAGAGACTGTAAACAGAGCAATAAAATTAAATACTGATAGGATTGTTACTTTTTCATATGCACACGTCCCCAGCGTACTACCAAGACAAAAAATATTAGAAAAAATTGGATTTCCTAGCTCAAGTGACAAGGCACTTATGTATGAAATCGCATATGAGAAACTTTTAAAAGCTGGATATGTATCTATAGGGATGGATCATTATTCAAAACCCGAAGATGAATTTGCAATTGCTTTAAATAACAAACAGCTCCACAGAAATTTTCAGGGATATTGCACACGGGAAACAACTGGACAGGTATATGCCTTTGGAGCATCTTCAATTTCTCAATTAGACTCGGCGTATATACAAAATATTAAAAATGCTAGTCAATATATTAATTCAATAGAAAAAAATAATTTAGCAGTTCTTAGAGGGTATTCAGTCACAACCGAACAAAAGATAATTCGTGAAATAATTAATTCTATCATGTGTAATTATTTTGTGGATTTAAATAAAATCTCAAAAAAATATAAAGTTTCTATCTCTGACATATATAAAATTGTAAAATTCAAAGAAGATCTTCTTGATGATTTTATTTCAGATGGAATTTTGAATTTTAAATCAGGTATTATAGTCATTAATGAAAAGGGCAGATTATTTACTCGAAACATCGCTATGAGATTTGACCCAATGATAGATCAGAAGGTTGGAACATATTCAAATACAGTATAATGAAAGGATTATTGTTAATTAATTTAGGTTCTCCAGACAGTACATCAATTCCTGACATCAAAAGATATCTCGATGAATTTTTAATGGATAAAAGAGTCATAGGTAAAAGTTATATTTTTAGATGGATACTCGTCAAGCTAGTCATATTAAATATAAGGCCAAGAAAATCTGCTAAAGCATATAAAAAAATATGGTGGAAAGAGGGATCACCATTAATTGTTTTATC
>Ga0163111_10001867_pt1 | contig 13214 bp, 8 predicted proteins | sample CRUFie1St18metaG_FD_109645 | JGI IMG/M metagenome (GOLD analysis project Ga0163111, IMG submission 109645) | Marine microbial communities from the Costa Rica Dome - CRUD Field 142mm St18 metaG | ecosystem: Environmental > Aquatic > Marine > Oceanic > Photic zone | place: Costa Rica: the Eastern...
AAAATTTTCCCATGCCTTGTTATTTTATTAATTCTATTATCCTTGGGCTGCGATCGGCCTGAACCTGAGACAGAAGTAGATAATATTCTAATAGAGGAGGATTTGGAAGAAGTAGATCTAGAGCCAAAACCTATGACTTTGCCCATTGTTCCTCCTGCCCCCATTATCGATAAATCTTCAAGAGTAACTATTCTTGGTTATCATCAAATATCAGATAAGGGTAGCCCATCGGAAATGCGTATATCAGTTGGGAAATTTAGGTCCCAAATGCAGGCTCTTAGCGATGCGGGTGTTAAAGTTATTTCATTTAAGGATTTTTTGAAGTGGAAAAGTAATGAAGAACCCATTCCTGAAATGTGTGTAATAATTACTGTAGATGATGGTTACGATGATTTATATGACAATGCATTACCTATCCTGAGAGAATTTAATTATCCATTCACATTTTATTTATATACAGACTTTTTAGGAGGCAGTGGAAGAACTTTGAATAGTTCAGAGGTTAAAGAATTGCTAGCTTCTGGCGGAGAATTAGGAAGTCATAGTGTTTCTCATGATTTTTTAGTGAGAGCTAAGCGTAATTTTAAAGATGATCTAAGTTATAATAATTGGCTTATTAAAGAGATTAAAGGCTCGAAAGTTTCACTCGAAGAAAAGTTTGGAACGACGGTTTCTTCGTTTGCTTATCCTTATGGAGAATACAGCGATTTTCTTGCCAATGAAGTAGAGGCCGCTGGTTACGTTTCAGCGGTAACTGTTAATGGAGCGAAAGCTAATTATAAGAGTTCAATGTTTGAATTACCGCGATATATCATTCATGGGAATAATGATATTAACTGGAAAGCGGGGACTAGTTTTGGAGGAGGAGGTAGAATTTCTGAGGTTCAGGGATCAAGTAAACCTTCTAAGATTCCTAGGGTTTGGCCTTTGCCTAAAGCTGAAATTGTTAACCGGTTACCTATAATTCGAGTTGATTTATCAGAATATGAAAATATTGACTCGGAAGAGATTGTAATGAAAGTAACAGGTTTTGGGAGTGTTCCCACAGAGTTTGATGAATTGACTGGTATTCTTAAATGGCAATCTACTAGAAGACTCAGAGTTAAGAGGCATTCAGTTTATTTATCATTCGTTGACCCATCTAATGGTAGAGCTGAGTCATTTACGTGGTCCTTTTTTGTCAACTTAGAGGCCTTTTATTTGCCTGAATATAAAGATAAAATTAAATTTGAGAAAGAGTCTGCAGCCCAGGTTTTTTCTGATCAATAATACAACTTATTAGTTTTCCTTTTGGATCAAAATATGCATTATGTATTTTATGAAGAGTTTAATAAAAAGATTAGAGGAATTAACTGTTGTTAAATTTTCTCTATTGCTTGTCAGTATTATATCTGTTGTAAGCTGTAAGAGTAATAATGTTTCAGTGATAGGGTTTGAGGATAAAAACAGTAATGAGGTTCATCCGTTGAATGCTGATTTTGCAGAGCCAATTGCTCGTTCAGAGAAGAAGATTGTTCCTGATGTAAAAGATATTCCAACAATGGACTATAAAATTGTTAAAGGAGATAGTCTTTGGAAAATTGCTAGAGATTACAAAACAAGTATTGCGACCATTAGTAGTTTAAATGGTCTAACTGGCAGCTTTATTAGAGAAGGTCAGGTGATTCTTGTTCCTTCTGAGAATGCACCTAAGCAGATAGAGACACCCCCATCAGTTCAGCCAGTAGTTGAAGAATTAAAAAAAGACGTTGAAGAAGAATTACCACTTCTTCCGCCACCAATCAATGAGGATGATCTATTGCCTGTTCCTGAGGCCCCATAAGAATTAATACTTATTAAATTTCTATTTTTGTAATAGGTGCTTTTATGAAAAAAACTACCGGTTTTTACCAGGGTAGAGTTGCTCCATTTATTTTAGGTTTTATCACTGCTTCAATTTTATTGGGTGCAGCGGTTATAGTTACTTATTTGTTCGTTTCTGGACCTCCGAAACTTAATTCAGTATATCAGGAAAATAAATCTAACGATGTTAGTACAAAGCAAAAAGAAATAATAAAAAAGGTTATTGTACGAGACCCTTTGCCGGAAAAACATGTAAATTATAAGCGAATTGATACTGCTCGTTTATGGAGTGGAGTGGAATCTAATACGAAGCTTGAATTCAAGCAAGGTAAGGAGGCGTCCTTTGAGAGGAAACAGAATGGAAGTTATATATTTGATTTTAATGTAAAGCTTAATAGTCCTAATCCAGTTAGTGATTTAAATGGGTTATCAAAAGTGAGTCCCTTAATAGTAAACATTATCCCTAGTTTAAGTGATTTGCTGTCTGTTTCTAAAGTCTCAGGATTCTACTATAAATTGTATGATATTAAATCTAAACGTGTTCAGCAATATCTTACTCGTCTGAATGCTATTCCTGATAAACACAATTTTTATGATTGTGAGACGATCTTGGAAATGAAGCATCCCAAATCTGGTCGGAAAGTTTTGTTTGTACAAAGTGATATGGATGTTGTTTCAGATGGGTCAGATGGAGATCGTATGCCTGAATATGATAAGTATATTGCAGAATCTACAAATTATCAGCCTTTTACTAGTTATGGGTGGAAGAAGAAAACCAACATTCCAAACCCTCTCCTTAAGAGATGGGAGAAAAAACTTAGTGATGAGGAAAAGAGTCTATCTGATAATAACCTTAGGTCATCGGAAAAAGCAAAAATTAAGGAAAATGTTTCCAAGTTGAAAAGAGAAATTGTTGATATGAAAGCGAGGAGTTTCCTGATTGCTAGAGCTGACCCTTTCATTGTTATTCCATCATGGATGAGGTCATACAAAGAACAAAATGAGTATGCTCCTAACGTAGGGGATTACGTTGCGGTGATTTATAAAGAAGGGATTTATCCTGCAATAATCGGAGACACTGGTCCGACTTGGAAAATAGGAGAGGCTTCTCTTAGGTTGGCTAAGAAACTAAATTCCAAGGCTACTTCGTATAGTAGGCCTGTCAGTGATTTAAAGGTATCTTATTTGATTTTCCCAGGCAGTGCCTCTAAGCCAGATGCGCCTAATCTGAATGAATGGAGGATTAAGGTTAATGAACTTCTCGATGAAATAGGAGGCTTGGGGGAAGGTTATTCGTTGTTCAACTGGAAGAGTTATTTTGAATAGTGAAACGGTCTTCTTAATTATTTATAAATCATTTGTAATTATATAATTAGAAGAGTTATTAGTCACAGTTTAATTATATAAATTATGTCCGAGGAAGAGAAGTCTAAGAAGCCGAAGTTTGTTATACCTGATTCAGGAAAAGAGAAATCTTCTAATCGACTTCTTGTACCGCAGGAGGACTCTTCTTCAGAAGCTAAAGAATCAAAGCTTAACCTTGTCACTGGAAATACTCAAGATTCATCGAAAAATGGAGATGATTTGCAGAATGTCCTTCCTAGTAATGAAAATATTCAGCCTGACTCTGCGCCTGAATCCATGCCGCAGTCTGATAATGTTGATTCAGAAGTTGAGGAGCCAGTGAAAGTCGTGGCGATGACTCCTCCACCTATAGAGGAAGAAGTTATTGGTGAGTTGCCTCAGCAAGATGAAAATAACTGGATGAAGGAAGCTTATGAGCAAGTAGAGAATGCAGATAGGATCAATGAAGAGGTCGTAAATTCGCAGGAAGATCATCTTGAAGATTCTGTAGTAAATCAAATATCACAAGATTCTGCTTTAGCGCAGGAAAGTTTACAAAATGCTCAGCAGCCAGTGGTTCAGCAGCCAGTGGTTCAACAGCCAGTGGTTCAACAGCCAGAGGCTCAAGTTCCAGATATCCATCAAACTCCGCAAGCTCCTCCTTTAGCTCAAGCTGGTCAATATAATCAGCCATACCCTCCGCAAGCTTACCCGGCTATGCAACAACAACAGGGGTATTATCAACAGCCGCAATATGTAAATTATCAAAATCAAATGCTGCCTCCACAAGAGCAGCAATTTCAGGTTCCTTCCAAATCTGGGCTACCTGGGTGGTTTTACTTTTTGTTAGGTGCGTGTATTACAGCGATTGTTATGGTGATGCTATTTGCAAAGGGTCCACAAAAATTTCCAGAATCACTTAGACCAGATTTGGTCGAAAAAGGAAGAATCCTTGCATTAGAATCACTTCCAGACTCGGTTAAAAAAAATATTATTATTGATGGTGTTCCTCAGGGTGAGGTTAAAAAGTAATTCAGAGATTATCTTCTTTAATCTTCTTTAAGATTTTTTAGCGCTTCTAATACCTTGGAGGTGTGACTTTTGGGTGATGCTTTGCGGTCTAACCATGCAATTTTCCCATTATGGATTATAAAGCTTTCTCGGCCAGAAATTTTGGGGGTGAACTTTTTTACTCCGTAAGCTTTAACGAGCTTTCCATCACTATCTGAAAGTAGGGGGAAAGGTAAATTATTTTTATCTTTGAATTTCTTTTGGTCTTCAATTTTATCCATACTAATACCAATGACTTGAACCTTTTTTTCTTTTAAGGTTTTAAAACTGTCCCGCAAACTGCAGACTTGAACAGTTCATCCTCCTGTGTTGGCTTTAGGATAGAAGAAAAGTAAGGTTGTACCTTGTTTAAAAGACTCTTCTAAATTAAAAGGCTTCCCATTTTCATCAGATAGAGTGGCAGTAGGTGCGGTATCACCTACTTTTGGGTTTTCAGATGCTTTTATATTCGAGCATAATAAACTAAAAGGTATGGCTATAAATGAAGTTTTTAGAAATTTTAGAAATTTTTTCATATTAAGCATCTATTTTTGAGAATAGAATTTTCAAGTTATTAATTTCATATAATTTGCCCTGAATTGTTATTTCTATAAAGAACTTTGTTTGTATAATTTAATCGCATTTATAGAATTTTTGCATAGCAGATGAAATTGACCCTTTTTTTATTCTTTATTTTACTATCTTGGTCTTTGGGGCAGGTGAATGTTTCTCCTGTTGAGGGAATAAATAAAAAAAATCCTCAGATACATGCTCTGGTTGGAGGTGTAATTGTTACTCCTGAAAATGAATACGAGGGAACGATTGTTATTAGGGATGGCCTAATTGATTTAGTTGGTGAAAAAATCAAAATACCTGAAGACGCTCGAGTTTGGGATGTCACAGGAAAAAGAATTTACCCTGGTTTTATTGAGAGTTGTATGGAGGCCGCTTTGTCTGAGGGTTTTGAAACATCTCATTGGAATTCGAGTGTAATGCCAGACAGGAAAGTCGCATCCTATTTAAAGCTGGATGATGAAAAATATGACTCCATGAGAAAAATAGGTTTTTGCGTAATCCATGTTGTTGCTGATAAAGGAATATTCCGAGGTGAAAGTTCAACAATTCTTCTTAGGGATGGCAAAGAAGGAGAGCAAATTTTGAGTTCCGATACTGGCCAAGTTTTAGATTTTGATCATGGTCAAGGTGGATATCCATCCTCTCTGATGGGATCATTAGCACTTGTAAGGCAGGTGTTATCTGATTCAAAGTGGTATCAAGCTCTCTCTAAAAAGAGTGCGGACTCTCCTTCAATAATCAAAAGGCCATCTTATAATAGAGCCCTTAAAAGTTTAGATCATGGAGGGCGATTCTTTTTTATTACGAGAGATGAACTTGATTATGATCGAATTCATTCCTTGAAGAATGAATTTGGATTAGATGCGAGGGTTGTTGGTAATGGAAGAGAATATCGGAGGTTGGATGTTTTAAAAAAAATGGGATCCCCTTTAATTTTACCTCTTAACTTTCCTAGCTTGCCCTCAGTGGACGACCCTGTAGAGGCGATGGAGTATTCGCTAGAAGAGCTTCAGCATTGGGAATTTGCTCCTTCAAGTCTGGCCTACCTTGCAAAGGAGGGTGTCTCCTTTTCGCTTTCATCAGCTAAACTAGATAATCCTGAAACTCAATTTTGGGATAGAGTAAGAACAGCAGTAAAAAGAGGCCTGGATCCAGGGATTGCCTTGAAATCACTTACTACAATTCCAGCTAATTATTTAGGAATGGAGCGTAGTTTAGGTGCACTAAGAGAGGGTGCGATTGCTAACATTGTCATAACTGACGGAGACCTTTTTAGAAATAAGGATTCTAAAATAAAAGCTACTTGGGTCGAAGGTGTCCCATACTTGAATGAAAGTGATGGATTGCCAAATGTCGAAGGGCAGTGGGAATTCACATTTCCTGGTAATGATAAACCCTTGAGGTGGGAGATTCCGAAAGGGAAAAAGGTAAAAATAAAGAGTGATGAAAATTTGGAGTTTTCTGCTCATTGGAACAATGATAGATTTTTACTTTTTCCTCCATCAAAATTATTTGGAGAAGGTCAAGGTGTGACAAGGATGTCAGCATCATTTAGTCCTGAAGAGGGTTCAATGAATGGTGTGGCGGTTACTGCAACAGGAAAAACTTTTTGGTGGAATGCTAAAAGAGTTGCTCAAATTATTGATAATGAACCCAAGCATAAAGAGATAAAAGGGTTGTTGCCGGATCTTAAATTTTCTCATTATCCAGCTGGAGCTTATGGAGTAGAAAGAGTTCAAAGAGTTTCAGATAAGGTACTATTTAAAAATGGAACGGTTTGGACTAGTGGACCATTAGGTGTAATAAAAAATGGATCTGTTTTAATCGAAGGAGGTAAGATTAAAGAAGTTTCTAATGATTTGGCTGTAACAGAAGGGGTTCGAGTAATAGATCTTGATGGTAAACATTTAACTCCAGGTCTTATAGACTGTCATTCTCATAGTGCTATAAGTAGAGGGGTTAATGAAGGTACTCATTCGGTTACTGTTGAAGTTAGAATATCTGATTCAATTGATCCGACAGACATTTCGCTTTACAGACAATTGGGTGGAGGGTTAACAACGGCAAACCTCCTTCATGGATCTGCCAACCCGATGGGAGGACAGAATCAAGTTATTAAGTTAAGGTGGGGTTCTGGTCCAGAAGGGCTTAAGTTTAAGGGGGCAAAGCCTGGGGTAAAGTTTGCTCTTGGGGAAAATGTTAAACAGTCGAATTGGGGGGATAATAAAAATACTAGGTACCCACAAACAAGGATGGGTGTTGAGCAGATAATGAAGGATTCATTTATTGCAGCTAGAGAATATGAATCGGAAAAACTAAATGCTGCTAAAAATAATTTGCTGCACAGAAAAGATTATAGAAAAGAGGCCCTGTTGGAGATTTTAAATGGTGAACGAATAGTGCACATACATTCATATAGGCAGGATGAAATATTGATGTTTGTCAGATTAGCTCAAGAATTTGGTTTTACTGTCGGTACTTTTCAGCATGTTCTTGAGGGATACAAGGTAGCAAATGCCATAGCAGAAATAGGTGCAGGAGGTTCAACATTTAGTGATTGGTGGGCATATAAATTTGAGGTGTATGATGCTATTCCTTTTAACGGTGCATTAATGCAAGAGATGGGCGTTATTACATCTTTTAATTCTGATAGTAGTGAGCTTGCATGCAGAATGAATGTTGAGGCAGCCAAAGCCGTTAAATATGGAGGTATGTCCGAGATGGAGGCATTGAAGTTTGTGACAATTAATCCTGCTAAACAACTTCGAATTGATGAACGTGTTGGTTCTATTGAACGAGGAAAAGATGCTGATTTAGTGATATGGAACGGCCCGCCCCTATCAACTTATAGTAAAGCTGAGCAGACTTGGATTGATGGCATTAAGTATTTTGACATTAATTTAGATCAAGAGTTGAGGCAAAGTACTAACAATGAAAGAAACCGGTTGATTGGTATTGTAATGAATGAGCGGTTAGGTGATGGCTTAGGTAAGAAATCTAAAAGTATAGAGGACCAAGAAAATGAGAAAATTACTTTTAAAAAGCAGATACCAAGATGGATTCCTATTACCCAGAGCCAATGCACTACAATTTTTAGAAAACTTTATCATAACGGCCAAAGTCTTCATACCTGTACGACTAATGGATGCTGCAAGTAATTAACAATGAGTGCTAGAATATATATTTTCTTATTATCAATAATTAGTTTTATCCCATTAGAGGCTAATGAGAATGTGCCTTCAATTTTACCCAATAGGCCGATTTTATTTAAGGGAGGAACGATTCATCCAGTGAGTTCTGAGGCATTTAAAGGTGACCTCCTGATTGAAGGCAGTGTGATTAAGAACCTTTTTAAAGTTCCAAAGTTTTTACCTAAAGATAAAGTAGAGGGTGTTCAGGTGGTTGAGTGTAAGGGCTTGCATTTATACCCCGGCATGATTTCAGCAAATTCTGTACTTGGGCTTACTGAAATTAGGGCGGTTAGAGCTACTCGTGATATGATTGAGACTGGAGATATTAATCCAAACGTTAGAGCTGAGGTAGCCGTAAATCCAGACAGTGAGCTTTTTCCCGTTACTAGAAGTAATGGTGTATTACATGCATTAAGTGTTCCGCAAGGTAACGGGCTAATTTCAGGAAAATCTGCTTTAATGAGTCTTGATGGTTGGACATGGGAGGAAATGGTTTTCAAAAGTGCTGTAGGTATGCACATGAAGTGGCCTTTAGTGCCAAATCCGGAAAGGGGAACGAACAAAAAGCAAAAAGAAGAAATTCAAAAAAGGCAAAAGTCTGCAATATCTAAACTAAAGAAGATAAAGGAAAGTTTTCTTAGGGCGAAGGCTTACCACAAAGCAAAGAAAGACAAAATTCGGCCTGATAAAATTGATTTGAGATGGGATTCGATGGGGCCTGTATTAAAAGGAGACGTGCCTATATATGTACATGTTAATAAACTTTCTGGTATTCGTAGTGCAGTAAATTTCGCAGTAGAACAAAACATTAGGATTGTAATCGTTGGTGGAGCTGATGCTTGGAGAACGATACCTTTATTAAAAAAGCACTCTGTGCCTGTGATAATCAGTCCAGTTAATGCTCTTCCATCACGAAGGTGGGAAGAATACGATACTCCCATGGTTAACCCTTTAAAGCTTTATGAGGGAGGTGTTCAGTTTTGTATTGCTGGTCCAGGAGGTTCAATGGATGCGCCTCATGAAAGAAATCTTCCTTACGAGGCAGCTAGAGCGGCTGCTTATGGTTTACCAAAAGATGAGGCACTTAGGTCTGTGACTTTATACCCAGCCAAGATTCTTGGAGTTGCAGATCGTCTAGGTTCATTGGAAATAGGTAAAGATGCGACATTGATTGTCTGTACAAATGATCCACTAGAGGTGACGAGTAATGTGAAAATGGCTTACATCAAAGGGAAGCCTATAGGGCTTTCAAATAAGCAGACGCGACTATACGAAAAATATAAAGTTAAGTATCGCCAGCTAAGAGAGAAAAATAAAGGTTAATGCGTTATGGACACTCTCTGTCCGGTGTTAGCAGATAAATTTCCGGCATCTAGTACTCGCATACAATTCACACCATCTTGAAAGTTTGGAGTAATTGATTTGTTAGCAATTATTGAATTAATAAAATCAGCAGCAGAATGTACAAAAGTATGTTCGTACCCAATGATGTGGCCCGGTGGCCACCAGTTCTTCGCGTAATCATGATCAGGTTCGGTGACGATGATTTTCCTAAAGCCTTGCTCTTGTGCAGGGTCATTGCTAGAGAAATACTCAAGCTCATTCATTTTTTCGAGGTCAAATACTAGGCTTCCTTCAGATCCATTGATTTCAAAATAATTTCTATTTTTTCTTCCACTTGCATAGCGAGTGCACTCGAAAGAGCCCACTGCACCATTATCAAACTCAACACTCATTATTGAAGCATCATCAACATTGATTTGTTGTTTAATGTTATTTGAATTTGTTCGCTCTTTTACAAAATGAGCCTGAAGGCATGAAATAGATGATATTTTGCCAACTAGATAATGAGCTAGATCAATGCAATGAGACCCTAGGTCGATATGAGGACCTCCGCCAGAGAGCTCGCTGTCAAGCTGCCACCCTATTTGGGCATCAGGATTAGCCAACCAGTCCTGTTGATAAGCGCTGCGCAAATGATAAATTTTTCCTAGTTTTCCTTCTGTTATCATTTTTTTTGCCAGAACTATTGCAGGGCACCGTCTGTAGTTGTGGTTAAGGTAGTGGATGATGTTCGCAGACTCTGCAGCCGCTAACATTGATTCAGCTTGTTTTAGATTAAGAGCGAATGGTTTTTCGCAAAAAATATGTTTTCCGCAATTAGCTGCTTTGATTGCCATCTCATGGTGCAGGTGAGTTGGGGTTGCTATATCTATAATATCAATGTCTTCACGTTCAAAAACGGATTCCCAATCAGTGCTAATTTCTTCCCAAGACCAATTAGTTGCAAATTTTCTTAATTCTTGCTCATCCCTTCCGCAAGCAACTTTAAGAATAGGTTCTGCCTCCAAAGTAAAAAAGTTAGATGCCTGTTTCCAACCATTAGAATGCGCTCTTCCCATGAAACGGTGGCCAATGATTGCGATGTTAAGTTTTTTATTCATTGATTTGGGTTAATTTTTTTGGAAAAAGACATCTTCCGGTATGGGTTGCATTTTTATTCCGGGTCCTTGATAGCGTAACTCTAGCTTTTGATCTCCACTATTTTCGAAAAAAGTGACTCTGATTGGAAATGTTCCTTTTGGTAACCTTATTCTACCTTCAATTGCCATAAATGAATGCAGTCCATCATTATTAATTAACAGTTTCTCGCCTATTATGAATTGGCTCCCATCATCTGAGGATAAACTGAATGTGTAAAAACCTTCTTCTTTAATTTCAAGATAACCATCAAAGCTTAGTGCGTATTGGTCGGCGATTTCGCCCTCTGCCATTTCAGCAGATGGTGTTTTAACGGAGCCACTTTTGATAGGGTTCAAAGAAGAGAATTCCGGAAGTTTGCTCCATTCCCCCTTAAATAGTTTGTAAGTTAGTCCCTTCTTTAGATTTTGCTCAGGTGAGGGTTTAAGTAATTCTAATTCACCAACCGTAATATCTATATCTAAGATCTTATTTCCGCGTGAGATTTTTAGAGCAATTTTTTGCATGGGGCTAAGGCCAATAATCTCAAATTGAAAATCGAAGGCATTGGAAATCTGTTGATCATTAATAGATTTGATTACATCGCCAGGAATAATTCCTGAAATTTGGGCAGGGGATCGTTCATCAACCGACTGCACTTTTGCATTTTCTGCATACATATCTATTTTAATTCCAAGCCAGTATCCATATCGTAATTCTTGAGATAGTAGAGTAGGTAGCACCTCACGAACTCGGTCCATGGCTATAGCAAAGTTGATGTTTTCTGAACCCATTTGTTTAGAAGTTATTGTGCCAATTTGTTGCCCTAATGCATTAATCAAGGGGCCTCCAGAATTACCACCACTAACAGCAGCACTTGTTTGGATCATCCAAGGAAGAAAGGCAGCGCCAGTTGAAGTTGAACGATTTAAACCGCTTATGATCCCTTTTGATACTGAATGATTTAGTCCTCCTGGATTACCTATAGTGATTACTGGTTCACCTAAAAGTAAATCGTTGCTTCTGCCTATAGGGATTTTAGGAAGTTTTTTTTCAGAGTTTATTTTTATTATAGCAAGATCTTCGGATGCCATAGTGGCTATAACTTCGAAGCTTTTTGGAGAATCACCGTAAAGTGTTGCATTTCCCTGAATGATTTCGCTGACGACATGCTCATTTGTTAAAAGATAGCCGTCTTCATGAATGACGGAAGCACTGCCGGCTTGTATGTTGTAGATCCCTTTTGTTCCTGATTCCTTAAATGTTTGAATAGCAGCTACTGATGGTAGTGAACTCTTTATAATTTGAACGGTTTTTGTTTCCCTTTCAATTGGTATTGAGTTGTCTTCAGCAAGAGATGTTATGTTGGAGCAAAGAATCAATATCGAAACAAACTCCGTAAGGAGGAGATTAAGAGTATTTGGAATAATTTGCATCTGATCCTCTATGAGTGCTCACAAATTGAAAGGGATAATTAATTATATTTTTTACTGAATTCAATTATTGCTTGGCGTTCTGCTTCAGCATCATAATTGGGGTTTTTCTTAATTGGCACTGCCGCTTTTGTGTTTTTTCTCCACATAGCCAACTGTTTTTTTAATGATTTGGTAATCTCAGGTCTAAGTTGCGATAAATTATTTTTTTCTCCTATGTCATTGTTAAGATCGAATAGTTCGACATTATTGTTTTCAAAATATTCTATCAATTTCCATTTTCCTTTTCTAATGACACTACAAGGACGAGCTCTGAATAGAGGATCTGGTTGCTCGTCTGCCCTTAGATAACTTTGTAGGTATGCCGGGAAATGCCAGTAAAGCTCTCTCTCCTTTATGTTATTACCTTTCAATAAGGGAACGATGCTTATTCCGTCGCCTTTTTGATTTTCATAATCCTCACCCATTATCATTTCACAGATTGTAGGATAAATATCAACACCTGTAATGGGTGTTGAGCAACGAGTTTTAGAGGCTACGACATCTGGCCAATTTACAAAGAATGGGACTCTGATGCCACCCTCATAATATGTGCCCTTATATCCTTTGAGTGGATGCATTGATGTAGCTGGCCCATACCCACCATTATCAGAATAGAAAATGATAATTGTGTTTTCTTTGATTTTTAATTCACTTAGAGTGTTAATAATTTTACCGATTCCATCGTCAACGGCTTTAATCATGCCTGCCATAATTACATGATCATGCAATTTGCCGGCAGTTTTCTTTTCGAATTTCTTTATGTCCGTTTCTTTAGCCTGCAAAGGAGTGTGTACAGCAAAATGACTAAGATAAGCTAGCCATTGTTTGGTAGAGTTTTTTTTGATAAATTTGATGGTTTCATTTGTTAGTGAATCCGTTAGGTATTCATTTTCACCTACCGATTCAAGTCCGGAGACATTTCCATGTGGAGGAAAGTACCCTTTTGGTGGACTTCCAGATTGAGAACCTGATATATTAATGTCAAAACCATGATCTTTCGGGTTTTTACCAAGGTGCCATTTTCCAATGGAGGCTGTCTTGTAACCGGATTCCTGAGCAAATTTCGACCAAGTTTTAACCCCTTTATCCAAAGAAACTTTTCCAGTTATGTGTTCAAGTTTTCTGAATTTTGATTTTCCTCTAGGCTTAGTTCCGACGTTATAAATTTGGTGTCTTGGAGAATAAGTTCCAGTGATCATGCTTGCCCGAGATGGGGCACAATTTGCCGCAGCTGCATAGGCGTTATTAAAGGTCATTCCACCATTTGCAAGCTTAT
>Ga0163111_10001868_pt1 | contig 13214 bp, 9 predicted proteins | sample CRUFie1St18metaG_FD_109645 | JGI IMG/M metagenome (GOLD analysis project Ga0163111, IMG submission 109645) | Marine microbial communities from the Costa Rica Dome - CRUD Field 142mm St18 metaG | ecosystem: Environmental > Aquatic > Marine > Oceanic > Photic zone | place: Costa Rica: the Eastern...
ACAGTAAACTACGACGAAGTTTTTCTTAAAATACCGGAAATTATAGATCAAAAAATAAATTTCCTATCGTTTGAATTTAATTCAATAGATTTAATTTGTTTATTACTTTTTATTGGAGCAATGGGAAAGTCTGCACAATTTTTGCTTCATACGTGGTTACCAGACGCTATGGAAGGGCCAACACCAGTATCCGCATTAATTCATGCAGCTACTATGGTTACAGCAGGGGTTTTTCTTGTGGTAAGATGTTCTCCAATTTTTGAGTATTCTCAAATTGCATTGAATTTAGTAGCAATTGTTGGAATGATAACAGCAGTATTTGCTGCATCAGTTGCTTTAGTTCAGAATGATATCAAAAAAATTGTAGCGTACTCAACTTGTAGCCAACTTGGCTACATGTTTTTTGCTACAGGCATTGGTGCATACCACGTTGCAATTTTTCATTTATTTACTCACGCTTTTTTTAAAGCTCTGTTGTTTCTAGGAGCTGGTTCGGTAATTCATGCATTTAAAGACGAACAGGACATTAGAGAAATGGGAGGAGTGAGGAAAAAATTACCATATACATATACTTTTATGCTGATAGGAACTTTAGCGTTAACTGGATTTCCTTTTCTTTCTGGTTTTTATTCAAAAGATGCAATCATTGAATTTGCTTACCTAAAAAACTCCACTATAGGAAGTTATGCAGCCACTATTGGAATATTAACAGCATTTTTAACTTCAATCTATTCCTGGAGATTATTTTTCAAAACTTTTCATGGTTCTTACAATAATAAGAGAATTTCTATAAACGAAACGCATGAGTCACCATTAGTAATGTTAATTCCTCTGATGTTTTTGGGTATTGGGGCAATTTTTTCTGGTTATTTTTTCAAAAATACTTTTATAGGTCACCATAGTATTGATTTTTGGCAAACCTCAATCTTTTTTTTACAAGAAATAAGACATGAAACGATACCTCTTTGGTTTTTATTAATTACTCCGATTTTAGTTATAGTATCAATACCCATTTCTTTTTATTTGTATGTTTCAAACACAAAAGTTTTGGAAGATTTCAAAAATACAAATATGCCATTGTATAATTTTTTATTAAATAAGTGGTATATTGATGAAATTTATGAAAAAATTTTTGTAAACTCTGCAAAAAGAATTGGTTCTTTTTTTTGGAAAAAAGGTGATGTTGGCATTATAGACAAGTTTGGTCCAGATGGTATCTCAAAACTTGTAAAAATTATTTCAAACAAAACTGCTCGTCTTCAAACAGGATTTATTTACGATTATGCTTTTATAATGCTTTTAGGTTTATCAATTCTATTAACTTACTTGATCTTAAAATAAAATGAATTTTCCTATTTTATCAACTTTAATCTTTTTACCGTTAATAAGTTCTTTTTTTATTTTATTATCTAAAGATAAAGAATCAAATAATAGCTCAATTTATATTTCTTTATTCAGTAGCATCGCTACTTTTCTACTCTCACTATTTTTATGGTATTCTTTAGATATTAATACTTCAGAGTTTCAATTTTTAGAGGAAAAATCTTGGATAAACAATTCTATAAAGTTTAAATTAGGGGTAGACGGTATATCAATACTTTTTATAGTTTTAACAACTTTTATCACTCCTATTTGTATAATTTCATGTGTGAACAGTGTGAAGGTTAGAGTCAAAGAATTTTTAATAGCTATTTTAATATTAGAAACTTTCATGATCGGTGTATTTTGTTCACTAGATCTTGTAATTTTTTACTTATTTTTTGAAGCTGGTTTAATACCAATGTTTTTGATCATTGGAGTTTGGGGTGGACCAAGAAGAGTTTACTCTGCATTTAAATTTTTTCTATTTACTTTACTTGGCTCAGTTTTGATGCTTGTAGCAATAATTGTTATTTATTGGTTAACAGGTACAACTGATATTACTCAAATATATGAAATTAAAATACCTAAAGAATATCAAAATATACTTTGGCTGGCATTTTTAAGTTCTTTTGCCGTAAAAATGCCAATGTGGCCAGTCCATACATGGTTACCTGATGCTCATGTTGAAGCTCCAACAGCTGGCTCAGTTATTCTAGCTGCTATTTTATTAAAAATGGCTGGCTATGGTTTTTTGAGGTTTTCAATTCCTATGTTTCCATTAGCTTCAGAATACTTTACACCATTAATATACATATTAAGTATAATTGCAATTATCTACACCTCTTTGGTTGCCTTGATGCAAGATGATATGAAAAAACTCATTGCATACTCTTCAGTTGCACATATGGGTTACGTAACTTTAGGAATTTTTACATTAACAAAACAAGGTATTGAGGGGAGCATTTATCAGATGCTTAGTCATGGATTAATATCTGCAGCCCTTTTTTTATGTGTAGGAGTAGTCTATGATAGGCTTCAGTCAAGAATGATAAGCACTTACGGCGGATTAGTGAACTATATTCCAAAATTTTCATTTCTATTTTTAATTTTTGCCTTAGCAGCGCTCGGCTTGCCCGGAACATCAGGTTTTTTAGGTGAGTTTCTTGTCTTAACTGGAACGTTTCAAAAAAGCTATCTTGCAGCCATGTTAGCAACTTTCGGGGTAGTCTTAGGAGCAGCTTATATGTTGTGGCTTACTAAAAGAGTAATTTTTGGTGTTACAAATAATTCAGAAATAAAAACTTTAAACGACGTAAATAAATCAGAAATTATAATGCTGATAACATTAGCATTTTTTATCATTTTCTTTGGTTTTTATCCGCTACCAATAATGGAAACTTTTAGTGTTTCAGTTAATAGCTTAATTAACAATTATGAAACCGCATTAATTTCAAATTAAATATGATTGACAATTTAAATATAATGTTCCCGGAAATCTTTTTATCTTTATCGATTTTTTCCATCTTGATGGTAGGAGTTTTTATTAAAAAAAGTTTTAATATTATATTTAATTTAACAACACTAATAATAATTATTACTGTTGCAATTATTATATCTGGCCCAAGCAATAAAGAAAAAATATTTTTAGAAAGTTTTACTAGAGACACCTTTTCAAATTATTTTAAAATTTTGATTCTCTTGTCATCATTATTTGTCCTTAATTCTTCAAAAAGTTTTATAGTGGAAAATAAACTTGATAAGTTTGAATACCCTATAATTATATTATTATCAATTTTAGGAATGTTCTTTATGGTCAGCTCCAATGATTTAATACTATTCTATTTGGGTTTAGAATTACAATCCCTATCACTTTATATCCTTGCCTCGATAGATAGAGACAATCTAAGATCAACAGAGTCCGGGATAAAGTATTTTGTTCTTAGCGCTTTATCTTCAGGTTTATTATTATATGGGTGTTCATTACTATATGGATTTACCGGTTCTACAAATTTTGATTTAATAGCTAGCCAACTTAACAAAGACAATACCGGCGCGGTGTTTGCAATGGTATTTATATTGGTTGGGCTTGCTTTCAAAGTCTCTGCAGTACCATTTCACATGTGGACCCCTGATGTTTATGAGGGAGCTCCAACATCAATTACAAACTATTTTGCGGTTGTTCCAAAGGTGGCAGGCTTAGCTTTAATAATTAAATTTATGTTTATTCCTTTTTCAAATATCCTATTGGAGTGGCAAACAATCATAATTTTTATATCCATAGCATCGATGATTTTAGGCGCTGTGGCAGCAATGGTCCAAACAAATTTTAAAAGACTTCTAGCTTATAGTTCGATAGGTCATATTGGTTACGCGCTAGCTGGTGTCGCTACAGGTACAATATCAGGTTATGAGAGTGCAATAGTTTACATTTCAATATACGTGATTATGAATATCGGAGCATTTTCTTGCTTATATCTATTAAAAAAAGACGGACAATATAAAGAAAAAATATCTGATTTATCTGGGATTTCAAAAAAACATCCTCTCTTAGCCATTTCACTGTTGATCATTTTGTTTTCTTTAGCAGGAGTTCCACCATTAGGAGGATTTTTTGCAAAATTTTATGTTTTTGTTGCAGTTTTAGAAAATGAAATGTATGCACTTGCAATTATTGGTTTGCTTACAACCGTTATGTCAGCATTTTATTATCTCAAAATTATTAAAACTATTTATTTTGATGAAAGTCTTATTACTTTTGAACCTTCTAAAAATAGAACTGCTCAAATCTCTATTTTTACCAGTTGTGCAATTTTAATTACATTTTTTTTGTATCCATCGGTTTTAAATAATTTGGTCAGTACTTTGTTTATTGGTTAATGAAAATTAAGCTTAAAAAGTTTAAAAAAGTTAAAAGCACAAATGATATTGCTTTAAAACTTATTAAAAAAAATATTTCTGAACCAACATTAATTGTATCTGAAAAACAAACTAATGGCAGAGGCAGGATAGGGAAAAAATGGATTTCTAAAAAAGGAAATCTTTTTATTTCCATATTCTTTAAGCTTCAATCAGATAAGATTAATTTTAAACAGTTAGCAGTGCTCAACGCATTTTTACTAAAAAAGTTAATTTCAAAAAAAATCTCAAAAAAAATAGTGATAAAATGGCCAAATGATCTATTATTTAAAAAAAAAAAATTTTGCGGAATTTTACAAGAATTAATTAAGTTTAATAATTTTGACTATTTAATAGTAGGTATTGGGTTAAATACTAACGTAGCTCCACAAAACAAAAGCTTTAAATCAACCTGTTTAAAAAATATGTTAAATAAAAATATAAATAATCAAAAAATCTTGAAAGATATAAAAAATGCATATGAAAAACTTCTTAGCGAAAAAAATAAATTATCATTTTCAGATTTAAAAAGGAAATATAAATAATAAAGATGAATTATATTGTTGGTGATATTGGAAACACTTCGACTAGAATTTGTTTAATAAATAATAAATATAAAATATCAAGATCAATTATTTTTGACACAAAAAAAATTTTTTTTAAAGGTTTTGTGAAAAAAATATTCAAAAGTTTTTCTTCAAAAAATATAAAAAGAAAGATACTATTTTCATGTGTAGTCCCTCACGCTTTAAAGCAGATTAAACAGGCACTTAAAAAAACTGATTTTAAAGTTTTAGAAGTTAAAAGTCTTGATTTAAAAAGGTTGATAAAGATAAATATTAAAAATATAAAGCAACTTGGTTCAGATAGAATTGTAAATTCAATAGAGGGTAAAAGATATAATAATTGTTTAATAATTGATTTCGGAACTGCTACAACTTTTGATATAGTAAAGAATGGAATATATGAGGGTGGAGTGATAGCTCCTGGCATAAAACTATCTATAAGAAATTTAAGCCAATCAGCAGCTTTACTTCCAATGTTTGATTTGAAAAATACCCGAAATAGTTATGGCAAGAATACAAAAGAAGCCTTAAATGCAGGATTTATCTGGGGCTATGATGGTTTGATAAATAATATAATTAATAAAATAACAATTAACTGGAAAATGAATTATAAAATAATACTTACTGGTGGATACGCAAATTTATTCAAAAAAATTATTAAAAGAAAAACTATTGTTGATAAAAATATTACAATTAAAGGAGTTTTTAGGGTTTACGAAAAATTATTATGAGTAAAGAAGAATTGCTTTTCTGCCCTCTAGGCGGCTCAGGAGAAATTGGCGGAAACATGAATTTATATGCTTACGGTAAGGAGAACGACCAAAAATGGATTATTGTAGATATGGGAGTATCCTTTGCTGATGACTCAGTTCCTGGGATCGATCTTATAATGCCTGATGCGGGCTTTATTATTGATAAGAAAGATGACTTACTTGGAATAATTTTAACTCATGCTCACGAAGACCATATTGGAGCAGTTGTTCATATATGGCCGTATTTAAAATGTAAAATGTATGCTACGCCATTTACTGCCGCCCTTGTTCTTGAAAAATTTAAAGAAAAAAAAATAGATATCTCATCTTATTTGGAAGTTGTAGCTCTTAATAGTAAAATAAAACTAGAAAACTTTGAAATTGATTTTGTGACTTTAACACATTCTATTCTTGAACCGAATGGATTAAGTATAAAAACTCCTCTTGGAACAGTTCTACATACAGGTGATTGGAAAATTGACCCAAATCCACTGATAGGCAGTCAAATTGATGAACAAAAATTAAAGTCTATTGGTAACAATGGTGTCTCTGCTATGATATGTGATTCAACAAATATTTTTAGTCCAGGTAGAGCAGGTTCAGAGTCCGATGTAAGAGATAGTCTTCTAAGGATCATGGAAATCAAAACTAATAGAATACTAGTAACCTCCTTCGCTTCAAATGTAGCAAGAATGGAGTCAATTTTCTATTGTGCAAAGAAGACCGGAAGAAATATATGTTTAGTTGGAAGGTCTATGCAAAGAATTTATAAAGCAGCGAAAAAATGCGGTTATCTAAAGGGTCTAATTGAGCCTTTGGAACCTAGAGATGCTAAAAGAGTAGCAAAAAATAAAATCTTATACCTTGCTACAGGAAGCCAAGGGGAACCAATGGGTGCAATGAATAGAATTATAAATGGAGTTCATCCAGATGTTCACCTAGAAAGTGGAGATAGTGTAATTTTTTCTTCTAAAATTATTCCAGGTAATGAAAAAAAATTATATTATTTACAAAATTTAATTGTAAAAAATAAAATGGAAATGATAAGTGAGGAAAACGCTTTCGTTCATGTTTCAGGCCATCCAAACAGAGACGATTTAAAAGATATGTATAAATGGGTTAAACCACAGTGTATAATTCCTGTTCATGGCGAGCATCGTCATATGGCTGAACACGTTTCTTTTGCAAAGGAAATGCAAGTTCCAAAAAGTCTATTAATTGAAAATGGAGATATAATTAAGATATTACCGGGAAATACACCTGAAATTATTGATAAGGCTCCATCTGGTAAAGTTTATCTTGATGGAAATGTAAATGTGGAAACAGATTCTCAATCTATAAAAGACAGAAAAAACCTATCCTTAAATGGATATCTTGAAATTACATTAATTGTTTCTAATAATGGAAATATTAAAAAGCCAATAATTTCGTATAAAGGTATACCTGAAAAAAATGAGAATAATACTTTTGTATTTGATATTGAGGATGAAATAATGAACATTTGTAAAACTTTTTCAATGAATAACAGAAGGCAACAGCAAAATTTAATCGAAACACTAAAACAAAATTGTAGAAGAATTGTTAGAGAAAAAACTGGAAAAAAGCCTTTTACTAATATCAATATTGCTATGATTTAATGAGTATAACTGGCTCAATAATTGTTTATGTAATGATTTGGTGGATAATATTTTTTTCTGTTTTACCAATAGGAATTCAATCAAATAAAGAAGTTTTTAAGGAAAAAATTGAAGGCATGGACCCGGGAGCTCCCAAAAATCCCAAAATCAGAAAAAAATTTTTAATAACCACATTAATTACTACTATAATTTTTATAGTTATATATTATCTTGTAAATGCTGATTTATTAAATTTAAGAGAGTTTTTACAATAATGTATCTTTCAAAACTATTTATCCCTATTACTAAAGACCTTCCTGCAGAAGCTAAAATTAAATCGCATCAACTTATGCTTAGAACAGGTATGATAAAACAGTCTTCGGCGGGAATATATTCTTGGCTTCCTCTTGGATTTAAAGTCATGAAAAAAATAGAGCAAATTGTTAGAGAGGAACAAAATTCTATAGGTGCACAAGAAATGTTAATGCCAACTATTCAATCTTCGGAAATATGGAAAGAAAGCGGAAGATATGATGATTATGGTGAAGAAATGTTAAGAATTAAAGATCGACAGGGGAGAGAAATGCTTTATGGACCAACGAATGAAGAGCTTGTTACGGATATCTTTAGACAAAGTGTTAAATCTTACAAATCTCTTCCTCAACTTCTTTACCACATTCAATGGAAATTTAGAGATGAAATTAGACCAAGATTTGGCGTAATGAGATGTAAAGAATTTTACATGAAAGACGCATACTCTTTCGATTTATCTGATGAAGAAGCTAAAAAATCCTATAACAAAATGTTTTACTCTTATTTAAAAACTTTTAATAGATTAGATTTAAAAGCTATTCCCATGTCTGCAGACACAGGTCCTATAGGAGGTGATCTTTCTCATGAATTTGTAATATTAGCTGAAACAGGTGAGAGCGATATTTACGCTGATAAAGACATTTTTGAAATCGATCTAGACCGATACAAATTTGAGGACGCTTCACTTAAAAAAATGAGAGAAGACTTTACAAGAATATATGCGGTGACAGATGAAAAATATAAAAAAGAAGATTTTAATAAATTTGTAAAAAAAGAAAATCAAATTATAACAAAAGGTATTGAAGTAGGTCATATCTTTTATTTCAGTGATAAATACTCAAAGCCAATGAATTGTTTAATTGATGATAAAATTGGGAAAAAGACTTCTGTTAAAATGGGATCTTATGGAATAGGAGTATCAAGATTAGTTGGGGCTACTATTGAAGCAAAGTATAATAATGATGTTATGAAATGGCCTAAATCCATCTCTCCTTTCGACGTAGTGATTATACCAAATATAAGTAAAAATAATAAAGAAAACCTAGAAAAAGCAGAGAAAATTTATCAAGAGCTTAAGAAACAAAATATTGACGTATTGTTAGATGATGTTGATGAAAATATGTCTAATAAATTTAAAAAACATGACTTAATTGGAGTTCCTTTTCAAATTATTATCGGATCAAAATCCAAGGGGGACAATTTTGAATTTCAAGAATTGAAGTCGAAAAGTGAAATATTAAGTTTCGATAAAATCAAATTAAAATTAAAAGATTAACACCTTGTTTACTAAAGCTGAGAGACTTATTTCTTATAGGAATTTAAGACCTAAAAAAAAGGAAGGGTTTTTAAAAATTATCTCAATCTTTTCATTTCTTGGCATCATGTTAGGAGTTGCAATATTGATCATTGTGATGTCAGTAATGAACGGTTTTAAAACAGATTTAACGAAAAAAATTTTAGGATTAAATCCTCATATTGTAATTCAACCAAATAGTTTCAAAATTGATGAAAAATTTATTTTAAAACTAAAAGAAAATTTTAAAGATATCAGTTTAAGCAAATCATATTCAGGCGAGGGGATTATTATTAGCAATGATAATGCCAAGGGTGTTATACTAAAAGGTGTTGATAAAAAAGAGGAAAATACTTCTAAATTTTTCTCTAATTATTTAACTAGCGGTAATTTTAAAAATTTTGGATCAAATCAAGTTTTTATTGGTTCGGAGCTTGCTTTTAATCATAATTTAACCGAGGGGGATAATTTAAGTGTAATGTCTTCATCATTTGTTACTACACCAATAGGTGCTCTTCCAAAGCAACAAAATTTTAAAATTGCAGGTATTTTTAGTACAGGATTTTTAGAGTTTGATCAAAATATTGTTTTTTTAAATATTGAAGATGCGTTATCAATTTTTAATAAAGAGAAAGAGGACCAAAATATTGAAATATTTTTAACAGAGCCTCTAGAAGCAAATAATTATAAAGAAAAAATCCAAAAATTAGATCAAAATTATTTTATTTATACTTGGTCAGATCTAAATAAATCTCTTTTTAGCGCTCTTAAAGTTGAGAGAAATGTAATGTTTATAATATTATCCTTAATCGTTGTAGTTGCTGCCTTCAATATAATTTCAGGACTAACAATACTAATTAAAAATAAAACCAAAGAAATTGCTATTTTAAAGACGTTAGGACTTAGTAATAAGTCAATAAAAAAAACATTTTTTTTAACTGGGTTGACGATTGGTTTTTTCGCCACAGTGAGCGGCGTAATTCTAGGAGTCTTGTTCTCAATAAATATTGAAAAATTGAGAATTTTTTTATCAACAATGTTTAATTTTGAGATATTCCCCTCTGATATTTATTTTTTGGATAAACTACCAAGTGAAATTAACATAAACTCTATATTAGTAATTTTTATTATTTCATTAATCATTTCTGCTATTGCATCTTATTTACCGGCAATGAAAATTTCTAAAATGAGTACATTTAGGGCTCTTAGGTATGAGTAAAATCTTATTGGAAATAACTAACCTTAAAAAAAGCTTTGAGCATATAAATGGATCAATAACTTTATTTGAGAAATTTAATATCAAAATCAAAGAGGGAGAACTTGTAGCTTTAGTGGGTCCATCTGGATCAGGTAAATCATCTTTACTCCATCTAATGGCTTTACTGGATAATCCATCTAAAGGAAAAATATCTATTAACAAACAAGAGACTGAAAGTTTATCTGAAGATCAAAAAGATGAAATTAGAAAAACAAATATTTCAATTATATTTCAAGATAATAATTTATTGACAGATTTTACAGCAATTGAAAATGTTATGATGCCTCAAATAATAAGAGGGGAGAGCAATAAATTAACTACAGAAAAGGCTAAAAAAATTTTAGATAGCCTTAAAATTTTAAATAGAGCAAATCACTTTCCTAATGAACTCTCTGGTGGAGAACAACAAAGAGTCGCCATCGCAAGAGCATTGATAGCTGAAACACAAATTATTTTAGCTGATGAACCTACAGGTAACCTAGATTACAAAACTTCAAAAGAAATATTTTCTATTTTTTTAAAATTAAAAAAACTAAAAAAAACAATAATTTTTGCAACTCATAATAGAGAACTTGCTAACAGGGCCGATTACAAGTTGTTTATTTCTGATGGTAATATAAAACGAGTGAATGCTCGATGATGATAAAAATTTTAATAATATAAAAATTCATACCCAATACTCAATTTGTGAAGGTGCAATAAAAATTGATGATTTAGCTGAATATTGTAAAATAAATAAAATTAAATCTTTGGGATTAGCCGATAGCTTTAATTTATGCGGAGCATTAGAATTTTCTGAAAAACTCTCCAAAGTTGGAACTCAACCTATTATTGGTACACAGATCAATATTAAAGAGCAAAATATTATTGGAAAGATTACTTTATACGCTAAAACTGAAGAGGGTTACAGAAATTTAACTAAGTTGTCATCAATAAGTTATTTAAAGAGCAAAGAAACCGAAGACCCAGCTTGTGAAATTAAAGATTTAATAGCAAATAATAAAGATCTAATTTTACTCTCTGGAAATTATAGAGATTTTTTTGGTAAATTGTTTCAAGCAAATAAACTTAAAAATTTCATTGAAATAATTAGTGTTTTAAAAAAATTTTTTATAAATCGGATTTATTTTGAAATTCAAAGACATCATGAAAATGAAGAAAAAAATTTTGAAAATTTCCTTCTTAATAACTCTAAAATTTTAAATATTCCATTAATTGCCACACAGGATGTTTTTTATATTAATGAACAAATGTATGAAGCTCACGATGTATTAAGATGTATTGGGGAAAAAAATTTTGTAGATGATAAAAATAGATTTAGATTAAGTGACCAGCACTTCCTAAAAAAGAGTCACGAATTAAAAAAACTATATTCTGATATTCCTGAAGCTCTACAAAATAATTACAACTTTCATTTAAGATTTAACTTTAAGCCAAAAAAATCAAAACCTATCCTGCCTTCTATAGCTAATAAAAATAGTAATTCACCTGAAAATGAATTGCTTATACAGGCAAAAGATGGGTTACAAAAAAGAATTGAAAATTTTATTTTAAAGAAAGATACATCCAAAAAAATAGAACAAATAAAAAAAATATATGAGGATAGATTAAATCACGAGATCAATATTATCAATTCAATGGATTATGCTAGCTATTTTTTAATAGTTTCAGATTATATAAAATGGGCTAAACAAAATTCTATTCCTGTTGGTCCTGGTAGAGGTTCAGGAGCTGGTTCTCTAGTAGCGTATTGTTTAGATATCACAGATCTTGATCCAATAGAGTACGACTTAATTTTTGAAAGATTTTTAAATCCGGATAGAATTTCAATGCCTGATTTTGATATCGATTTTTGTGAGGAAAAAAGAGATAAAGTTTTTGAATATTTAAAAGAAAAATATAAAGATGGAGTGGCACATATTATCACTTTTGGTAAGCTTAAAGCTAGGATGGCTTTGAGAGATGTTGGAAGAGTTTTAGGATTATCTTATGGACATGTAGACAGACTTTGTAAAATGGTACCTTTTGATCCTTCCCGACCTTTAACTTTGCAAGAGTCTATTGATAGAGAACCTAGATTTAAGGAAGAAGTAAAAAAAAATCCAAAAGTAAAAAAACTCCTAGAACTATCTTTAAAACTAGAGGGTCTTAATAGAAATATGGCCACTCACGCGGCTGGGGTAGTAATAGCTGGTGATAAATTATCAGAACAATTTCCTCTTTATGTTGATCATAGCTCAAATCTTATCTTACCCTCAACACAATATGACATGTATTCTTCTGAGAATGCTGGTTTAGTTAAATTTGATTTGTTAGGGCTTAAAACACTCACTGTAATTGATAAGACATTAAAGAGACTAAAGAATAAAAATATTAATTTAGATATAAGTGCAATTAATCAAAATGATGAGAAAGTTTTCTCTCTTTTGTCTACAGGAGAAACCACAGGATTATTTCAACTGGAGAGCGCAGGGATGCGCGAGTCCATTAAGCAAATGAAACCAAATAGATTTGACGATATAATAGCCTTGGTTGCTTTATATCGTCCAGGACCTATGAGCAATATTCCAATTTACAACGATTGCAAGAATGGAGTGAGAGAACCTGATTACATTCACCCTACTTTAAAAAAGATTTTAACACCAACTTATGGGATAATTATCTATCAAGAACAAGTTATGCAAATTGCTCAAACTTTAGCAGGTTTCACTGCTGGAGAAGCGGATATTTTAAGACGAGCAATGGGTAAAAAAAAGAAGGCAGAATTAGATAAGCAAAAAGAAAGATTCATAAATGGAGCTATAAAAAATGGGATTACAAAAGAAGTAGCAAATTTTGTTTTTACTAAAATTGAACCATTTGCTCAATATGGTTTCAATAAGAGTCATGCAGCAGCTTATGCTCTTATTGCTTATCAAACAGCTTATCTAAAAACTTATCACAAAGAGGATTTTATTGCCGCTACAATGTCAACAGAACTCACAAACACTTCAAAACTCAGAGAGTTTGTAGAAGAATTAAAAAGATTAAAAATTCACATAATAAAACCTTCTATAAATAAATGTTTTGCAGAATTCAAAGCAATCAATGGACAAATCTATTACGGATTAGGAGCAATCAAAAATGTGGGGTTCGAGGCAATTTCTAATATTATAAAGG
>Ga0163111_10001871_pt1 | contig 13200 bp, 15 predicted proteins | sample CRUFie1St18metaG_FD_109645 | JGI IMG/M metagenome (GOLD analysis project Ga0163111, IMG submission 109645) | Marine microbial communities from the Costa Rica Dome - CRUD Field 142mm St18 metaG | ecosystem: Environmental > Aquatic > Marine > Oceanic > Photic zone | place: Costa Rica: the Eastern...
ATGTATTGGCATTTACCTATCTTAGAACAAAATGCTACTTCATCTTCTGGAGTAAGTGATTGTTTTTTAAATACTACAACCATATTACTGATAGCAAGTTTTCCTATTTCTATCGCCTGCTCTTCAGTAGCATTTCTAATATCTAAATCGTCTATTTGAATTGCCCAATCATTTAAGTAATTAATTTTCATTTAAGTAACCTTCTAAATCTTCTGGAGTACCAATACCTTGCATAGATTGTACATCAAAAGCACAAACATTGGCTCCTTCTTTTATTGTATAATTATAAACAGGACAAGTATAAAATTCTCCGTTGACTCTGTCATTTGCTTCAATCATTTGATCTATATTTCTAAACATTTGTTCTGCGTTACGCCAATAATAATATCCAACTGTTGCTCTGTCTGATATTGCTTTCTTTTCTGCAACCTCTACAACTTTGTCTGCAACAGTTTTTGCAAAACTCCATTTAGGATTACGTTCAGCATCTGTGAAAGTTGCAATTAAACCGTCAACGCCATTTTTTATAATTGTGTTTACTTTATTACTATCCCATTGTACACTTTGATCACAATTAGCAACAAACACACTATCGTTATCAGCAAATAAATGTTTTGCTTTATATAATGTACAGGCAGTACCTTCTGTTAATTCGTCTAATTCAATTACAGTTGAATTTGTATATAATTCTTTTATTGTGTTTGCAATATCATGTTCTTTGCGGACAATAAAAATACGTTCATCAAAATCTATACCTATTTGTTTTTCCGTGTATTGAAACATCGGCAAACCTTTTACAGGTACTAAAGGCTTTGGTACATCATAACCTTTTTCTTTAAATCTATTTCCTTCGCCTGCCATAGGCATTATTAACTTAATACTCATTTAATAACCTCTTAAGGTGCTTTAAATTAATTACCTTTTCTACTATGGCATTTGTATCATATGCGGCTTTAATACCTAGTTCAGAATCTTCAAATATAACTGTTTGCATTGGTGTAACCTCGTGTTGATACATAGCAGAAAAATATATATCTACTTGTGGTTTAGGTGGATGTTCTGATGCAGTATTAACAGGATCAAACATATCTAACTTTTGTATTTTAAGACCTGTATCTACAAACTGTCTAGTGGCATTAGAACAAACTGCTAATTTATATTTTTTACTTAAACTTGTTAAGATGTCTTTTAGTTCTTGATCAAATTTAATATATTCACTTATATTTTCCATAGTAAGTTTTTGTTTAGTTTGCATTAAGACTTCTTCATCAAATACATAACCTTTGTTTTTAAGATATTCAATTTTTTTAAAAGTTGGCAATCCTTCAACTTCTTTATCTTTATATTCAATCTTAGGATTGACAGTCAAGCAGGCTTCACGAAATGCTTTCTGATGTAGTGGTTTACAATCTGCTAATGTACCGTCGTAGTCTAAAATTAATAATTGGGTAGTTTCCATTTTATTTTATCGCCTTCAAATACATCTGCTCCATCGGCTCCTGTTAAAATAGCCTGCCATATATGTGTATTTCTTATTTTGTCTATGTTTGATGCTAACCATACATTGTCATCTAATTTTTTTATTGCTGATAGTGGATCATCTGCAAACTCTAATAAGTTTTTAAACATATCAGTAGGCCCTGCATAGTACCAATCTTCTGCTCTAAATAATCCCCTATCTTCTTCAAATACTGTTTCAGGACATACTATTTTATTTTTATTAAATGTTGGCAAAGTACCTTCACCTATTATATCTGATCTTGTTAGCCAAACATAGTCATAGGCACCATTTAGTGTTGCACTTTTATAGGCTTTGGCTCTGCTGATATATTGACCAAATGGAAAATCATCTTGTGTGTAATCTTCGTTGTATTCTTCTGTAACAACTTCTTTAGGATTGTAAACACTATATTCATTAACAATATTTTTTATGTTTGCTTTTTCAACAGTTGATCCTGGAGGGTAGTATCCTTCTGTACGTGCAAATCTATAAAAAGCATTATCATCTGTCCATTTAAATTTTTGTGTCCAACTATGTACATATACGTCAACTTCGTATTGTGTACAAAGTTCTTTATAAATTTTGTTTTGATCAAATGATTCTTGAATTAATCTTGGTTCGCCACCAATTAGATATGCTAGTTTTTTCATTGCTTGTACCTTACATGGGTAAAATTTCCATTTACACTATCATTTAAATCAATACCACAATAGTCGTGTCCATATACAATTAAATCATTTGGAACCTGTGCTTTAAATTTAAGAAATAGTGTTTCTAAATCTTCAGGTTGTATATTCCAATGCAACATTTCGCTTGACCAAATGTTAGTGGTCCATAACACTCTAGTTCCGTGATATTTGTTAACTTGTTCAAACAATTTGTCACTATCATTAACTATATCTATAACATGAAATTCATGTTTTAATTTTCTGTATCTGTCCCACAAACTTTGAAACCTTAGACTTCCTCCAAACTCTTTTAGTTCTTGTTCCCAGAATTTTTTATAGTTTCCTCTAAAAGTTGAACTGAAGTTATATTTTAAATCATTTTCAGTTAGCCATACGTCTAAGTCGTATCCATCCCAAGTTTCTAATAAATGTTTTTTATAATTTAAACTTGCTTCACACCAATCGAAATAATGTACAGTCGTACCTTCATGAAATCCGTTAGCATTTAATATTGCTAAAGGTTTGAATCCTGCGGCCGCACTAAACAAGTGATCAATCATCTTACCGCCTGTGCGTACTCCTTCTCCAGAAAGTGTTTCTGTGTTAAAAGCATATACCCTATTTTTTTCTATTTCTTCTTGGTATCCTAACTTACGTAACCATACCTTTTGATTATATTCTAAACTATCAACTATTTCAGTATTATTTTTATCATGCCATACTTTTTCTAATTTATTACTATTGATGTAAGGATACAAAAATACTTTACATTCTCTCATGTCATTGTCTAAATTATCAATTTGAATATTGTGCTTACAAGCAATATCAATCCAGTTACTGCCATCAGATGTAATGTCAGGTTCTATTATTCCAGGAGCACCTTTTACCCAGGCTGGTGTATACTCTGAATTAATTGTATCTTTAGAAAATTCTATATTGTGATATTTAGGTTTTCTGTCAAAGAATATACCAAGTTCGTCAAAGTCTGGTTGCCCTAGTTCAACCCATTTGTTTAGATTTACAAACAAATATTGTCTATGTAGTCCTGGGTAAGCACCACTAGTTATATAGTGATGTTGTTTTTTCTTATCCATGATATGTCCAACTACAAAAAACTGCGGATTCTTTTCAGCATACTCTACACTTTTCTGCACTAAACTTGGTCCTCTAAATAACAAAAGACCTTGACAAGCAACCATGCAATATTTTTTACCTTCTATTACAGCAAGTTCTAATATTTCTTTTACAGTTTTATGATGTCCAACATACGAACATAAGTTCATTTTCAACATTCTATTGATATAAAAATATGTCATATCAAAAGTACGTTTAGCAACAAAGTCGCTGTCTATATCTCTACCAATATCAAGTATGCCGATTGCTAGATCATTGTTACCATCAAGATCTTCATAGTAACGATCTACGGTAAGACTATTCCAATCCTTCATAAATTTTATCCCTGTTTGTGTAATAACTTTTCCTTAACACATAGAAAAAATCTCTTGTACGTCTACCTAATTCAAAATGTATTATCATATGTATTCTTGGTTTGTCACTACGGTTCCAAACACTATGTACATTTGAAATGTCCATTAAGAAAGCACTACCTTCATCTGTAAAAGGAACTTTGCCATGATCCTTCATTACAAAATCACAACCTTCAGGATTATTAAGACTGATATTACAAACACTTAATCTTTTTTCTTCGTCTGCTCTATCTTGGTGTGGTAAAATGTATCCGCCTGGCTCTAATAACATAAACCTTACACGGTTCAAGTACTCTGCTGGCCATACATCAGTTAAAAAATTTTTAGTTACTGGGCATTGTTCTGCTACCCACGTCCAGTCTAACTGCTTTACAGTTTCTTCTCTGTTATCACCATAGGTGCCTAAACTTTGTGTATCTTCATTAAGACCATGTAAGGTAAGGCTTCTCCACCCATGGCCATAATCGTCTCTGTGGACATGAAATTTATCTATTAAAGTTTCTGCTTCTTTGTGCATTTCTTTGAAAGGTTGGTTATCTAAAGCACTTAGATGAAAGTAAGGCCATTGTGATTCTTCAAGTAACCATTGTGTATCAAATAAATCTGGGTATTGTTTTTGGATTACTTGTGAATGTTGGTTATGAAACTGTTCTAATTCTTGCATATTCATATTTATCCGCCATACTCATTATATACGTACATTAAGAACGTTAAATACTAGTATGGCTTTCCTTGACAAAATAAATGTGATTGTAGTAGACTTTACTGCTCATTGTAATGCTATGTGCGGTAACTGTTCTCGTAATATAGACGGTGTTTCTGTGAACCCTCATATGCCATTAAGTCATATGGATTTAGAAACTTGGAAAAAGATTATTGATAGTGCTGAAGGTATTGAAGAAATTATTTTTAATGGCGCATATGGTGATCCATTAATGAATCCTAATTTAATTCCTGCATTAAAATATGCAAAAAAATTAAAATGTAAAATTATGATACACACTAACGGCGGAATTGGTAAGCCTAATATGTATAGAATGATAGCACAAGAACTTAAAAACTTCTCTCAAGGTGTAATTACTTTTAGTATTGATGGATTAGAAGATACTAACCATCTTTATAGAAGAAATGTAATTTGGAAAAGAATAATAGACAATGCTTCTGCTTTTATAGACGCAGGAGGTTTAGCAAGATGGCGTATGCTTGTATTTGATCATAATAAACATCAAATAGAGGAATGCCAACAACTTGCACACGATATGGGGTTTGTTGCATTTGATGTAAACGGTGGTTACACGTTTACCGCTATGGATAGTATTGTATCAGAAGCAGTTGAAAAATTCAAAGCAACTAAAAAAGAAAAAGCACGAACTGTTAAATACGATAAAAAACATTTAGACAATGTACACCGTTTAGAAAAAGTGTTAGAAGTAGGTCTTGACAAAGGTTGTATAAATTGTAAATGGCAACGTAAACAAAAAATACAAATAAGTCATACAGGTGAAGTTTTTCCATGCTGTTATTTGTTAAGCGATCGCTATTCTAAAAATCCAGATAGTCCTTATGCTAAAGAATGTAATAGTATTGAGTGGCCAAACGTAAATGATATGAGTTTACAACAAATAGTTAAAAGTGATATTTTAACACAACCTAAAGATAATAGATTTAAAATTTGTGAGGTAACTTGCGGTGAAGTGTAAGTACTTAGAACATCAGGTTTGTATTCGTCCAGACGGAGAGTTCCGTTTATGTTGCATAAGTTTGGAACCACATAATAAAGAAAATATTACAAACACAACTATTGAAGAATGGAATAAAAGCGAAACAATAACAAAAGCAAAAGAACAACTTGCTAATGGAGAATTTCCTAGTGCCTGTGCTAAATGCAAATATTTAGAAAGTAAAGGACAGGACAGTATGCGTAATAGGCCAAGAGAATATGGTCCTGGCATCAGTCATTTAGATTTACGCTTCAGTAATCAATGTAATTTACGATGTACTATGTGTTTTCCTGGTAGTAGCAGTGGTTTGTATCAAGAACACTTTGAATTATTAGATAAAGGTTTAGAATCACCGTGGGTAGTATCCAAAGATACAAACTATAATTGGTTTACTAATGACCGTGCTGATCAACTTGCTAGTAATCCCGACCTTAGAGAAGTATATCTTACAGGTGGTGAACCTATGATGGTTAAAGGATTAGATTATTTTATTAGTAAACTAGATCCTAGTGTAGAATTACGTTTTAATACCAACGGAACTTTGTTTAATCCTAAAATCTATGAACAATTTAAACGTTTTGAGAATATTAATTTATGTGTTAGTGTTGACGGTGTTGGTAAAGTAAATGATTACATAAGGTGGGGCAGTGATTTTACAAAAATTGAGGAAAACATTAAACGTTGGCAAGACGTTGCTGATGTAAATGTAGGTCCTACTATACAAATAATGAATATATTGTATGCTGACGAATATATTGAATGGGCAGATAAAAACAATTTACAAATATGGGATAACTTGCTGATAAACCCACCTTGTTTAAATATCAAAAATGCTCCTGATAGTATAAAAAATAAAATTACAATCCCAGACTATTTGTATGCAGTAAAAGATAAAGCAGATATCAAACAATTTGGCGAATTTAAAAAGTGGATTACAATTTTTGATAAAAATAGAAATGTTTCTATAAAGGACTACTTACCAGAAGTAGCAGAATGTTATGGAATGTAAATATTTAAACAATCAGGTTTGTGTAAGTTCAACAGGACAATACCGTTTATGCTGTGTAAGTGACGAACCTACTAATAAAGAAACTGTTTATTCATATACTCCAAGAGAATGGCATGACAGTACTGTACCAACTCTAGCACGTAAGAAGATGAGAGACGGTGTTTGGCCTGATGCTTGTACTAGATGTAAACTTTTAGAAGAAAAAGGTTTAGACAGTATGCGTACACTGGCAAAAGACTTTGGACCGCACGGTATAACACACTTAGATATCCGGTTTGGCAACACTTGTAACTTGAAATGTGTTAGTTGCTACCATATGAGTAGTCACAGTCTAGCAGAAGAAGCCATTGCTATGCAAAAAGCAGGTATTACACCTTTACATGGAATATTAGAAGTGCCACATTTTAACTGGGCAAGTGATGAAACTTTTGCCCAATTTGATAATTTGCCTCTTAAAGAAGTTTACCTTACAGGTGGTGAACCTATGATGGTTAAAAATTTAGACAAATTTCTAGAAAGACTAGACACTAGTATGACTATAAGGTTTAACACCAATTGCACAATTTGGAATCCTAAGATAGAAAAGTTACTAAGAAGGTTTGATAAAGTAATAATGTCACTTTCTTTAGATGCCGCCAGTGAAAAAATAAATTATATTAGATATCCTGCTGATTGGGATACCGTTAAAAAGAATGCATACAAATATGCAGACTTTTGTAGAACAGATATAGTACCAACAATAAGTATTCTAAATGCTTGTTACTATGATGAAATAAAAGATTTTGCAAAAACACTTGATGTAAAGATTTATGAAAACTTACTTTGGCATCCTCATTGGTTGCACGTTAAAAATGCACCTTTATCTTTGAAAGAAAAATTTCAAGGAGTTGATGAATGGAAAGAAGGCGAAGAAAATTTAGAAACTATAATGCATTTTAAAAATCAAATACAAAAATTAGATGCATGGCGTAAAATTAATATAAAGGATTACTTACCAGAAGTAGCAGAAGCATATGGAATTAGTTAAAGAAAATAAAGAAAAAGGCCGTGCAGTATATAAACTTGCTGACCGTTATAGAAAAGTATGGTATGATATTGATACCAAAGCACTACAAGAGCATTTAAAAATTTTAGATACAGTAATGCCTGGTTGGGTAATTGATTACGGGTTTGAAGAAGATTATATGTGGATAGAATACCATATAGTGCCAGGAATACCTGCAAATACTTTTGAGCATACACCAGAGTTTGTAAAAAGAATTTATGAATTTTGTATTGATAGTGTAAAACAAACAAGACCTTATGTACACTATGATTGGGTTTTGAGTAATATAATGATAGATGGTGATAACATATATTTGGTGGATTGGGATAATGTTGGCTTGTATAAAGAAAAAGAAATAATGGACAAAATGTATAGTGATTTAAGGTCCGCTTTTGGAGAGAAATTTGATGAAATGCTTCGCACCATGGCATAGTATTTTGGTACGTTTTAACGGCGATATAGTACCGGACGGAGTGTACTTAAAACGTTACGGAAACGTGCTAGAAACACCTTTAAATGACCTTTTAAACAGCAATACAGCGTCATACACACGTGATTCTATTCGTAGTGGAGTGTTACCGCCCGAGTGCGAACAATGTGCTTTAAAAGAAGCCTCTGTGGGTCACAGCAGACGTAAGTTTTTTGAAGACATATTGAATCCGATGCTTATAGGCAAGGATTATGACTACTCCAAAAACTTCACAGATATCTACTTTTTGGAGTTTAACATGAGCAATATATGTAACCTAAAATGTCGTATGTGCGATGGTATCAATTCTAGTGCTTGGGTCAAGGACGATCTTAAACTTGCCAAAAATGGTAATCCTTATTTTAGAAGAATTAATGATCCAGAGTTTGGATACACTAATAAGAGTGAACAGATTATTGAAAAACTATTTGAAGATCCTACACCATTTATGAATCTTCGTTACCTAAGTATAAAAGGCGGTGAACCTTACATGGAACCTGCAAATAAAATCATACTTAAAAAATTTATTGACTTAGGTATTGCAAAAAATGTTACCCTTGACTGGACTACTAATGGTACTATTGTAGATGAAGAAGTCCATGAACTTGCAAAGCAATATGGACATACAAAATGGACTGTAAGTTTAGAAGGCACAGACGGTTTGTATGAATATATCAGAGGAGGTAAAAACTTTACTTTTGATCAACTTAATGAAAATTTAAAACATTACGATTTTGATAGAGTTATTATTGCTGTTACTGTAATGGCATATAATATTTCACACTTAGGTAAAATACAAAGTTGGTATGATAAAGTTAAACTGGATCATTGGAGCATATATTTTAATAATGTTGTGGCCAAACCGCCGTACTTAAATCCAAGAATATTGCCTAATGAAATATTACAAAGTATAGATTATAAGTTACCTAACATAAATTATACGCAAGACAAGTTTTTAGGCAAACATATTGATCTGTTTATAAACTATACTAAAGATTTAGATAATATTAGAAATACTAATGTTATAGATTACTGCCCTGAACTTAAACAGTTGTTTGTATAGGATCAAGAGCAATATAATGAAAGTTCATATGATGTGGACTATCAATTACCCACTTAACTAATTTGCCTGCTTCTTCTAAACTAATTTTATTTTTATTATCACGTTGTTCTTGTGTTTTTGATTTCAACTGACCAAACGCAATATTGCTTACTCTAATAGGTGTATTCCCCCAACAAGCAATTTGAGATTTTTGTTTGCTTATGTAATCTAACTGTTTTTTATTTTTTAGATAATCTTCAGGTCCGTTATTCCAATATGCACTAGTACTGCTAATATTTACAATGTGGCCTTCTTCAAACTTATCATAAACAGCATTAAACAATTCAACTTGTTCGCCATTAGGTCCGTATTGACTGTTTACAAACACGTCAAAGTCTTTTGCATAGTTGGCAACCTTTTCAAAATCTCCTAGGTCCCAATCATTCCAACGACCAATAAATTCTACAAAATTATGATTATATGCTTCATATATACCTTTGCACAAACCCTTATAGTTTGGATTGCCAGTTACAAGTATTCTCATTTTTCTTTCCTTATGTATATGTCGCTTAAACAACTACATACACTCTTACCGCACACAATTTCTTTTGCAGGTAATTTGTACCTTTCTAGATTGCCTAATGCACCACCATATTGACAATCTGCTCTGTATAAGTTACCCCACATATCTATATTTACACCATCTATACCTGCCCAACATTTCCAACCCATAAAATAGTTTTCACGTTGTAATATTAAATCATGGCCTTCATACTCTTTGCCGTCAAGTAACATTGTACCTCTGTGTAAATTATCAAAATTTAATTCTCGTTCCCATTTCCAATTAGCGATTATTTCTTTCTGTTCATCAGTATAATCTAAAGGTTTGTTTGTAGTAAAATCTCCACTTGTTTTGTCTACAATTACTTTTGGTTCAACTGTAATATTAGAACTTCCATTATACAAATGTTCTGCTACTTTACATAAGTTGTCGAATTTTTCTGGTACAAGCATTAAGTTAACTACAATAGGACATTTACTGTTATTAGCAATATCAATAAAGTGATCAATAACAGCATACGCAGGATGATATGTAATTAAAATACCATCTGTATAATTACTAATCTCTTTAAAATAATCTACACTTTGACTTCCGTTAGTAACAAAACTAAAATAATGTCCTTGCTGTTTTACAAGTTTAGCAAGATCTAAAAAGTGTTTCCAGTACGTAGGTTCTCCACCACTAACCCTATAACACATAGTTTTGTCTACTTTTAAATTTTCAACAAAGTTTTTTACAGTTTCCCATTTAGGTTGTCCTGTGCTTCCGTTGTGCAAAATATCTGGGCAATACTGACAGCGATAGTTACACTTGTTAGATAAAGTCCAACTAACAAGAAACCAATCCTTTTTTGTAATGTCCTTGTATTCTAGTTTCACAGTTTACCAAATCCCCATTCTCTTTCTTGGCACCACCAACACTTACCACAATGCTTGTCGCCTACGTCTCCATACATTTTGTCTCTTGAATAATATTCACAACTGTAAGTTAAAGGAAACAAACTTTCCATTAAGTCGTGCTCTTTGTATAATTTTCCTAAACCTTGCTTATCTATTAAGGACCAAGGTGTATATATCCAAGGGTATCCTTCATCAGTTGCATCATACAAACTATCCTCTGGATTAGGAGCATCTCTATTAGGATCTTTTGTGCAACCGTATTCATCTGTAAATGTATCTAAAACTTCCTTAGGAGGATTTTTAGTTACGCCTGTCATTAGAACATTAATGTTAACACCCACTTGTTTTACCATATCTGCTAATACTTCTGGACCATCTGGTTTGTCACCTTTCATATGTATAATATGCAACTGTACATTATGATTTCCTGTAAGTTCTACACACTTGTTTACTACTCTTGTAACTGCTACTGTATTTTTTAAATCTAAAGGATTGTTAGCAAGGTCAAATACGTGTATAGGATCTTTTCCTGTATAATTTTTAAGGACAAAATATAACATTAAAGAACTGTCAGCACCGCCACTGCATAGCAATCCTAATGGTCCTTTGTATAAATTAAAGTTTATTCCTTCAGATAAAGTTACAGTTTTTAATACTTCCATTTTTTAAATCCTCCATCGATAGTCATTGATGTTATATCATTATTTTCTATAATGTACATAATTTTATCTGCAACAACTTTTGGATCTAGTTTATCTTCAACAAAATTTTCTGACAGTGGAGTGTCCATCCAACCTATTTTGACATTTACTACTCTACAGTTTTTTTCTATGTGTTGCAATCTCATACAAGCCTCGTCTAATGCTTTCTTATGTATAGGATAGAATCCCATTTGATAATTTATATGCTTTATTTCTGAAGCAGTACTGCTGATATTAATAATTGTTTTATCTTCTTTAATCCATTTTAAAAAAACTTTTTCTAGCATATTAACTTGATGAAATCCGTCATACGCATTATTGATAAAAACGTCACAACTTAATAATGCTTCAATCCAAGGATCAGGATTTTTAATATCATGATGACTACCTATATCAAACCCTACACTATCTGGTATGCGTGTGTAAAGTTCTTTTCCTAATCCTGATAGATGTCCTGTTATTCCTACTTTGCCCATAACTCCTCCAATCCTTTTAATGTGTCTGGTATAGCATCAAAATATTCTTGATCTGCATTTATAGGTAATATAAATCTAAAGTGATTACCATTCTTAAACAATATAAATGTTATTCCGTAGTTTCCTACAATATGCCAACCTTCTCGTATAAAGTGTTCACGAGCAAGTGCAATAATATTATCTACATTATCCATATAATTATATTGCTCTAACACATTGAGATATTCTAACATACTTAACACACCTGACAAACAAAAACTATATGTATGACCATGTACCCAATTCATGTCTTTTAAATGTTCATGTAATTTTTCACTATACATAGCAATTGACAACGGAAAAAATCCTCCTGTGATTGCTTTACCCATTACAAATAAATCAGGATTAATAGGAAGTTTACTGAATCCAAAAAATTCTCCAGTCTTACCACCACCCATAAAGATATCATCAATAATAACTAATACACCATGCTCTGCTTGTATTTTGTTAATCTTATTCCAAACATCAAACCCATAAGGTTTAATATCTTTGTTGTGCGGACAAGTTTCTATTATGATACAAGCAACGTCATTCCAATCTATGTCTTTATCTAAATTATTACGTGATAACTTAATAACATCTTGATAGGGGTTCATACCATAGTATGCCCCTTCTAAATCTTTATCACCACAACTTAAACTTAACAATGTCATTCCATGGTATCCGTCATCAAATGAAACTATTTTATTTCTTTTATTTCCTATCTTTTGATGATATGCAAACGCCATTTTGATTGCAACTTCTACACCATCGCTACCTGATAGTGCAAATACAGGCCTATATCCGTTGCTCATTTTATAAAGCCTGTCTGCTAGTTCTATATGAGGTGTATTTAAAGTAGGTTCAAAACTTAAAAATAAACCGTCTGCTACTTCCGGCTTAAAAGTTTTAAGTCTTTCGCAAACTTTATCTATAATGCCGTGATCATCATAACCTAGGCTAAATGCAGAATAATGTAAAAGTGTATCAATAACTTTTACTCCATTTCTTATAGTTCCAAACTTCCAATGCTCTGTATCAATATGAACATCTTTTTGTTGACCTAATATTAATCCTTTATACTTCATTATATAAATTCTCCAATCTCCGGAAAAGTTTTTCTAAAATTTGTACCTCTTGACTTATCAAGTGTTTCTAAATAATTTATTGTCTGCGGCAACTTACTTGTCCAATCTTCTCCCATCATATATTTTATTAATCCTTCCCAACGTGGTTTACCCATAGGATGTTTTAACCACTCAGTATTAAATTTTTGCTGATCAATAAAACGTTCTATTCTATTTTTTGTTAACTCTTTTAATTCTTGTGGCATAACTCTAACGTTTAGATAACTTGGAAAGTAAACAAGATGCGTACTAATTAATCCACCGCCAAATGGTAATACATTTACCTTACTAAATCCTTGACTAGACTTCCAAGATGCTAGTTCATTTATGTAAGGTAAGTTTAGTAACTGTACTGCCGCCGCTATGTTGATTACTATGTTATTGCCTGACCTGTCTAGTATTTTTAAATGTTTTGCAATAGTATTCCATTCACTCGGATATCTAATATAATCATTTTTATCTCCGTATGCATCAA
>Ga0163111_10001874_pt1 | contig 13194 bp, 14 predicted proteins | sample CRUFie1St18metaG_FD_109645 | JGI IMG/M metagenome (GOLD analysis project Ga0163111, IMG submission 109645) | Marine microbial communities from the Costa Rica Dome - CRUD Field 142mm St18 metaG | ecosystem: Environmental > Aquatic > Marine > Oceanic > Photic zone | place: Costa Rica: the Eastern...
AACCCATCAGCTAAGACGTCAGGTCTAAAACCATCGCCAGTAACTACAAATAAGCAGACTATACAAGTAAAAAAGCGCAAGAAAACTTGGAATGAATACTACCCTCTACTGAAAGAATTCTACTCCACAAACGGGCATTCAAATGTAACCAAAAGTGATGACAAGGACCTATTCGAATTTACAGCATCGCTTAGGAAAAATTATCGTCGGCAAGCTAATGGCGATAAGAGACAAAAATTTAGAAACTCCGCGAGATCAAATATTCAACAACTTTCAAATGAAAAAATGCAGGCTTTGCAAGATGTTCAATTTGTCTGGTATCTACCTAATACTAAAAAGACATGGGAGGTTTACTTCCCGCGTATTAAAGCATTTCACAGTGAACATGGTCATTGTAACGTTACAAAAGATGATGACGAGGATTTATTCAAGTACATTTGTTCTCTGCGAAAAAATTATAGCCCTCTGTCTGCAAAAAGCCAGTCGGCATCCATTAGATCGCAATCAAAGCGCCAACTACCTGAAGATAAACTACGCGCTCTGAAAGCACTCGATTTCTCGTGGGTCACTTATACACCCCCGCGTGCCATTAGACCTGGAGCAAGAACTTGGGAAGAGTATTATCCGCGTTTGACAGCATTCTACGTTGAAAACGGCCACTCGAACGTAACAAAAGATGATGACAAAGATCTTTTCCAGTATGTTTCTTCTTTACGAAAGAATTATCGTCATCAGCATCTTGGGAGTTCTTCGAAATCGGGTCGCCAGAAAAGATTACCCGATGATAAATATCAGGCTTTGCAAGATATTAATTTTGCTTGGCAGTACAAATCTCGTTCCCCTGGGACTATCAAGCTTCGCCGAAGGAAGTTGACGAAGTTACAAAGAAGACCTCACAGGACGTGGTCAAAATACTATCCCAAGCTAGAAAGATTTCACAAGACTCACGGTCACTGCGATTTCAATCTAATCTCAACAGAAGATAAAGATCTGTTTCTATGGATCAAGTCATTAGAACGCCGCTATGGACTTCCTGAAGACAAGCGCCAAGCTTTGCAACGACTAGGTATTTCGCTACCAAAACCAAGAGCGAAAAGGCGATGGAAACCACCTACACGCATAATAAGGAAGAGCCATGAAGAGCGTTGGAATGAAAAGATCAACGAGCTGAAATTATACCGAAGAAAGTACGGCCATTGTGAAGTCCCTCAAGAATACGAGGAGAATCTTCAGCTGGCCCGTTGGGTGATGAACCAGCGCACTTTCTATCGCATGAACCATGAAGGGATGGATACAAGTCTGTGCGAAAATAGGATTGATCAGTTAGAAGAATTGGACTTCGTTTGGGATTGCCGGGACAAGGGATGGTGGGCAAAATTTGAGAGATTGAAAGACTATCAAAAAATGCATGGTCATCTTATTATTGAAACTTCTGATTTTGTTAACGACGACCTAAGACAATGGTTGAACGAACAGCGTCAATTCTACAAATCGACCACCAAAAGATATCGCTTAAATCCGAAAAGAATTGAAGCACTGGAATCTCTCCCTGGGTTTCGTTGGAGCGGGCGAAGAGCTAAGATTCCCACCAAAGATGATTGGTCTCAATTATTGGGTGCCATTCGTGAGCGTGGAATTTCACCTGAGACCAAGGCCAAAGAACATTGGTTCGACGGTCTCAATCCATTCGAAGATGAAGTGAAGACTGAATATTCAGAAGACGAATTGATGGCTCTATGGTATGAAGAAAATGATGCAGACGAAGACGATGATGGCGACAATTATATTGATGACGAGGACAGCAGACTATTTCTTCGAGCATAGAATCCAACATTTCTGCAATTTGCGGTTGCAATCAAAAAGGGTCGGGCACCTTTTTACAAGCCCATTGTTATGTTAATAATTAATTGATGCATCATTTATTCGATTTATTTCCTGTACGTTTTATTGGTGTATTAGGACTAGTCCAGTACGCTACCGTGGCTTTTTAAATTTTCTTTGCCTTGCTCGCCCGCCGGCGCAGGAAACGGTTGTTTCCCAGTCCTTGGTGGTTGCTCCATCATTTTTCCAACAAGCAAGTTTTTTCTGTTTCGAGAAGCCACACTCTCCCTTACTTGATTGATCGGGACGATTGATTTCATCTCATAGCTAACACAATCGTCAGTTCGACAGTAAAATAGGCAATCGTTGTTTGGCTAATCTGCCTATTAAAAGTTCCACGCTTGAGGCCATTCAGGATTAATAATATATACAACAATGGGTCTTGTATCGACTTGGTTGAATGGTATCGGGCTACGGAGTGTTGTTCCAACCTTTGAGGCAGCTGGGATTGTCTCTCCTTCACACTTAGCAAACTTGGATGTTTCATACTTCGAATCGCTTGGTGTGACCGACCCTGATGACCGGCGAAAATTATTTTATCTCGTCCAGCGTATTAAATTGGCGGTCAACAATAAGAAAGATTCTAATTCCACTAGCAGTCCAAATGCCGAAGAGCGTGTCGACGCGGTACTTTCAGAAAACTTTGACTTCGAAAATGTCGAAAATACCAAGAACAATAACCGCATATCAAATGACACTGATGGCTCTCCTCGCGAAGAGAAAAAGATTGAACTGGGATCGGTACGTAAGAGCAAACGAATAAGGGCGAAGAAGAAGAAACACACAGATGTAGCTTCGATGGGCAAACACATAACGGAAGCAGATACATCAATTTCCGCTAAATCGAAAGTACGAGGGAATGCAGATCCCGTATCCACCACAAGCGAAAATGTTCCTACTTCGAGTCCGAAGACTCGTCCTGCAAAGAAATCGTCATCAAAAGTAGTTAAAGAAAGAGTGGATAAGTCTGTGTCTACCACACGAAACCTTTCAAGCAAATCATCGATTCCATCGGCATCATCTACCATAGCTTCATCGGATAGTGAACATGATTCCATGCCTAATCGGCAGCAACCTGAATCAAAATTGCCAGTGTCAACACGTGGAATTCACAAGGTCCCTATAGTATCGCAAATGGGTGAGGTAGGATCTTCATCTTTTGTTCCTGAGAATCAAATTGATGAGGATGCAGTCCGAGCTGATGGATCAGTTACTTCGAGTTTAAAGTCAAGACGACGAGTCACTCTAGCTACAAATGTCCACCAAACGAGTCACTCTTTTGGAATCTCCGGAGATAAAATTTCTAATAAGACGAACTTCCATTTAGATAATGAAACGGGATTGGATAACTTACCAAACAGGACAAAAAGTCGCCCGAGCAAGAGTATGAGTGTGTCTGAATCGGTGCTCCTTCAACAGTACCAACGCAACAAACAAAAACGTTCGTCGATGTTACCATCACGCAACGACGTAAATCCTTCTCCGACTGCCACAGCAATTCCTGTTCTTTCCTCAAAGTTTGATCGGATGACAACCACAACGACAAGTGGAAATTCCTTGCTTCCGACTCCCTCGCTGCCTGTCATCACTCAGGTAACAGGTGGAGCTACAGATTCGTGGGAAACTAAAATCGGCTACCTCCGCGAAGATAATAATGCGGAACATGAATTGTTCCGAGAGGAAGTAGAGGACGAAAGTCAGTACCATGAGTATTATGATATGAGGATTAAGGTTATCGTTCGTAAACGCCCATTAAGTAAATCAGAATCGCGTACTGGAGGCATCGACATAATTCACCCACTAGATTACGGCAATTATGGGAAAACTCTCGTTTACCAGCCGAAAACCCGTGTCGACCTGACAAAAGAAGTGGAAACAGTTCCGTTTGCTTTTGATAATGTCTTCGACGAAACGTCAACGAATATCGGAATTTATAATCGATCATTGCGCAATCTTGTGGAGCCTTTTTTCAAAGGACAATGGGCGACTGTATTTGCTTATGGGCAGACTGGCAGTGGGTACGACAAAATTTATTTAATCGTGGATGATCTATTGAATACTCCTTCATGATATGCTTTTGTTTTCCACGTAAACTCTAACGCGTTCATACTTTCTTTCCTCGTGATTACAGGAAGACTTATACAATGATGGGCTCAAGTATCACTGGTGTAAACGCAGGTACAGCCACGATGGATGAGTCGAATCTTGGACTATATTATCTCGCTGCAATTGATATTTTCGAAATGTTAAAAATGCCAGAATACAGTCACTTGAATGTTCATGTTTCCCTTTTTGAAATCTATGGAGGGAAATTATTTGATTTGTTGAATGATAGAAAACAAATCAAGTGTCTAGAAGATAGCAAGGGGAAGGTATGTTTTCCTGGGTTAACTGAACATGCTGTGCAGGCTCCAAATCACGTGATGGATCTAATTGAACAGGGTTCAGAAAACCGATCTACTGGTACAACGTCACGGAACGCAGACAGCAGTCGAAGTCATGCTGTACTTCAAATCAAGTTAATAAAGAGAGATAGGCGAAGAAAGAATATAGAGCATGGTATGTATATATTTTGCATTTTTGGATCGCAAGTACTTTTCTTTGGAACACGCCAATCTCACTTCAAATATATGCATTTATTTGTCAGGTCGATTCAGTTTTATTGACCTTGCTGGTAGTGAACGTGGTGCCGATACTTCTAACGCTAGTAAGGCAACACGATTAGAAGGTGCAGAGATTAATACGTCACTACTAGCTCTGAAAGAAGTGATTAGAGCATTAGCGACTGGTGGATCGATGACCCATATCCCATTTCGAGGTTCAAAATTGACGCAGGTTTTGAAAGATAGTTTTGTAGGAGAGAATTCTCGTTGTTGCATGGTTGCTTGTATCAGTCCTGATATTGGAAATTGTGAGCAAACCCTAAATACATTGAGGTACGCAGACCGAGTCAAAGAGCGTAATTCCGAAACTGGTGTCATTCCGGCGTCGTGTCAACAGTCAACGAAATTAAGCTCGAGTCAGACCCTCGGAAAATTGGCATCCTCTCGATCGAAACACCATGAAACAACAAAAGAACTACATCATGCAGAAAAGACAATAGAAAATGACAGAAATTATCTTGATGATATCTCTGTTGGTGAAAATGATCTTTCTGAATCATTCCTTTCACAGTCAGCGACTGACAGATTGTCGCATGGGTCGAAGTTCAGTGGAAAGCAAAAAGCTGGGCAAACACTTGTGTCGAATCATAGATCAGTAATGTCACGATGGCTTTCAATGGTAAAAACCGAAATGAGTTTGGTGAATCAGGTAGACGCAGATAGGGATGGCTTGGATCAATATATTTTACAGCTCGAAAATGTACAGAAGGCCCAAATTGGTTTCCTCTCTGAGCTACGAGATGTAAGTATCACTTGCTAACTGATTGCATTTCTTTTAAATTGTTTCAACAAAGCTCTAACGAAAGATTTTGAATTCTTCATAGTCTCTTCAACACTATGTCACTGCAGCCGAAGGCCCTCATCAAGTAGTCGATGACGATGATGATAGTTTCGAAGACCTACGCGATTGAACAAATCAATCGTAAGTAAACTGAAATTTTTAAAATTAAAATCACTACAACCTCTAGAAAAAGAAAGTATATCACGCCCAAATATTCGTTTGACCTAATTTTAGGAGGGCTTGTCTCCTGGAGCCTTTTTATGCCCAATAAACATGGGAAACGCCGAAAACAATTGCCTTTCCAGAACCTCGTAGTCGGATTGCAATTTCGACGTCTTTCGTTTCAGATGTGAAGTTTGGATCGTCAAGTATCGTGATTGTTTCCACTACCCTGTCTATTTGCTTCTTTTCCTCCAAAAATTGATCTTTGGTCAATGTTGTTATTTTACCATCGATTGCGTATTCAAATACAAATTCATCAGGCAAATCAGGCGTATTGTAGTCTCGGGTCAGCATTCTATCAACGATTTCATGATGCTCTTTGTTCGCCTTTACTTGAGAGGTTTGACGCAGTTGCCGCCGTTGTCTACCATCAGGATCGATGTCCTGAGCAATAGATTTCTCGTCTTCGGTATGCCATGTGTGTAATTTCAATATAATAACACCTTCTTTTAAGTCTTTCAGGTTCATCACCAACCAACCAGAAAATTCGTTTCCTATTACAGCTCCTCTACCATCATGATGACCATAGAGTACGCAGTCGCTTTCTGTAGATCGACCGCAGGTTACGTTATACGTACCGTCACATAATCCTGGTGGTTCTCCGTGAACTTCCCATCCTTTCCCGGGTGTAATGCTATCCTCAAGATGTCGAGGGATGTTAGCATTAAGTAAAGCACCTTCACCCAAACTGTCAGATTCCACTATAGTTTGGCTCTGAACTTGGAAATCAAGTTCGACCAATTGTCGGCGACCAGTCGCGACATTGAAAACATCTACTTCGCCTTCGGGTATATCAAAACAAGTGTTGTGAGCATCCGGACCATCATAAAGCATTGTATTTTTATTTTCCGGGACATAACCGTCAGTTGTTGGCTTTATTATGCTTGTCAGAGCAGTGTCATAAAAATTTGATCTTGGTGTGTATTGCGTTTTCGCTTTCATTGGAGTATTACATAGACGGGTTGGGAGAGTGCCCTCGAGCTTGTAGCAACTACCAAGGCTCTTATCTAGATTCTTTACTTTGTTGCGTATGTTTTCATAATAATCAGTAACATGCCAGGCATCATCGTCTAATGGGGGGCCACCTGGTCAACAATGCACAAACAAACAAAGAATATGAGACATGACTTCTATAGAAGTTGACTTTCAAACACGATTGACGAATGCAATTTCATAACTACGTACCCATCACTCCTTCTGTCCAAATATTGATTGCTGCTTGAAGAGCCTCGAGCATGGCAAAAGCTAGGTTACGCCCCATCAGTTGATGATTCCTCCATCCTGGGTGCCATTTCACTTGACCCTTGGGATGGTCGAGTTGTTTTTCTTTTGGCACAATATTGTCATCTCTATCAATCCAGCACTTTGCACAGAATCTCGGTTCTTCTTTGCATAGATCTTCTGCTCCCTCTGCACATTTCAAAAACCTAGCCGCCCACGGAAGACTTTTCGCCTGTTCGAGACTTACGACCTCTTCTATACCATCCAACGCGGTCCCCCAATCCCCGACATCAACGTCTGCTTCTTCATGAAGCATTTTAAGTAATTCAAAGGGCCCTCCCCATATAACTGGTACTCGATTGCCTGCCAGCAGGGCCTGACGATAAAAGACATCAGTATATTCGTTTGAACGTTCAGTCATACCTGAAAATTCAACGTGTGAGAGTATGCGTACGAGTTAACATATTTTTCAGTTTTAGATATCACGAACGTTTCAAACACTTTGTCATTCTTGCCTATTTCGATCACTTACCAGAATCCCACATGAGGAGATCAACTTCATCACCATATATAGAACCAGATCCCATACCCGCCTGAATTGTGCCCAGCCCACCTTGACCTACATTTCTGGTAATGAGTTTGACACCTAGTCGAGCAAAAATTGGGTACATGACCTTATGAAACTGCATCATGTAAGATTGTCGAAAGTGATTCCTGATGAGGAAGGATACCAAATAATTTGGAGGGAAAGTAAGTAATTATGTTTCAACGGAAAATAGTATGAATTGCCTCTTTGCATTGATTGGCTCTTACCCTTGACCCTGTGCTGCACTATGACCGCCCACTAAGTTTGATTATATGCAAAGTGAGTATATTGCGCCAACAAAAGGTGTCAGCAAAAAATCAAAAACAACAACTATCACTGCAGACATGCTATGATCCAAATACTTACTGACGACGGTAAATGTGTCCTGGGTCATCATGGCGTGTAAGAGACGTCGTACGAGTCCATCAAAACTACGTTGTGTGGTCCATCCACCATTTCCGCGATTTCCTCGTTTGCGGTATTTTTCTGGTGGTTGTGCGTTCTCTTCAGATAGATTTTCTTTGCTCCAATGAAACATTTTCATTCGTTCTCCCAAGCCTGAACCACGAAAAAACAATGGTTAATATACTAAAGGCTATTTGTGAATGATTTCATACGCTTACTAAATCATAAAATCACGTACCTTCTGGCGGAAGCGGTTTCCCGTGACCGTATTCAACAAATATAGCCTCCATAGTCCTTGATATCAATAAATCTGCGTCATTGAGGATATGATTGACGTCTATTTCAGCGTTATGGAAACATATGTGTGAGATATTTGTCTTACGACTGCATGTGTAGATCAAATCTAAGCACAATAAGGTTCAAACTATGCGAAAACAATGAGCGAAAGGACCTACAAACAGCATCAGCTTGCCAAGCGTCGTCGGCAAATTCGTTCCCTGGCATGTCTCTGTTCGGATACTTTGCGGTATAATCTTCCATGGGTCTCTCATCTTCATCGCCATCATAGAAGCCCCATTTACCAAATTTCTCAGTCACTGCCTCCTTTTCGTCTTCGTTTGGTAACGGGTGGTCTACGAGCGGAAGAACTGTAGCATATTTTGAATACAGAAATGCATTGTTATTATCTTCGTCTGGTTTGGAATCATTCTGTTCTACAGAATTCTCGTTCACGGGAATAGGCGTGGGAGGCAGTGTCGGAGATAGAGTCGGAGGTAGAGTGGGGCTATCTGTTGGATCTGGCTGTGGCGGAGATGATGGAGATACGTCATCTTGCTTCGAAGGAACCTCCACGGGGGTAGAAAACGGGGACTGAATATTCTCGTCCATTGACGACACCATCAGGTAAAACTGGGTCTTTGGATTCGACATCGATAACGCCATCGACTTCTTCCTGAGACGATATGTATAAAAGACCAAGCAATATTACACAAGCAACTACAACCACTTTTGGTAGTGTGTCACCTCGTCTGACACAAGAAATCGCAGCGCTCAGTATTCCAGCCTTCCTCTTCTTAGCGGGTCCGTTGATGTCACCCAGCCGTTTGCGGTTTGCATTGCTGACGAGGCTTTCGACCTCTTCCATCTCTAGCACTTGCATCTTTAGTGGTGCTACACTGTAGGTTATCACAGAAAAAATATAGTTTTGTGATGTCTATTCGTAACTTTTAAAAAGTATGATGGAATAGGCAAGTCATTCCCTTTTCATTGGAATTTTTTTAAAAAATTATCTCGTGAAGTCATTTTGCAGTTCGCGCCGTCTGCTCTTCGTGTGTTCCCCAACTGCTTTCCCAACGAAGAAGCAATTGCAAACCCCAATGTTGAGGTCTTTGGTTTTTCCCTGTCGTGAGAGTTGATGCAACCAAATGGCTGCCTCCAACAATGATGGAGATGAGGCATTCTCACAACAATAATTCTCGTGCGCTGGTGGTGGGTGCTCCCCCCACAGGGGCAAACCCAGCCCCCCCCCCCCCTGGCCAAGCAAGCTTGCCCCCACGCCCCCCAGGGGTTGCCTGCAGAGGCTCCCACAGACAGACCCCCAGCAAGACCATGGCTCTCACCAAAGCACTCCAACATCAACTGGCGTCTTGTGGGCACAGCTGGCTCATGGGGCAGCCCCACCCTGCGGGCCAGGCCACCCCGCCCTGCCACGCTTGGGCACAACAATGCCCACCATGCCAACGTGACCCCCGTGCCAGGGTTTGTGCCACCAATCTTGATGTCACATTGCCGAGACCATTGGTGATCACTCCCAGCACAGGTGAAGCCAGTGAGCCCACATGATCCCCTCCCAACAAGGGAGGTGAGTGAGTGGGTTGCAGCTCCCAATCATCAACCAATGGATTCTCAGAAACGCGCACATCAAAGCGATGAGTTCCACAAGCGATTCCTGACACCAAAAAAAATGTCGAGACAGTCCATCATTTATACTGATCTGGTTATGTGTGGATTAGCCGACTGAATCCAGAGTAAACTCTACTTTGTCGTCGGAAGAAAATCAAGTACACTATCAAAAGCGACATCTGCATTCATTGCACCTCTGACTTCATCAGAATTCGGTTCTGAGGACAGCCCATCCAAAACAATGTCGGAGCGTGACAATAATTATCCTAAATCAAAAAGTCAAGATCGTTCTCCACGATTGTATTTGGTAATATGCAACATTCAGAAAATCGCAAATGTGAAAGCAATGTTAGTAGCCGGCGTTGCTTTTGGGTGCACCGAGATCTTGATGGTTGGGCAAGAAAAGAATTCGCAGCGTAAGGATATGTTTCCTGCACCGTTCCAAGAGGCCGTTCAAAAGGAGCAGATTCGGCTACGTCGTTTTGCAAAGTGGAAAGAATGCGTTGAATATATGGAACGACAGGGTTTATTTTTGATTGGGGTGGAAATTGACGAAAAAAGCCGACTTCTGAATGACGATTATTTTCATCAAAATTTCTCCGACACTCAAAAAGATCACAACAGAAGCACCGACATCGGTATACTGATGGGTAACGAGGGACAAGGCATACAGCCTGCTCATATAAAGAATTGTAGCGCTCTCATTCGTTTACCACAATGGGGCAGTGGAACAGCGAGTATGAACGTAAATGTCGCAACCAATATTGTGCTTTACAGATTCCAAAAATGGAAAAGAAAAATTCAAACAACATGTTGAAGATTTCCCAAACGACGTATTTTATATAAATTATTCCAGAGAGAGCTTTATTTCTTCTTGTGGACGGCCTGATCCTATCGGTGAAACAAGGAACATGGTAACGGTTACACAAAAGGGCTGATCCGGTTTGGGGAGATCTAACCTTTTCGTGTTCAATAAACTTGAATGCATTCACCAGAGAGACTACCAGCACGGCATCGATCGTTGTATTGCATTCGAATGATGGTGCTGCACAGTTAGGGGTGAAATTTGCAGTCATTCTCCAACTATTTTATCAAATTCTTCGAGTCTTGCTTTTGGTACAATAATCGAAAGACAAGAAAAGAGACGTGTTGTAGTACCGTAGTGTATTGTGGAGTTGAGAGCGTACGTTTTTAGTTGTTTGTTAGAAAGAATAAATTAATTATATCTTGGGGAAATCTCTGCCGACCTACTGATAGTAGATGATTGAATAAATGTCTCAAAAGCTGGTTTGAACTACGATAGACCCTCGTTTCGAAATAGCTTACTCTCACTGTCACAGACAAATACATCTACCTAATCCAACATCACAAAGATTGCTTTCGTTCATTCGCAAAAAGATGTGGTGGTGCGACTTCGAAAAATAGCATATCCTCGTTCGTATCAGCGTTTTTCTGTCTTGATTAGAAAAACGACGCAGATTCTTTGTATTCGTTGCCAGTAAAAATTCCGACAGCAACAACTGTGGCCATGACGATCGAACAAACAACTAGTTGTCATCGACAATTTCCGTTGCTTTCCAGAACATTACCAACAGAGATGACTATGGTAATGCCGATTGAGTGCTTAGCAATATTATTGACGATGTAGATAGATTGGTAAGATTTGTGCATGATTCTGGATTGAAACAAACCTTTTGGAATTTCCTTTATACATTTCCTCGAGATTGAATGTAAGCCTAATCACGATCTCGAGAGCAAACTTAGAATTCTAGTAATCAAGGAAATCATGGAAGCTTAGTAGCACAGATTGTGTTGTAGGAATGTTAATTGGTTGAACAATGCTGCCCGCAAAAAGCTTTGTTGCATCGGCTGTGAGGTGCAGTCCAAATTTGTTGTTTTGGGGTTTTTGTGAGAAAGTCGGCTACAATTTAAATTTTGTTCACGCAATTTCTGAGTCACGGCAGATTTGAACACGAGCTGAGTGCATGCAATTCGTGCGAAGACGATCCCGAAGATTTTCGAGATCCGCGTACGTCATAGGATCTTTGCCGCGCCCAACATCGGCACAACGGGCAACCCAAGTTTGTGGAGCAACCCAGAGGTCTGATGCAAGAAGAGTGTCCACTGCTGATGGATGAAAGGATGAGAGTTACTCTCCTGTGAACTGAAGATGCCAAAAGTCAAATCATCATTAAAACAAATAGAGTTGAGTTTCTGGCCTGTGTTGTCTATGCTGCTGCCTGCACCGCCACCAGTTGCTTGCTGGGATGGCACCAACAACCTAGAGTGGTGCTGGCTGTGTTGCCAAGGAGGAGCCAGCTCCATCTCAAGTCAGTCAGTTTGGCATATTCATCTCTCGTCACTGGATTCAAACTTGAGTGGCAATGGCAAGTTTGTGGCAATGCTGTGCATCCTTGGCAGTGAGCCAAACTGGAGCCCAACCCAATCCTGGGACCAGGGCTCAACACCTCTCTTTGCATCCCAACAATGCTGGCGAGCAACAAAACACAAGAGATTCACAGGACTGTTTCACCAAGATCCATTGTTGTGGGAGCAACGATTTAAAATAATACACAAGACACCTGGACAACATCAGAACATCGAAAGAAAAGCTTCCAATCGGCAACCTGTGTGGTCTGATGAAAACACTTGCTCAGGGAGAATCACTGTGCTCCCATCTCTGCTTTGTCACATACACATAACATCTAAAATCGATTTTAAAAAAAGCATCTGGAATGATATCAAGGTGGTTTTGGACGCCCTTGTAAGTGTATCGATCTATATTAATGAGTTACGGTGTTGCTCGCCCTCGAATGGTCCGTCTCGACTCTACAATAACATCCAAACTTTGTTTCTGAACGAACGATATTGAAGGAGACAGGCATAGCAATAAAACAATAAAAATTCTTTAAAGCTTGACAAGAGTTCCGTATCCGATAGCAAATCCAACAGCCAATGAGACGACGCATGCGACCAAACCAGCTCCGTATCCAATGACAACACTTTCGTCGACGGCGGCGTTGGCGGCGAAGGGTGCCATGGAAGTGGCAAAGGCGGCAACGGCAGCTGCCTTCTTGTCTGCCTTGAATTCGTTAAGAGGTTCAGGTGTGTTGCTCATGGAAAGGGCAACATTTTGGCGAGGGGTGTTGACAGGGGCGAAACCCGAGACACAGGCGACGGTAGCGACCAAAAGAAGGGCAATTTGTTGGAAAGACTTCATTGTGAAAATTATATAGTAGCTGTCAAAAGAGAATTTTTATAAACGAAGGTAAAGATCATTGTTAGTCAGTTGTGGTGATCTACACAAATCATTATTGCAATGCAAGCACGAGTGTCATTTTGGCGTGTTTGAGGTCATTTCGTCAACTGTAGCGGACAAATGGCTTCCAACCCAAAACCATCCTAATCTGCGAAACCTCTCGTTATCACAAGGCCGTAGCATCTCAGTTCGTTGCAAATTTCCATGCGTCTATAAAAAATCCCATGTATCATCGTGTTTCCTTGTTCTTACCTTGCAAATAAGAATTTGTGGA
>Ga0163111_10001879_pt1 | contig 13169 bp, 8 predicted proteins | sample CRUFie1St18metaG_FD_109645 | JGI IMG/M metagenome (GOLD analysis project Ga0163111, IMG submission 109645) | Marine microbial communities from the Costa Rica Dome - CRUD Field 142mm St18 metaG | ecosystem: Environmental > Aquatic > Marine > Oceanic > Photic zone | place: Costa Rica: the Eastern...
GAAATGCTCTGCGTCTAACTCGCCATTGGTCTCCACTACGAGGTGACGCAATGCGAACTCTTCATTCTCGACAAAAAACTCACGCATTCCAACCCGGATTCCCCAGATCGCACCACCGAGCAGCGCCCCAATCAAAAACAACTTTCCTGCTGACCGGAGATGACGGAGGCAGGAAAAACCAAAAATTCGTGGTGAGCGGACCTTCATGTATAAGCGCCGCTCCACTCCATGTCGGTTTACTCGAGAGGTCTTATAGCGAGACATTTTAAGCGCGAAGAGATAAGGAGAGCTCCCCGATCCTGCGACAGAGGGCACCAAACTCATATGATGGTGTAGCCTCAGCGGCTCCCTTTGGCAGCAAACTGCTCGCTGTCATCCCCGGGATCGTATTGGCTTCCAAGATATAAGGATTACTTAGGGAATCTAGCAGGATATCGACCCTCGAGTAAACCTCAATCCCAAGCACCTGATGAGCCCGCATTGCAACATCCTGCACGATTTTCGTGGTTTTTGCGTCCAAATCAGCTGGGCAAAAGTAATCCGTCGCACCTTCGCTCCCCATCCATGGATATTTATTACTCATGTCGTAAAACCCAGCCTTGGGCACAATGTGGACCACCGGAAATATCTCATTTCCAACGATGCCAACTGTCAGCTCTTTTCCCTCAACAAATTGCTCAACCAGAATCTCAGAACCGAATTGTGCTGCATCCGCTAAAGCGACCTTTCTCTCCTCTGGATTTCTTACAATATGAACGCCCACGCTGGAACCTTCACACGGTGGCTTGATCACATAGGGATAGGACATGCGCGGAACTTCTGATCCACCATGCACATCAATGACTTCAAAGTCGGGCGTCGAAATCCCTGATCTCTTGAAGAGGTTTTTACTTGCGATCTTGTCAAAGGCCAGTCGACTACTTTCAGGACCGGCCCCGGTATAAGGAATGCCGATGGACTCCAGATAATCCTGCAGCAAACCGTCCTCACCAAAGGTCCCATGAATCACATTGAAGACCAGACCTGTCCCCTCTGGTAATTCTGGCCGGGTATCAACTGCATCAACTCCTATCGCATTCAGACCCTCTCCGCGTAGCGCACTTAAAACCGCTCGCCCTGAGTTCAGGGAGACCTCTCTCTCCGACCCCGGCCCTCCCATCAACACCGCAATCAATATTGAATCATCCATGGACCTCGCGACCCTATGGTTATCGGCCTGTATCGTCGAGCGCTTAGAGCTTTTCGCCCTTCCTTTCCCATACTTTACTCCCCAACCCGGAATCCTCAGGAGGAATCTGTCAGCAGATGTGCCAACAACCTAGAAAACTGCCTGATCTTCTCCCACGATCTGGATTTCTGTTTCAAGATTGATACCTCGACGGTCCTTCACCTCTCCTCGAATTTCCTCAATAAGTCGCAGGACGTCCTCCGCACTGGCCTTTCCTCGATTGACTATGAAATTTCCATGCTCGTGAGAGACCTCCGCCATGCCGACGCTTTTACCCTTGAGCCCCATTTCATCGATAAGCTTCCCCGCTCCGATTTCTTCCGGGTTTTTGAAAATGCAGCCGGCACTTGCAGCCAGCGGTTGACTCTGTCGACGATGGTTTTTTGATTCCACCATTTTCTCTCTGATCTGATCTCCGTCAGTAGCCTCGCCCCGGAAAACCGCGCGCAGCGCATAACTCTGGTGCAGCTCCGGAACATTGCGGTAATGGGCCTCAATCTCCTCACGCGTGCGGGTTCTGATCTCTCCGTCCTGATCCAGAAAGGTAATGCTAACCACTTGATCAAAAGTTTCCCAGCCCATTGCCCCCGCATTCATACGCAGTCCTCCTCCGACATTGCCAGGAATTCCTTCCATCCATGCGAAGTCTCCCAATCCTGCGTCTTCTGCAAAACTAGCAACCTTCTTGAATCGCACACCAGCACCGGCCGTAAGGAGATTTCCCTTTACCGTCAACTCCCCGAACTCTCCTTTCGAAGGTTGAATCACCGCTCCGCGGATTCCCCCATCCCTTACCAGGAGGTTGGAACCTCGCCCTACGACCCGGACAGGAACTCCCCTCTCCTTGAAAAACTTAACTGCACCGGCAAAAGCACTAAAGGTTCTTGGCTCAATCCAGAACTGCGCTGGTCCACCGACAAGCATCGTAGTGTGGCGACGCATCGATTCATAAAGTTTTATTTCGAGGTCAGAATCAGTGAACTCAGCTTTTAGAGGATCGACCAATTGCAGATCTTCGGAAATCCTTTTCCCCACCTCATGGACATTTCCTGCACCGAGAGTTAGAAGAAGGTCTCCAGACTTTAACGCATTCCCGACCATGTGGTGAATCGTTGATAGATCCTCGTGATAAATACACTTGGTCGATCCATGTTGCTCCACGGCGTCAAGAATTGTCATACCACTTATCCCCTCAATCGGATCCTCGCTGGCGGCATAGATCCCCGTTACAAAGACAAGGTCTGCACCTTGGAGAGCTTGTCCAAAATCTGCCGCAAAACGCTCTGTCCGCGAATAACGATGTGGCTGGAACAGGGCGACAATACGTTTGGGCTCAAGGGATCGTGCTGTTTGCAGCGTGGCCCGTATCTCCGTCGGATGATGCCCGTAGTCATCAATCACATGAAAGCGAGGAGAGAGATAAACCGACTCAAAACGCCGCTTGGCACCCGCAAAGGAGGAGAGGGCACGGGTCACACAGCTGAAATCCACCTTCAGGTCATCTGCGAGCGCAATAGCAGCAAGAGCGTTCAAGACATTATGTCGGCCGGGAATACCGAGCTCAACTCTGCCTAGCTCTTCGTCGCGGCGGAAAACAGTAAATGCTACAACGCCTCGGCCCTCCGTCACATCAGCAGCCGTATAATCTGCATCACTCCATCCGTAGGAAAGTCCACCCTCGTATTGGCTGCAAAGCTCTTTGGCTGTGGAATCCTCCCGACAATAGATCACCCTTCCTGAGGTTTGCTCGAGCAACGTTCTGAAAATCCCTACAATCTGCTGGAGTTCCTTATAATAATCAAGGTGCTCCTCTTCGATATTAAGAACGACAGCATATGTCGGCCTATATAACCCGAGAGTTCCGTCACTTTCATCTCCCTCAGCCACAAGATATTCGCTGTCCTCGTCCCAATGTGCGTTTGCTCCAAGAACCGGAATCTCTGCACCGACGTAGTGCGACACCCTCGACCCGGCATTGTTAAGAACGTGTGCGCACATTGCTGAAGTTGTCGTCTTCCCATGAGTCCCCGCAACGAGCACTCCTTTCCGCGTATGCAGAATAGCAGCCAGGCATTCTGCACGGCGGAGACAGAGCACCTCAGTTCTTCGGGCTTCGGCTAGAGCTACATTATCAGACTTGATTGCCGAGGAGTAGACAACCGCGTCGACTCCCGATACCGCTTCCTTGGAATGAGGAGAGGAGAACATGAGCCCTAAGCCTTGGAGCCGCTCGATTTCCCCACTCGTCACCCGGTCAGAACCACTTACTTTGTGACCCATCTCAAGAAGGAGGGCAGCAAGACCACTCATTCCCGACCCCGCCACGCCTAGCAAATGTATGCGCAGGGGACGAGTTTGATCGAGAAGACGCTGGCTGATCCCTTCAATCATTTCCGAAGATGGTGATGGTGAGCATGAATTGTCCTAGCGGAAAGCCTCAATACCCGGATTAAGCGGTCCTCTGAGTATCTTCTAGGACATCGCATATCCTCTCAGCGGCATTGGTGACAGACATAGATTCAGCACCCTGCCTCATCGCTTCCAACCTCGAAGGATCACCCAGAATCTTGCCGATCACCTCAGATAGATCTGCAGTATTCACGGAGGACTCCTGGACCAGCACTGATGCTCCCGACTCCTCAAAACAACGGGCGTTGAAAGTCTGGTGATCATCCGCAGCATGGGGGTAGGGCACTAATACAGAAGGAAGAGCGAGTGCGGCCAATTCACTCAGGCTGGCCCCTCCTGCGCGACTTATGACCAGACTACTCGCCGCGTAGGCAGCAGGCATGTTATCACAAAAACCGAGCACCACGTGACCCTCCCGGTCTTCAACAAGTCCCTTTACTCTGTCTTCATCATGACGACCAGCCACGTGCAACCATTGCACTCCTTTACCGAGATTCGCAGCGAGTTGCACAACGAGGGTATTCAAAAACCTTGCGCCCTGACTCCCGCCGAAACAAAGCACCACCGGCTGATCCGGATTGAGCCCAAACCCGACTCTCGCTTCTTTCTCGTCCGGTAAATTATGGAATTCACTGCGAATCGGGGTTCCGGTCACGTCGATCTCGCTCGCTTCAAAATACCCCCGGGCAGCCTCAAGCCCCAGCAGAACCCTTTTACACCATCTTGCCCCAAGCCGATTCGCCTTACCGGGCAGCGCATTCGAGTCATGCAGGGCGGTAGCCAGTTTCATTTTTTTTGCAGCATAAATTGGCGGAAGAGAGGTGAAACCACCCATTCCAAGTACTACATCAACCTGACGATCCTTGAAGATCCTCCGTGACTGCCTGACAGTGCTCCATAGCTTTACTAGGAATGGAACTATTCGGAATGATAGCGTAGGAGGTTTGGCAATCGCTGCGACACTGACGAAATCAAGAGCTCCATATTTTGCTGATGCGTCAGCATCAACGCTCTTACGTGAGATCAGAAGCAGCACCTTGTGCCCCCTTCTTCGCGATTCTTCCGCAACGGCTATCCCGGGAAAAAGGTGCCCTCCAGTTCCCCCGCAGGCGATAACGATTGAAAGTTTACGAGACACAATGTTTACGCCTTGGACCCCATAAGACATGGGCGAAAAAGCCAGCCTTTTGTGACTTATATTTTCAAGGCCAGCTGCCTTTCCCTGATCACAGGTAACTCCTTTTGGCTTATGTGATCAGAACGCCGATGCAGGCTGACAAGAAGTCCTATCGCTATCAGGGTGAAAACCAGATTCGTCCCGCCGTAGCTCACAAAAGGTAAAGGAAGACCAGTGTTAGGCAGGACGCTGGTAGCAACTCCTATATTCATTAACGCAGGAATGGTCACCACTACCGTAAGGCCGATTCCAAGGAGCCTGCCAAATAGGTCAGGCGCATGTAATGCTATCGATGTCCCGCAAGTGCTAATAAGGACAAAACAAAACACAATCCCTAGAGTGCATAGGAGTCCGAGCTCTTCGCCGGCCACCGGAAAGATAAAATCGGTATGAGCCTCCGGGAGATAGCCATGTTTTTCTGCGCCATTACCGAGTCCAGCTCCCAGAAGGCCTCCAGAGGCCAAGGCCAATTTCGATCGATACTGCTGGTATCCGGCTTTTCTCTGGACGTCTGGATCATCAAGGTTCAACAGGGCTTCAAACTTCATCCTCCGGTAAGGATCGCTCTCAACCGCAGTATATAACCCGACAATTCCGACCGCGGTAACAAGGCAAAGCAAAGATAGACGCGTCCCCGCGGCAAACATGACGAGAAACCCGGCCCCACCAAGTGCTACCGCCGTTCCCATATCTTTTTCAAAGAATATGAGAGCCACCGGAATTCCAAGCACGAGACCAGGCATGAGGAATCCTTTAACCAGCGATTTGGCCTCGGCCCGGTATTGGGCAAACCATGCTGCGAGGGCTACTATTACAAGAAGTTTGGCAACCTCAGAAGGCTGGAAGCGACCGATCACCGGCGCCCAGATCCAGCGAGCTTCTCCTTTCACTATGACTTGTACACCCGGGATATAGCAAAGCGCCAGCAATGCACATCCCACAACAAGTAACGGCATCCATATCTTTCGAAGAATTCTGTAATCAAGACATCCAGCGAGCAGAGCCATCACCATACCAACTCCCGCAAAAGCACCCTGTCTCTTAACCAGCAGGTATGGATCATCATCGACTCCATGCACCCATGCGCTTGTGCTTGCCAGCATCACGAGTCCAAGAGCCACAAGAGTAGCTACGGAGATACAGAGAATTATGGCAGCGCGACGACCCATGAAGTAAACTTAAGGAATTCTATTGCTGATGAGTTGGAATCCTCAGCTTCATATTCACCTGAAGCTTCCTCGCATCTTCGATGTTGTTGGCCTCGAGAAGGGTCTGAACCGGGACCTTGAAGAGCTTGGCGATCTTCCATGCCGTGTCCCCACTTTTCACAGCATAGGTTCTGAAAGGAGCATTATCTTCAGGCACAGGGATGGCACGAGGCACGGGAACTTCTGGGTTGGAGACTGCGGCCACATCCTGTCGGACCGGCAGAATGACCGTCCCACTTTCCTCCGTGGCACCCGATTCCCCCAGTGTGCCATTTCCGCCAGAAGAAGTTGCGATACTCGCTGGCGAAGAGACGCCGGAATCAGAATCACCAGCTGAAAGGGGTTCAGTAGCACCACTCCCGCTAGCCGGAATTCGCAGAATTGCACCAGGATCGAGTCCCTTACTCCCGTTCAGATCTCTCAATTCTTGAACATCCACGCCCTTGATTCGAGCAATCCGATCATAAGTATCACCCGTCGAAACAAAGTAGAACGTTTCACCACTCTTTGCTGCCGGCTGTGGAATCGCAACCGGCGCCGCGATAGCTGCCGCTTCCTCCTCAGACACCTCGGGAACTGTTACAACGTCATCAGCCGTTACTCGGTTATGGATAAAGATCGCCGCAATGGCCGCAACATGCAGAATAAGGATAACGAAGAGCGCTCTTGCCACACCAAGATTGGGAACCTCCGAAGCAAGGTCTGCACTGGCCGCGACCCTTTGTCGTTTCCGGCGGGAAACCTTCGAATGGAAAACGAAGAGTGCTCCCTCGCCAGTAGCGATTCTTTTTTTCTGTAACGTTTGTTTTTTCATATGGGTGTTTGTTGTCAGATGAAAGACGCCCTTACTTCAGGGCATGGACTATTTTACGGTAAGCGTCACCTCGCTGTTCGTAGCCTGAAAACATGTCAAAGGAGGAAGTCCCTGGAGAGAAGAGGACTGTTCCCCCGGGGGCGGAGGCCTCTCGTGCACTCCAAACTGCGTCTTGCAGTGACTCCGCGCTCACAATCCGTACTACCGGGGAAAAGGCATCGAGCAAGCTGCTCCGAATCTCACCAAATACCACTATTAGACTGACCCTTTCCTCCAGAACCGGAAGAAGGGGTGTGTAATCCAGCCCTTTGTCTTTTCCTCCCGCAATCAGAACCGTGGGTCGAGACTGAGACCGGAGCGCTGCCTCAAGAGCATGAAGATTAGTTGCCTTTGAATCGTTGATATATTCAACCCCGTCAAGAGTTCTTACCAGTTCACACCGATGAAGCGGAGGCGCATATTCCCCGAACACTGCTACTGCCTCTTTGGGCATGACGTTGGCCGCCTCTACCGCAGCGAGGGCCGCCATGACATTTTCAGCATTGTGCAGACCACGTAATCGCGTTTCCTCAAGATCAAGGACTTTCTCCCCCTGACAGAGAATCTCAGACCCACGGAGAGCATAATCAGCATCCGATTGCGTTGCTGAAAAACTGATCCGGGATGCGCTGATCTTTCCAACTTCTTCTCCGAAGCGAACGACCGCAGCATCATCTTCACGTTGATTCTTGAAGATTCGCAGCTTGGCACCATGGTATTCATCCACAGTTCGGTATCGATCCATGTGGTCTGGAGAAAAATTCAACCAGACCGCAACATCTGGTCGGAATGTAGTGATGGTCTCCAGCTGAAAAGATGACAGCTCAAGAGAAACAGCCTCCGGAGGATCCGTCCCTACAACAACGTCGGATAAGGGGCGTCCGTAATTACCGCAAGCCTCACAGCTCTTCCCCCCCGCCTCCACCATTCTCTGGATCAGCTCGGTCGTAGTAGTTTTTCCATTAGTTCCCGTTATTCCGATGACCAGTCCATCAAAATAACGGGAAGCAAATTCTGTTTCCCCGATGAACTCTCCAGCACCCCTCGCAAAGGAACTGGCGAATTCGCCGCTTGTTTCAATTCCTGGACTAATAACCACCAGATCAGCGGCGCAGGCTTTTCCTGTCTCCTCATTAGCGCGTGGATGGCATCGGATTTCATCCCGTAATCCATCAAAAACCTCCTCACTACCAGAATCATATACCACCACCTTTCCTCCATTACGGAAGGCTAGATCGGCCGCAGCCCGTCCACTTCGACCTGCTCCCAAAACTGCAACTCTTTTTCCTGTGAGATTCATTCTTCAGAGAACTTTAAGGAGTCCCAGTCCAGCCATCGCCAGCAAGATCGATACGATCCAGAAGCGGATGATCACCTGACTCTCGTGCCATCCCCGCAATTCGAAGTGATGATGAATCGGGGCCATTGCGAAGATCCGTTTTCCGCGGAGCTTGAAACTCCCCACCTGAAGGATCACCGAGAGAGCCTCAGCAACGAATACCCCTCCGATCACCACGAGTAACAACTCCTGTTTGGTGCAGATCGCTGCTGTCCCCAGAGCACCACCAATCGCCAGTGATCCGGTATCGCCCATGAATACCTTTGCCGGATGACAATTCCACCAGAGAAAGCCCATTCCGGAACCCGCCAATGCCATCAAAACAATACTGAGCTCCCCGAGAAGTGGATGAAATGGAATATGTAAATACTCCAGTCCAACGATACGGCCCGCGAGGTAAGCCACCACCGCATACGCTAAAGAAACCATCACTGTGCACCCGGTCGCGAGACCATCGAGACCATCTGTAAGATTCACCGCGTTTGAACAGCCCGTTATGATGAGCATAAAAAATGGAATTGCTAACCACGACAGGTTGATCAATGGATTTCTAACGAGCGGAAAACCAACTTCACTGAACCGGTAAGGCACCACTTCAGCACCTCCAGCGTCAAAGCCTGTCTCAGCGCTTTCTCCATCAGAAACCTCCAGCAAGAATCCCTGTCGTTGCTCAAGAGCCTCGCTGTCGGTCAGGCCAATGCCGGACACCTCCGGCTTAAACAGAAGAAAGCAAGCGGCTAGAAGACCGATCAGAAGCTGCCAGAACAGCTTCTGGCGCGGACTTATGCCCTCCGAATTTTTTCGAACTACCTTGTTGTAATCATCAATGAAACCCAGCAACCCAAGAGCAAGCATGACGCAACAGGTGACTGCCACAAACGGGTTGAAGGCTCGCCCGCAGAGAATGACGGAAATCACCACCGCCCCGATGATAAGAATCCCTCCCATCGTCGGCGTCCCCGCCTTGTCGCCGTGCAACTCCGCCAGCCTGTGAACCTCTTCTGCACTCCGAATGGGTTGTCCTACCTTGAGGGAAATTAGCTTTCGAATCACTGAGGGCCCAAAGAAAAAGATCAGGAGGAAAGACAGCACAGTGGCTAATCCCGCCCTCACTGTGATATACTGAAGGATGTTCAGAAAGCTGAAGGTATCTGCCCAGTCCGCACCGGATATGCGGGCTTGCTCCCATTGTTCGTAAATCCAGTAGAGCATTAGTTCTTCGTTTGGGGAAAGACCGAGTTCATCACGCGTTCGACAGCCGCCTTACGACTCCCTTTGAAAAGCACCGTATCGCCAGACCTGAGTGTTTCTTTCAACCACTGAGCAGCATCCTCATACTTATCAAAATGCTCGACCACGGATCCCCCTGCCCGCTTCGCTCCATCTGCGATCCGGGCCGCCTCGGCTCCCACACTTATGACTTGCAAGTGATTCCTCGCCGCATGCTCCCCGATCTGGAGATGCATATCTTCAGAAAAACGCCCTAATTCTCCCATCATCCCCAGAACCACCGTCCGGCGACCACCATTTATCACTGGAAGGTCAGCTACTACTCCGATAGCTGCTCTTACGGAGTCAGGGTTTGCATTATACGTATCATCAAAGATTGATATTCCATCTCTCTCGAAGTGCCTAAGTCTGCCCTCTGTCAGGCGCGCATCACATAAACCTCGAGAAATCTCGGCTGCTGACAAGCCGAGCGCCCAGCCAGCCCCGGACGCCAGCAAAGCGTTGTTTACCATATGCCTTCCCGCGACTTTCAATCGTACCTCGGAGCTACTCTCCTCATCGATCACAAGGTTGAAGGATGACCCCCCTTCACTGCTGCTCAACGATTCGGCCCGAATCACTCCTCGGCCATTTCCTACCGCCACCACTCTGGCTGGAGTCCGGGAGACGAAATACTCGGCGAAATCGCATCCCACGGTAACTAACAGCGTTCCGACTTCCGGGAGAGCTCTCCCAAGAGCTCCCTTTTCCTCCGCGATAGCTTCCCTGCTCCCCATGAACTCGATATGCGCATGCCCGACATTTGTGATTATTCCGATCTGTGGCTGTGCGATTTCACACAATGGCGCAATCTCTCCCGGATGGTTCATCCCCATCTCGAGAACAAGAACTTCATCGTCATCATCAGCCTCCAAAAGAGTCAACGGCAAGCCGATATGGTTGTTTAAATTTCCTCTCGTGGCGTGAACGGCATAGCGCTGGCCAACAACCGATGCACAAAAATCTTTTGTACTCGTCTTGCCATTAGACCCGGTAATTCCAATGACAATAACATCCAACTGTTTACGATACCACTTAGCCAGTTTCTGCAGTGCGATAAGAGTATCCTCGACCTTGATTAACGGAACCTCTCCAGCTTCAGGAAGATTCAGACCATTGCTACTTACAATTAATCCTGCCGCTCCCTTGCTTACCGCTTCCTCAAGAAATTGATGGCCGTCAAAATTATCACCGCGGAGGGCAAAATAAAGAGCTCCGCTCGTAAGGGTGCGAGTATCAGTTGAGACTCCTGACTCAACCATGAGATCGTCTCGTCCCGCGATAAGATCGCCTCCCATCGCCTCAACCAGTGTTCTGACAGAATAGTTATTCATACACGGTCCTCTCCTCTCGCCTTGCGACGCGCATCCATTGCTGTTCGCGCCTCTTTCCGATCATCAAAGAACACCCGCCCACCATCGAATTCCTGATAATCCTCATGCCCCTTTCCTGCGATCAATACGATATCTCCGCCTCGCGCTTCTTGTATCGCAGCACGAATTGCATCACCCCGATCCACGATCCGCTCGTAGATAGCGCCGGACATTCCCTCTTCGATGTTCCCGATAATTCTCTCCGGGTCTTCCGATCGAGGATTGTCGGATGTCACCACGCAGTAATCGCTATGACGTGATGCCACCGCACCCATCAAGGATCGTTTTTCCCTGTCGCGATCTCCCCCGCAACCGAACACTGTGATTAACCTCCTCGGGTCAAGACCGCGTAAGGATCGGCAGACGTTCTCAAGCGCGTCTGGTGTATGAGCATAATCCACAAAAACGGTAGCGCCGTCCATTGATCCGACACATTCCATTCTGCCCGGAACCTGCGGCGCATCGGACAGAGCTGCAATTCCCTCCCGAAGGGGAATTTTCAAGGCTGCCGCGGAAGCAAGTGCTCCAAGCGCATTATAAACATTGAAGCGCCCAATGAGGGGAAGTCTCACAAGGTAAGATTTGCCTTTTGCAAAAAACTGAAACTGCGTCTCCTGCGCGGTCTGCTTGACGTTCCCCGCACGGAAATCGGCCTCAACGGCAAAACCGTAGGAGAGCACCATCATTCTCTCGCTGAATTCTTTTATAAGAGCCTCCCCGTAAGGGTCGTCGCCATTGATGACCGCCACCGGCTTCTTGCCTGATGCAGTTTGTGCTGCACCCTCAAAAAGACGCCGTTTGGAATCAAAATATTTTTCCATCGACCCATGATAATCAAGGTGGTCCTGAGTCAAATTTGTGAAAACAGCGACATCGAATGCGATTGCGTCAGCTCTTCTCTGGTCAAGACCCTGTGAGGAAACTTCAAGAGCAACTCCGGGGCACCCATTGTTACGAATCCGCGCAAGAAGGCTTTGAAGACTCAACGCTCCCGGGGTTGTAAAATCAGCTTGCTCCTGCGTCAGACCATCATCGGAAACCACAGTCCCTATGAGGCCTGCCCGGTGCATTGTGTGTTTCATGATCCAATGCACCAGAAAGGCGGTAGTCGTTTTACCATTCGTTCCTGTAACTCCGACCACGCGCAGATCTGCAGAGGGGTTTCCATTCCAGTCACTTGACAGGACACTCAGGGCGCGGCGCGAATCGGGGACGAGCACTGAACTTACTCCCTCTGGCAAACCATCCCGGACTGCGCGTTCGACTACCACTCCAGCGGCACCGCGCTCGATAGCTGCATCGACAAAATCATGACCATCCGAGGTGATTCCCTTTACCGCTATGAACAGATCTCCAGGCTTAACTTTTCTGCTATCGTCCTGAAGGCCGGATATCTCACGGTCCAGTGACCCGACAACAGATGCCCGGGGCAGGACTGATATCAATTCTCGCAGGATCATGGCCAATTAGTTTCTCGTTGAGGCGAGGATTTCCTCCACTGCTTCGGTAGGAGCGATCTTCAGATACGCTGCGGTGCGGGCCGCGATACGCTGAAACACGGGAGCAGCCACCGAACCTCCTCCGATTTTGATCTTATCCGAACGAGGATCATGAATGACGACCACACAGGCAAATGCCGGGTCATCCCTCGGCATAAATCCAGCAAAAGACACTGCATACCGATCAGCGAGATATGCCCCGTTCTTGTATATACGCGCCGTCCCCGTCTTGCCGCATACGAGATGCCCCGATACGGAAGCTAGCTTACCGGTATTACCTTTCCCGAGAGGATTCACTACTGTTTCCAAAGCCCGGCACATCTTTCGAGCTGTAGATGCGGAAACCGCCCTCTCCACTTTCTCTGGTGGAAATGTTCTAACTACCGTTCCATCATTGGCGAGCAGGGCCTTAACGAGGCGCGGCTTCATTCTCACCCCTTCATTAGCAATCGTTGCATACGCACAGGCAATCTGCAGGGGAGTGACCACCACTCCGTAGCCATATGTGATCCTCGAGAAATTAATTCCATTCTCCGGGTCTGAGGTCCACCCGCGCTCCTCCCCTGGCAGGAGAATTCCTGTTGGCTTGGTGAACCCAAAACGGCGCAAATAGTCCATGTAACGTGATGTCCCTACTCGCATACCAACCTTGTAAGCACCGATGTTGCTTGATTTTGCGAGAACCTCTTCCAGCGTGATGTTCTGAAAGGGCTTATAGTCCTTCACATAGCCACCCGGTATCCGCATATACCCGTTGTGACAAAACATTGGTGTCTGAGGGCTCATGATCCCAAGGTCGAGGGCCGCTGCAGCC
>Ga0163111_10001882_pt1 | contig 13162 bp, 11 predicted proteins | sample CRUFie1St18metaG_FD_109645 | JGI IMG/M metagenome (GOLD analysis project Ga0163111, IMG submission 109645) | Marine microbial communities from the Costa Rica Dome - CRUD Field 142mm St18 metaG | ecosystem: Environmental > Aquatic > Marine > Oceanic > Photic zone | place: Costa Rica: the Eastern...
GGCGGACAGCCGGCTGCCGGGCGGTGGGGGTGGGGCTGGGGCTGAAGGGCAATGGTGGTGGCGGGGGCGCGGGGGCGAGGGTCTGGTTTGTCGAGCTCGGGTGGCGAGCGCGCCAGGCTGGGGTTAGGGTTACAGGCCGGGCTGCTGTGGCCGGTGGGGTGACCTGTCGGCCGCCTCCTGCAGCTTCATCCCGCCCTTGGAGAAGAAGCGGACGCGGTCGTGATTGAGAGTGATCACGCCAAACGGGTGCGGGAAGAGCGCCACCACCGGCATCTGCTCGTCAGCACCGAAGGCCGAGTACGGCTCGCCAGTTGGCATCAGGTGTGAATACACCATGCCCCCCTGGCTCGCCGACCACAGCAGCTCCTCCGTCGGGTCGAAGACGGCCAGGTGGATCGGCGCGCCGTCGCGAGACGCCTCAATCGTCCCGACCGTGGCATACGCCTCCATGATACCGTAGCAGCCGCTCGGCACGAGCAGCGCGCCCTCCTGGCGCTGGAGATATCCAGCGGTCTGCGTTGGCATCCGCTGGTTTCCCCCTCTGGCGCATGCTTCCGGCCGTCGCTCCCGCCACCGCCACCGCCGCCGCCGCCATCGGCACAGCCGCAGCAGCGACAGCCACCGCCGCGGCTGCCACCTTCGTCGGTCTGGCTGTTGTCCGCCGTTGCTGCGCCGTGGACGTGCCGGTGCTCTCTCACTGCAGCGACTTCGTCGGCTCTCATCTGCTGCCGCGACTCTCCACACTCCGGCAGGGCTACCGCCCACCGCTGCTGCACCCGACGGGTCTGCTGCAGTCACGGCTTGCAGATCTGCGACCGCCGCCAGCCGAAGCCACGCCCTTCGTGCGGGAGACCATCCCGCTCCCTGCGCTGTCAACGCCGCCATCCACGCGGTGCTGCCCAGAGCTGGTGCCAGCCGGGCTGGTGTCGATCGACTGGCTCGATCAGCCCGACGCGACGGCTCCGATCTGCCTGCTCATCCCGGGGCTTACCGGCTCGTCCGACTCGGCGTACATCCGCCGCACGGCCGTGGCGCTCCACGCGGCGGGAGTGTGCGTCGGCTGCTTCAACCCGCGAGGGCTGCAGGGCCAGAAGGCGCCGGGCCTGGGCAGCGGCAGAACTGCCCACCTACGGCGCGGGGCAGCCTCCCGGCCGCGCACGGCAGCCCGCTGAGCTCCGGCGCAGAGCCACTGCAGCGCTTGGGTTCCGCGGTGCCGCCCAGGAGCCTCCTCCGAGGCGCCGGCCTGCACCGGCCTGCTCCCTGCGTTCGGCCTGCCAGGCGAGGTCGGGGCGGCAACGCGCTGCAGTCGCCCTTCATGTACAGCGCGGGCTACACGGAGGATCTGCGGCGCGTCGTCGCGCACGTGCGCACATCCCGCCCGCAGGCGCGCGCGCTCACCGCGGCGGGCTACTCGCTGGGCGCCTCGTACCTGGCCAAGTACGTGTGCGAGGAGGGCGAGCGCTGCGCGCTCGCCGGTGCCGCGCTCTTCGCGTGCATGACCGACCTCGTCGCGGGCATCGCTCGGCTAGGCGGCAGCGCGGCGGCGCAGCGTGCCCACCGAGCGGCCCGGCTCGGAGCAGCCCCTGCGGCCGCCCTCCCTGCGGGGAGCCCGCGCCACGCGCCTGCTCAGGGCGACCCGACCCTCGGCGCCCGACAGGAGCGCCCTCGCGCCGCGTGCGCGCCAAGGAGAGACGGCGGCAGCGCTCTCCTGCCCACCGCTGAGCCCGCCGCCTTGGGCCGAGCACAGGCGTCGCGGCTGGTCGACGCGCGCGTGCTCGTGCCCTCGGTCCAGCGCGTCATGGCCGAGTACAGGCCGCAGCTCGCAGGCGCGCACGGGCTGCGGCTCGACGACGCCGCCTCTGCCACGTCGATGGCCGCCTTTGACGGCGCGCCGTATGCTGCGCAGTGCATGTGCAGTGCGTGTGCTGCAGTGCATGTGCGTGCGCATGTATCTGTGACGCTCGTACCGCCCAGCCCCCGCCTCTGCCCCTGCCCGACCCCCACCCCCAGCTCTGGGCGTGTCCAGGCGCGGTCATCGCCCCGATGATGGGATGCGACTCGGCGACCGACTACTACACCCAAGCAAGCAGCGGTCCACTGCTCACGCGCGCGCGCGTGACCGCAGCGTGCTGACACGCCCCCTTGCGCCCCTTGGGAGAGCTCCTTGAGACGCCGCCGCCCCTGCCTTCTGTGGGGCTGGATTATGCTCATTTCTGCGCTCGCCACCAGTTGCCACGTACTAACCAGGTGCCAATGCTCTTTGTGAGCGCTCGCAACGACCCTATAGCGCCCGCAGACGTCATCGACTCACGGCCGTTTGAAGCTCGGGGCGCAGGCTCGGAGGCGGCGCCGCTGCTGCTCGCCGTGACGCGCGAAGGGGGACATTCGATGACGTGGCCCGAGGGCTGGCGCGGCGGCGGGCGCGATTGGTCGACCGCGGTGCTGTGCGAGTTCGTGGCCGCCGTGGGAGTCGAGTCAAATTCTGAAAACACAAGACTCTAACTGTGCCGTGTGTGTCCTTCCCACGTATTATAACACATGGCACAGCCGTTTACACAGTGTGTCATGTCTCATGGTCTCACATGGCCGCAGAGGGGCGCCACACACAGGCGCGCTGGGCTGCCTGCCCCTGCGCGGCACACATCCGGTCGCCGCGCACGCTCAACCATCCTCAGGGGAGGACGAGGAGGGTGGCGTGGGGAATGAGGAGGATGCGGGGGGGCGGAGCAGCTCAAACACCATCCGCTGCAGTGACTCGAACTTTCGGTCGATGGCCTCGTTGTGTGCCTTCATATCCTCGTTGATCTCGCGCTGCATGCCGCAGTTTCGGTGAGAGTTGGGGCCACACACACACACACAGTGGGGGAGGAGAGGTGGTGGAGGCGAGGGGCTTGCGGAAGCGGAGACGTCTGTGCGGGGGTCGGGCAAGCTCACGAGGGTCTGAATGTTGTCCGACTGAACCTTGTTGCATTACCGCTTTCCCGGAGGTCACGAAGGAAGCGGTCTTGCACCTCCCGTTGCTCAATCAGCATTCGCTCCAAATCACTGATCATCTGCAGACTTCTGGAGCGCGTGGAAGGCGGAGGGCGCAGGCCGAGCGTGAAGCCGATCGGGTGGAGAAGGGAGGCGGCGAGGAGCATTGGTCGGCCGGCCGGACGCGGGCGGCGCCGCCGTGAAAGGCGTGAGGGTGAAAACAAGCGGACGGCGCCGCGAAGCCAGAAAACGTAGAGGGCGTGCCACGTATACTCTGTGTACAGGCGCCCTCCCCCCGAACTCAACAGATGCCGCACGCGGTGGGGCACCACGGGCTGAGACAGCACGGCAAAGGATCTAACCCAGGCGGATGTGGTCGCCGCTGTAGCTGTACGGGCTCTGCGGCCGCCCGAGCGGCACCCCGATCGCGGCCGCCACGGCGCGCTTCAGCCAGTTGCCCGTCGCGGGCGCACCTGCCGCGCGGGCGTCGGCGTCGGCGTCCGTCGCGGAGCTGGTCATGCCGAGCTTGTCGACGAGCGACGGCTTGGCGGGCCTCTTGAAGCTGACGCTGTAGATGTCGACGCCGGAGGAGTGCAGCTCGAGCAGCAGGTCGTCGTAGGTCTGCAGCTTGTCGGCGAGGTTGCGCTCGATGGCATCCGCCCCGAACCACGTCTCCCCGGTGGCGATCTTGTCGATGTCCAGCTGCGGCCGCTGCTTGCCCACGAAGCCCTTGAAGAGCGCGAAGATCTCGCCGACCTCCTGCTCGGTCTTCTGGACGTCCTTCGGGTCGAGCTTCTTGGTGGGAGTGAGCGTGCGCTTGAACTCTCCCGCGGTGACCGTCGAGAAGGTGACGCCCTCCTTGGTGAGCCGCTCGTACACGTTGGGGATCTCCGTGATCACGCCGATCGAGCCGAGCACCGCGAAGGGCGAGGCGACGATCTTGTCCGCGACGCACGCCATCATGTACCCGCCCGACGCGGCCACCTGCTCTACGCAGACGGTGAGGTGCAGCCCGGCCTCCTTGAGGCGGAGGAGCTGCGCCATGGCCAGGCCGTAGCCGGTCACCGAGCCGCCGCCCGAGACGAGGCGCAGGATGACCGTGTCGCCGCGCGCGGCGTCGGCGGAGCGGACGATGGCGGTGACCTCTTCGCGCAGGTCGAAGGTCTGCGACGGCTCCGCGTCGCCGAGGAAGGTGAGCACGAAGGCGCGCTTGCGCGAGGCGAGGCCGGCGTTGCGCGGCAGCGGCACGTCGGTCGGGTCCCACGAGACGGGCGCCGCCACGAGCTTGGCGAGCGCCGCCCGCTTCTCCCACGCGCTCGCGCCCTCGCCGAGCGCCTCCGACGCCACCGTCAGGAAGGACGCCTCCAGCTCGAGGCTCTGCTTCTGCGCCGCCGCGAGCATCTTCTCGGCGCGGGCCTTCTTCCTCTCGAGCTGCCTGCGCTCGGCGTCGCGGGCGAGCGGGTCGTCCTCCCGCTGCCTATCACCCACGGCGCTCCTCGGCGCGCTCTCCCCGCCGAGCTTCACCTGGCTAGGGCTAGGGCTAGGGTCAGGCTGAGGGTTAGGCTCGGGGTCACGGTTAGGAATGGGATTAGGCTTAGGGTTAGGGTCAGGGTTCGGGTGAGTCCCCGCCGAGCTTCACCGAGATCGCGCGCAGCTCGGCACGCGCCTTCGCCGCCGCCTCCGCAGGCGCCGCCGCCTTCTTGCGCCAGCCCTCCTCGGCTTGCACGATGCCCGCGAGCGCGGTGGAGTCGATGTCGCCCAGGTCGTCGCCGAAGCGGCGTGCGAGGTCGTGCTGCCGCAGGGTGCGCGCCGCCTCCGCCTTGGAGGCAGAGGCGGCGGTGATGGTGTACTCCATCGACCGGAGCCTCTCGCCGAGCGACTTGACGCTAATGTACTGCTTGGCGGGGGCGTACTGCTTGGGGCTGCCGCCCTTGAGCAGCTTCTTGAGCAGGCCGCCCTCCTCCTCCTGGCCGCTGTCCTCGCCGCCCTCGCCAACCATGATGAAGAGGAGCAAGACGGCCGCAGGCACGCCGTAGTCAATAAGGCGCGTGAGCACGCGTTGGGCCAGGCTCTGCACCGCCGGCGCAGTGAGCAGGTTCCAGTATATGTTCAAGACCGTCGAAAAGGCCTTGAGCATGAGGGCCTTGACCACCGGCACCTTTGGACCTACCAAGGCCTTCACCCGGGCCTTTAGTCCGCCTGGCACCACGGCCACTGCACACAGGACGGCCGTGACAACGGCGAGCTTTCGAATCGCCTTCGACTTGGCAACAGCTTCCTTCAGGTCCATCGTGTCCTTGGCTCCAGAATATGCTGCGCGCTGGGCCTCTGTGCGAACGGCCATCATCAGCGCTTTGCGCTGGTGCGGCGCCCCACGAAGCGAAGGCCGCACGTGAGCTAATTGACGGACGGCAAGCGGAGCCGCAGCGCGGGCGCTGAGTAACGGGCCGAGCAGCGCGTCGCCTCGCGCGGCCAGCGCAAGGACGAGCACCGCGCAGCGCATTGTTCGGACTATCTCCGACTCGAGCAACACCGCCAGCTGCGCGCGTGGGGGCGCACCCCCAGCGGGCACCTTAAAGGGAAACCTGCGAGACAAATATCCAACCTAAAATGCACGAAGTCATGAGCTGTTTTACTCGAGTTTACGTCCGTTTTTTTCTCCCCAGACTTCCCCAGGAGCGCGCGGCGTTGCTACTCAGGGTGGGTCGAGCCGGCAGGGTCGAGCTGCAGGGTGGGTCGCGTTGGATGCTCACGAGCTACCCAGTCGCGACATCAGAGCCATGGCTCCCGATGTCGGCTTCTGCGACGAACGACGAGCTCCAAATTCAACAAGCCGAGATCCATGCCGGTCCATTCGCGCACTCTCCGACGATGAGTCCGACTCCGACTCTGACTGCGCGCCGCCGCAGACTCTGGCGCAGGAGCTCGCCGAGCGGCTGAAGCACGTAGAGGACGGATCGGGCCGGGGCCCAGAGGAGCCGGAGTCGAGTCTCGAGCAAGCGACTCCGTTGGAGGGCGAGTTCTACTCAGAAGCGGGGATGCAAGCGCGAATGGAGCTTCTCGAGAAGGAGAGCATCAAGCAGGCGCTCGAGGACCTGTGGACGGCGGCCAACTGCGTCGATCCCACAGATGGAATCATCGACAAGCAGGAGCTCACCCTGCCCCATAACCCTGGCCCGTAACCTTGGCGCGTGGCTCTAACCCTTGGCGCCGTGATCATGCAGATGTGATCGACATGCCAGCGCCCTGGGCCCGTTCCTCTCGCCCCGACCCTAGCCCAAGTCCTGAACCGTGCTTCTCGGCGCGCAGGAGTACCTGATCATGCACCGCAAGATCGTGCTGCACCTGACGCCAATGGCGACGCCCGCCGAGGCGATGGACGCCACGGAGGAGGACTGGCTGCGCGACACGATGGGCGAGGACGGACTGAGCAAGCAGCGCTTCATCGTCTCGTGGTTTGAACTGGCCGACCTGTGGACGGAATCGATGGAGGCGAGCGAGTATGAGGAGTTCCTCATCGGCCTCCTGGATGCGATCGTCGTGCAGCATCCCGACGGCATGATCGAATGGAAGGACGACCGCGACATCATCCGCGAGCACTTCAAGAAGCGGCAGGAGCAGGGCAAGAAGGTGACGGACACGCACAACATGCCACTCTGCCTCTCGCGCTGGCACAAGCACCTCAAGAACCAGGCCGTGCAGCGCGCCGCCGCCCTCGCCGCCGACAGGATACGGGCAGGGCTGGAGGGCCGCCACCTCGCAAGCAGGGCGGGCTCGGGCTACTCCACCCCGATCGCCGCGGCCTTCGCGGCGGGCATCAGCGCGTCGCGGCGAGACTCGCAGGCCTCCACCGAGGCAGGCCAGTCGCTGCGCTCCTCGTTCGGCACCCCTTGCGTGGCGGAAACCCCCGAGGACGCGCCACCCGCCCAAAGAAGCAGATGGCGCCGCCACTCGATGGGCGCAGTCCCGGGGCGCCGCACCTCCTTCACAGACGTTGTCGACGCGGCCTGCAACTTGACGGGCAGGGCGCGCCGCGCCTCCTGCTCCTCGTGCACCCATGCGAGCGACGGCTCCAGTCGCCCGTCCTCCGCTCCCTTCGTGGAGGCGTTCAAGCCGCGCTCCTCGGCCGAGGGTGCAGGCGCGCCCTCGCTGCGCTCCTCGTTCGTGGACGCGTGCTACGACCACGCGGTGCGCGGTCCGACTCGAACCCTCAGCCCAAACCTCGTCCGATACGGGCGCCGATGCCCAAGTGGACCCCTCCCCCGCCCCCACACCGACTGCCGTCACCAACGAATGTTGGCTGGGCCCGCGCCCCGAGACGCGTGCCTCGCTTGCTGGCAGGCGGCGTCGGCGGCGTCGCTCAAGTGGCATGAGGCGGGGCTGCTCGCGCTGAGCAAGAGGCAGGAGCGCGATAAGAAGCGGCGCAAGTTCGAGAAGAAGGCTCAGAGGTTGGCGGCGGCAGCCGAGGCGGTGGCGGCCACGAGGGAGCGCGGCGCGGTGATCGTGCAGCGAGCCATGCGCGGCAAGCTCGCGCGCAGGGGAGTCATCCTCGGGGGCGAGCGCGTCGCCGAGCTGCGGGCCGAGGGCACGAGCGAGCATGCAGACTGCGCAGCCGAGGCCCCCGGCTCGCCCCAGCCCCAAGCCCTGGTCCGTCCTGCCCAGCTGCCGGCGTGCTCAGCTCCGACGCCTTCTCCGGAGCCCGAGGAGCCGCGAGGGGCTGAGCACGAGGCGCCCGCGCGGCACGACGACGGCCAGCCCAGGGGCGTGGCGCCGGCGGAGACCGATCACCTTCGGATACCTTCCCCGCTTGAGAGCGGCCAGCCCAGGGGCGTGGCGCCGGCGGAGACCGATCACCTTCGGATACCTTCCCCGCTTGAGAGCGAGCTTGACGACTTGCCGGGCGGCTACCTGCCGGGGCTCCTGTATCCGCAAGCTCTCGAGACGCCCCAGAGGCGCCGGAGACACACCGAGGGCCCCACCAGAGACATGGACCGCCGCATTGAGTGGTGCGCGACTTCCTATGCCATCCGAGCTGCAACCTCGTGCTTCCAGGCTGCAACCCTGTGCACACAGGCTGCAACCTCATGCTTCCAGGCTGCAACCCCAAGCGTCCAGGCTGCAACCCTATGCGTCCAGGGTGCGGCGTGGCGACGCCGCGCTCGTCCGCCTGCTGCGCGCGTATGCCTCGCCCACCACCAGCCGCGCACCCAGCCCGCCGCCCGGGCACGAGCAGCCGTCGTGCCACTCGGCCGAGGGCTACAGCTCGGAGGACAACTTCGCACCCAGCCCCACGTGCCCGCCGACGCCGCGCTTTGCCACGCCGACCGCGCGGCCGCGGCGGCGCCCCGCCTCTGCAGCCGGTCGGGTCGCCCCGATCGCCGCCGCCAAAGAGGCGGCCGCCGCCGCAGCAGCAGCAGCAGCGGCGGCGGCGGCGGCAGCAGTCAACGCTGCCGCTGCCGCCACTGTTGCCGTCAACGCCGACGCCGATGCCGACGCCGACGCCGACGCCGACACTCCCACCGCCCGCTCCGCCATCTCTCGGCGCCCGGCCTCGGCCCAACCGCTGACCGCGCGCGCGCTGCTCGCGTGTGGCTCCCCGCCACGCCCTTCGAGCGCCCGCAGCGACCGTGACGCCGATGCGCCACCCACCGCTGATGCGCGCGCCGCTGAGCCTGCTCCAGCTCCTGCCGTTGCTATTGCTCCTGCTCCTCTCCAGCCGCCGCCTCCGCACCCTTCCGCTGGCTGCGGGCGCCGCCGCATGCTGACAGTGGCCTCCTGGTGGCGCCACGCCTCCTGCTGATGGCGCCACGGCAGGACAGCCCGGCATCTGCCTCAGAGGGCTCCGCCGGGTGCTAGGCTGCTCCGCACACGGCTAGAGAGCCCGAGCTGCCCAGATCACCACGACGGGCTGCGGCGCCACCGCCTGCGCTTACCAAAGCTAGAGTCTAAGCGCTGTTGACGCCCAGGTGCAACGCGGCCTCAAGCCTGATCGCTGAGCCACTGCGTCCTTTGGTCAGCGCAGTAGCCGGCGATGAGAGCGAGGCCCCTGCCGGCGAGGCCGCCGGGGGAGAAGCGCAGCCGACCACGCCGCCGCCACGCCGCCGCCGTCGGCCGATCACGCCGCACGTGCCGTGGTCGCGCTGTGACCTTGACCGCGGCGTGAAGACGAGCCCGCGCCCTCAGTCCACGGGCCAGCGAGCGACTCCCTCGCGGCGTCCCACCCGGCCTTCGACTGCCGGCCCGCGACAGCACCCCGCCGCGCAGCACCCCGCCGCCGCGCAGCTTGACCAGCCGGTCGCGGAGGCGCCTCAGGCGGAGGCGCCGCAGCAGGCGGAGGCACCGCAGCAGGCGGAGGCACCGCAGCCGGCGGAGACGCCTCAGCCGGCGGCGCAGCAGCAGCAGGCGGAGGCGCAGCAGCAGGGGGCGAGCGAGGCCTCACCTCGCAAGAGAAGTGGCAGCACCTCGCGCCTCGTTTGGGCTGTGCCGTCGAGAAGGCACCCGCTCACGTTTCTCGACGAGTGGGCGCGGCAGGAGCAGGATGGGCAACAGCGGCCACCGCCGCCGCAGCCGCCGCCGCCGTCCCAGCTCTCACCCCCGAGCGCACTGGCGCGGAGCCACGGCTCCTCGTCGAGGGCCTCGCTGCAGCCATCGCCGCAGAGGCGGGCCCGCCCGCACGCCGCGCCCGTCCGGGCTACCGCGGAGCCCTCCTCGCCTCCAGAGGGGGGCGCACCCCCGAGGCCAAGCACCGCACCACCGCTTACCCCGCCCGTATCCACGCCCGTGGCACCGTGCTCGCCGGAGCACGCCACCAGCGCCTGCAGTAAGGTGTCCACCCCCTTAGCCTGCGGCCACCACGCGCTGCGAAGCGGGGCGGGGGCGGGGAGAGCGGTAGGGAGGGAGGCGGAGGCTGCGGCCGTGCTCGCGGCGATGATGAGGCGGAGGTGCAGGCTCGAGGCGGAGGTGTGCCCCCCCTCCCCCAAAACAAAAACCACCCCCGCACCCCCAACCTCCCCATCCCCCATCTCGGCCATCCGCGCCCCTGCACCCATGCACCCCCACCCCCCTAACACCCCCTCCCTTGCCCTTACTCTCACCCCCCTACCCCCCATCGCTCTCTCACACCCGCCCGTAGCCCCGTTGCCAACACCCGCGCTCTGAATCGCGCCGTGCCCTCACGATCAGGAGGCGCCGCCATCGCCCAAACAGCCTAAGGGCCTTGTGGCGCTCAAGGCATCGCCGCGCGCTGAGGTGCTAGTGGCTGCAGCCCTTATGTGCTAGCGGCTGCAACCCTCACGTGCTGGCGGCTGCAACCCCATGCATAAGCGGCTGCAACCCTCTCGGTATGCAGGTGCCGCACGGCGAGGCGGCGGCGGCCGTGCCCGCGCGCACGCGACGTGTGGGCGAGACGGGACAGGTGCGGTGCGTGTGGGTCACGCGTGCCCGCGCACAAGAAGCCGCCCCCCTCGGCTCACCAGCGGCGGCGCAGTGCCACCGCGTCCGCCCGCCCCACAAGCAGCCGCCCCAACGGCGGCCGCGGGCGCACTCGATAGAGCTGAAGCCGTCGCCGCCGATGGTGCCGTCGTCCACGCCGCCGCCGCCAACAGACGCGGGACACGCGTGGGCGCCGCTCTGCGTGCCGATCCCCATACCAGCGATACAAGGGAGTACTCCTACCAAGCGGCCCTCACCTCCGCCGCGGACTGCCAAGGGCGGCCCGTCGCGGCCACAGAGCGCGAGAGCCGCCAAGGGCAGCGACCCCCTCTTCCTTTACACCTTTACGGGCTTGTGCGGTCCTGCCAAGTGAGTGTCAGCTCGGTGCTCGTACGGTATACGTTTTGTTTACGTGTGTTTACTAGGAAATCTACGATGTTGGCGTGGCGTATAGAAAACGCGAGCAGACAGCTCTCCTCACACAGCGCGCTCAAGGCTCAACGGACGCTTTGACCTTTGTCCATCTTGAATCTCCCCCCAGCCAGCTCGACGAATTGCTCTTGCGCGTCTTTGTACTCTATTTGTTTGGCGACCAACTGGAACCCTGGACGGTTGGTCGCCACAGTACTGGAACCGAATGCTTCGGGGTGATAATGAGCGAACGCAAGTTCCGAACATTGCGGCGCTCGGCTTGCAAGAAAACGATATAAAGCGGCGGGGCTTGATTTATGTCCCGGCCCAACGTGCTGAGCGTGGGCGAAGCTCTCCCGAGCTCCCAAGCTCGAGCCGCCTCCCACCGGTACACGGAGGCTGACATGGACGCGGTGATTAAACCGAGTCCCGTTCCAAGCAGCCCAACCACAAAGAGCCCGTTCCGGGGAATGCCAGACCGCAGCTCTGGGTTTAAGAACCGTACCCCCTCAAAGCTGGGCGCCGACGGGGAAGCAGTGAACGGTGGCAGAAATGGATTCACTGCAGTCGAGTTCAGGAGCGAATGGGAAGACGAGCTCGAGCGGCGAGCCCAGCGGCGGCGGGAGTCAGAGAGTCTACGTGAGGAAGGCGAATCCCCGCTAGGGAGGAAAAACTCCCCCTCACCTCCGATTCCGCCTCCGCGCGCTCCGCGCAATGAGAGCGAATCGGCGCCATCGTCGGCAGGCCCCGTGCCCCCGCCACGCCGTCAACTCTCAAACGAGCAGCAGCGGCAGCGGGAGGCAGCGGCAGCATTGGAAGCGGCGGTGCAGCGGGCGGCGGAGGTGGGAGCGGCGGACTATGCGGCGTTGGAGGAGGCCGAAGGGCTCGGAAAGTCCCCTACAACAAAGTCCCCTACACCTCCGCCGCGCCTCATACGCTCGGCGGGGTCGAGCGGCGGCAGTGAAAAAGTCATTCGTGAGAAGGGAACGCCCTCATCGAGCCCTCGGCAAGAGGGAGATCCCGATCCCTCGGCCGCTCGAAGCTTCGCGGGCACCAAATGGGTTGCTAAACCCGGCGGGCCCCAAAGGCGCCCGCTACACCCGCTTCGGCCGCCGCCGCCGCCAGAGGAGGAGGAGGAAGAGCCTCCACCGCCGGACCCGCTGGCTACCGCGATGAATAGCTCGAAGGTGGTAGGCAATTTCATGCTCTCGGCGGTGGAGGGGGCGAAGACGCTGGCCAAAGAGGTCGTGCCGCTTTCACCGAAGGGGAAGTACGCGGGGGACGGCGGCGCCGATCGTGACAACATCTTCAGGCAGAAGGCGCGCTTCGAGGCCAGCGTTAGGAAGGAGGCGGAGGCGAAGCTGCAGGCCGTGATGCCCAGTTTTTTGCAGAGGACCACGGACGCGGAGGGCGCGTCTAAGCTGAAGGCACAAATCGAAGCGGCGAAGGCAGCGGGCGTGGCAGGACCCGTCCTCGCCGCGGCCGAGCAGAAGCTCAAAGCGTTCGCCGTGGGGGAGGAGAACAGGCAGCGGGCCCAGTCGCAGAGGTTGCGCAAAGAGACGGAAAAGGCAGAGCTGGCCTCTCCCGCGGGCATAGCTCGGAGGGCGGCAGAGGACCAGCTGCGTGCTGTGTACCCCTTCCCGGGGATGTACGCTGACCCCGCCAAGCTGAAGCCTGCCATCGAGGCGGCGAAGGAGGCGGGCGTGGCGGCGCCCATCGTGGCCATGGCGGAGGCCAAGCTGAAGGAGGCGGAGGAGAGTCCGGGTCGGCTCGTCGAGGCGAGGGAGAAGGCGAGCTCGGCCCTCGAAAGCACCGCCAAAACGCTGCAGAACTTCCAAGACAGCGTGGCCAACTGGGAGATGCCTAACTGGGACGAGGGCGTGACGGTGACCGTGGGGGACACGAAGGTGCGCGGGCGTGGCCTGTCGCTGCTGGCGATGCCGGTGGCGGTGATGGGGCTGGTGGTGAAGAACAGGTCGCAATCGGCGCTCGAGGAGGCGGACACCTCGCTGCGCCGCTCGCGCATCGTGCGCGCTTGGAATGCGGAGCGATCCGCGTGGGTCAGCTCGGACACGGCGTCGGTAACCTCCAGCGATGACGGGGAGAAGCCGCCGCAGTCCAACTCGCCCTTCCTGCTGTGCGTGAGGGGGGGCAAGCATCTCGACACCGCGCGTGCCAGCGCCGAGGAGCAAGCCACTGCCGCCGGAAGGTCCGCTAGCTTCCCTCCTCCACCACCCCCCCCCCCCCCAACCCCCCCCCCCCCCCCCCCCCCCCCCCCCCCCCCCCCCCCCCCCCCCCCCCCCCCCCCCCCCCCCCCCCCCCCCCCCCCCCCCCACCCCCCCCCCCC
>Ga0163111_10001883_pt1 | contig 13160 bp, 13 predicted proteins | sample CRUFie1St18metaG_FD_109645 | JGI IMG/M metagenome (GOLD analysis project Ga0163111, IMG submission 109645) | Marine microbial communities from the Costa Rica Dome - CRUD Field 142mm St18 metaG | ecosystem: Environmental > Aquatic > Marine > Oceanic > Photic zone | place: Costa Rica: the Eastern...
GGTAAGCTCTTGAAGAACCTCTACCGCCTTTTTCTCGAATCTGACTGCTCGATGGTGGAGATCAATCCCCTTGTGAAAACCACCGACGGGCAGGTCCTTGCCCTTGACGCGAAGTTCAACTTCGACGACAACGCGCTTTATCGTCATCCAGAGATTCTGGAGTTCCGGGACACAGACGAGGAGGATCCCCGGGAAGTGGAAGCATCAAGACACGACCTGAATTACATCGGTCTTGATGGCAATATCGCCTGCCTTGTCAATGGTGCGGGATTGGCGATGGCAACCATGGATATCATCAAGCATCACGGGGGAGAACCGGCCAACTTTCTCGACGTAGGAGGAGGCGCATCACAGGAGCAGGTTGCCACAGCCTTCAAGATTATTCTCTCGGACGAGGCGGTTAAGGCGATTCTCGTTAACATCTTTGGGGGTATCATGGACTGCGACGTCATTGCCCATGGTGTGGTGGCGGCATGCAAGGAGGTGGGACTTCCCATTCCGCTTGTGGTCCGGTTGGAGGGGAACAACGTGGCGGCAGGCAAGGCGACTCTTGCGGCGAGTGGCCTCAACATAATTCCCGCTGATGATCTAGCCGATGCGGCAGGGAAGGCAGTATCTGCAATCAATGAGTGAAATTCACTAACCTGAAATTTTAAAGGGATGGCAATTCTTGTAGATGAGAGCACGAAAGTCGTGGTGCAGGGCATCACGGGGGGATTTGGAGGGCGTCATGCTCAGCTGAGTCTGGACTACGGGACGCAATTAGTCGCGGGCGTGACGCCTGGTAAAGGGGGACAACTTTTTGAGCACGGAGGTCACAAGGTGCCAATTTTCAATACCGTCGAGCAGGCTGTGAAAGAAACTGGAGCTACGGCCTCGGCGGTATTTGTTCCGCCAGCTTTTGCGGGGGACGCTATTCTGGAGAGTGTCGATGCAGGGGTTGCACTGGTCGTTGCCATCACAGAGGGAATTCCCGTGAGAGACATGATGAAGGTCAAGGCTGCGATGGCGGGCACGCGAGGAGTTCGGCTGGTCGGCCCCAACTGCCCCGGAATTGTCACCCCTGGCCGGGGTGAGGATTCACACGGGGGGTGTCGTATAGGAATTGCCCCAGGCTACATCCACAAGAGGGGTCGGGTTGGAATTGTATCAAGATCGGGCACGCTGACTTACGAGGCGGTATGGCAGACCACCCAGCGGGGCTACGGGCAGAGCACCTGCGTTGGTATTGGAGGTGATCCCATTAATGGAACTTCCCATCTTGATACCCTTCAGCTGTTCAATGAGGATGAAGAGACTGAGGCAATTATCATGATCGGTGAGATCGGGGGCTCTGCTGAGGAAGAGGCAGCAGAATGGGTGAGGAGTCACTGCAAAAAGCCTGTCGCGGCGTTCATTGCGGGTGCGACAGCTCCTCCAGGGCGTCGGATGGGTCACGCGGGAGCGATCGTTTCGGGAGGCAAGGGAACAGCTCAAGCGAAGAAGGAGGCTCTTCGGGCCGCAGGCATCGTGGTGGCCGAAACTCCTGCCGGGATAGGGAATGCCTTGGTTGAGGCTACCGGCTGGGCCTAGGCTATTCTAGCAGGCTACGGAGGCAACGGCCATAGCGGCGATTCCCTCCCCGCGCCCCACGAACCCCATCTGCTCATTGGTGGTGGCTTTAATGCCGATAAGAGCAGGCTGAAGGTCGAGAGCGTCCGCGATCATTTTCTGCATGCTCTCGCGGAAAGGGAGGACCCGAGGAGCCTCAGCGATCAAGGTGCTATCAATGTTTACAATTTGGCAGCCCTTTTCTTCGGCGAGAGTCTGGCACTTTTTCAGAATCATCAGACTCGAAATCCCTTCTATGGATGGGTCACTTGGAGGAAAATAATGTCCGATATCGGGAAGGCCAAGAGCTCCGAGCACGGCATCTGCAATAGCGTGTGAAAGGACGTCAGCATCCGAGTGGCCCTGAAGGCCGTGCGAATGAGGAATAGTGACACCACCAAGAATCAAGGGTCGATCTGGAGCAAACTGGTGGACGTCATATCCAATGCCAACGCGGTTCATGCTCTCGAGGATTTCGGCGGTGTGAAAAAGGTTCTGCTCCCGGTGGATCAAACCCCGGGCAGTCCACCCCATCCCGAAACCGGGAGCAAGGGTGAAACAGGCCTGAGGGCCTCTTTTGTTCTCAAAGGGCCAGGAAAGGCGATGCCTCTAGTGGGTCCTTAACCTTAAACTGGATGTCGCAATGGCCCGGCTTCTGCTTGTAGTCTTTACGACAAGATGTCCTCGACAGGAATTTTTCCGTTGGTAGCGACCACTGACCAGACATCAGGAAGGGTAGGATGAGGAGTGAGTTCCACCTTTCCTCCGCCTGATTCCACCAGGAGGATTCCTGCGGCCACGTCCCAAAGTGAAATCCGGGATTCAATATAGCCGTCAAGCCTTCCACTTGCAATGTAGGCCATTCCCAGGGCGGCAGACCCCATCATTCGCATCTTGCGGGCCCGGGTAGAGGCGCGCTCAAACCGTTCGAGACCTGTCGCAAGGGCCTCCTTGTCCTTCCCACAGCCGACGAACAGAATGGCCTCCTCCAGAGTCCTGCGAGGTGAACATGCAATCGTTTTTCCGTTAAGTGCCGGCGCTCCTCCCTTTTCCACTGTCCAGAGCTCATCAAGCATCGGGTCATAGATAAGGCCCATTATGATTCCGTTGCTCTCCTTGTCCCTGAGCGCAATCGAGATACAGAAATGGGGAATACCGTAGAGATAATTTACGGTTCCATCTATTGGATCGACAATCCATTGCATGGAAGAGTCCTGATTGCCTGCCATTCCCTCTTCACCATAGAGGCAATAATCAGGGAAGGCGTTAAGAAGGTCTTCTGTGATTAAGTCCTGAGACTTACGATCCAGAGCTAGCTTAACGTCGTGGTGCTGAGCTTCGTCGATTTCCTTAGGGAGATGAAAGTTGGACCTGAGAAGGTCACCTGCGCGACGGGCAGCTCGCTCGGCAGCTTGAAGGGGTGTCATGTTGGTGATGGAAGCGTAGAAGAGAGAAGATTGATACCGCTATTTCAGGGAAAGCGAATGACGGTGCAGCCTCAACGCTCAGCTGCCTTCGGCACTCAGGTCATCTACAGCTTGAAGAATGATGTGAGCAAGACGTTCCTTGCTCTCGATCGGGATTGGCCTGGTGTGCTCGGGATAGACAAGAAGAACTTCGTTATGATCCGAGTCGAAACCAATACCCTTTTTAGAGATGTCGTTGGCCACGATTAGATCGCATTCTTTCTGCCGTAATTTTGCCCTTGCATTCTTTTCGAGGTTTTCGGTCTCAGCCGCGAATCCTACGAGTATTCCATCATATTTGAACTGGGGTCGTGCGGATCCAAGGATGTCAGGATTTCGGACGAGCTCCAAAGTGAGTGAATCTGTGGTCTTCTTGATCTTCCTGTCGGAATTGAAAGAGGGGCGGTAGTCGGCGACCGCAGCCGAAAAGATTGCGGCGTCCTGTGATTTGATGTTGAGCTTTACGGCTTCCAGCATTTCCTCAGCTGTTTCGACAGGGATGAAATCTACGAGGGGTGGAATATCGAGGCTGGTCGGTCCTGAAATGAGAGTGACGCGGTGTCCGAGTTGTTGTCCTACAAGGGCAAGAGCGTATCCCATTTTCCCTGAGGATCGATTGGTCAGGTAGCGAACCGGATCGATCGGCTCACGGGTGGCGCCGGCAGTAACAAGGAGGTTCACGGCAAATGATGGAGGGTCTGTGAAATGATCGCGCTTGAATCGTAGAGACTTCTAGCTCGCGGATTGTGACTCGACTGCTTCGAGGATTTCCTCGACGGGCACCAGTCGTCCGGCTCCCTCATATCCGCAGGCAAGCATTCCTGACTCAGATGGGCCAATGAATTGACAACCGTCTTCGGTGACCTGCGCCGCATTGCGCTGGGTCGCCGGGTGCTGCCACATCTTTCCATTCATGGCCGGGGCGAGAATCACTGGCGACTTCGTGGCGAGATAGATGCTCGAAAGGGGGTCTGGGGCAAGTCCGTTGGCAAAATTCCCGAGAGTATCAGCACTCAGCGGCGCTACAAGAAGGAGGTCGGCATTGTCAGCGAGTTCGATATGTCCTGGCTTCCACGACTGCTTTTCGTCTTCCAGTGAGACCAGGACCGGATTTCTGGAAAGGACCTGCAAAGTAAGAGGGGTGAGGAACTCCGTGGCCGTCTGTGTCATTACACAGTGCACGTCATGACCTTTCTTGACCAGTTGCGACACGAGATCTGCTGCCTTGTAAGCCGCAATTGAGCCGGTGACACCCAAGACGATTTTCATAAGTCGCAGTTAAACCTCATTCCCGACGATGTCCCGAAGAATTTTTCAGAAGCTTCAAACTCGATGGCAGAAACGAGAGACCCTGAGGCGCTCTGCCACAAGCAGGGATTTGCAGCGGTCGTAGTCATGCTCCTTTGATCCGGAGACAAGTTGATACGTATAGCGCCCTGCATGACTCATTTCTTCGAGCGCGTTGCGTAGTCTCAGAGAAATAACTTCTTCGGCGTCCGTAGCCCGGTTCGCAAGGCGCTCCCGTAATTCCTCCTCATTAGCCGGCATGACGAAGAGATCTACGAGGCTTTCTTTGATCAGTGGGTCCTTGCACGCACGGACCTGGTCGGCACCTTGGACATCAATATCGATGACAACATCATGGCCTCTTTGAAGAAATTCGATGACCTCGGACTTCAACGTCCCATAGAGATTTTCGTGCACTTCGGCATGTTCAAGAAAATGTCCATCCGCAACCTCAGTTTTGAAATCCTCTCTGGAAATAAAGTAGTAGTCCCGCGCATGGACCTCCCCGTTCCTTGCCTCACGCGTCGTGCACGATATGGCGTAGTGGGCTTCTCCATCTCTTGCCAAGCGGCGGCAGAGTGTGGTCTTGCCTGATCCAGAGGGGCCCGAGACAAGGAGGAGAACACCTGTGCGCTTGGACATTCCCAACTGTCAGAGAAAACAACCTAGGATGCAAGAGCAGCTGTGATCTACGGCTGATTTTGAGAGAGGGTGTGGTAGTAAGGAGCATAAGCCGGAACGTCGGGATCTTTGTTCTGTCAAGGGTCATGGATGATACCCGGAAGTGCATGGTTAAGTCGGAAGCCTGTGGGTCACCCGCCTTGCCAGAGTAATCCATGTCAGAAACAATAAAATTACATGTGGTCTGTGGTCCCCCTGCAGGTGGAAAAACCTGCTACGCTAAGAAACTGGCATCCCGGCTTGGCGCACTACTCATCGATAGTGATATAGCCACCGAGCCCGTGGTTCAGGCTGGAATGGAGGCGGCAGGACTCTCTGCTGATGACAGAGATTCAGATCGTTACAAGGAACTCTTCCGTGATCCGGTCTACGAGTCTCTTTTCCGATTGGCGGCCGTAAACCTTGTCAATCTCCCGGTAGTCCTAGCCGCTCCTTTTACCCGGGAGTCTCAGGAGAAGGATTGGCCGGGCAGACTCTACGAAAGGTTCATGGTTCCGGTGGAAGTATATTTTGTAACCTGCCGGCCAGAGGTCCGGTTGGAGCGCATGAGGAGCCGTGGAGAGGCGAGAGATGCTGCGAAGCTGAATAACTGGAGCTCCCATTCAGAAAGCGTAGCGAGTGCGCCGCCACCCTTCGATCATGTTCTCGTGGAAACGAGTTCAGAGAATCCGGACGAATGAGGAGAAGAGGGACGGGCTTGGGTATTGAGCTGTCATTCTTCAGGATCCTTCTTTTTCGATGTCCCCGTAGGACCGGTCGAAGTGAACATAACCTCCATCAATATGATGAATCTGCCCGGTGGTATGGCCCGAGCAGGCGGATGCGAGGAAAACTATGGCATTGCCCATCTCCTCTGCGCTGGTCATCCGTCCACCCAGAGGAATGCGGGCTCGGATCGATTCGAGTGTCTGCTCCGGATTTTCAACCGTCCTGATCCAGGAATCGTACATCGGAGTCCATACCTCAGCTGGAACAACGGTGTTAACCCGGATGCCGTGTTGAGCAAGGTCTACAGCCCACTCCCGGGTAAGACCATGGATAGCTCCCTTGGAGGCGGCATACCCCGAGGTGCCTCCCTGACCGGTGACCGCAAGCTTGGAGGAGACGTTGATAATGAATCCACTGCTTGTAATCAGTGATTCGAGCGCAAAGTGCGTGAGATTGTAGAGATGAAGGAGGTTTCGCTCCAGAGAGGCAACAAATGCCTCGGGGCCGGCCTTGAGACCGACTCCATCGTTGACGCCAGCGTTGTGAACGATTCCGTCAATTCTGCCGAAGCTGTCGATAGTTGCCTCCACGGCCGACTGGCAGGCTCCCACGTCGGTCAGCTCAGTCTCAATCATGAGACCCCTTGGTGAGTCTGCCCCGATCCTCTTCAGGAGAGCAGAACCGGTGTCCGGGCTGCGACCAACGATGACAGGAATCGCTCCTTCCCTTGCAAAAGTCTCGACCGCAGCTGCTCCTATACCCTTGGCACCTCCAGTAACGATAACGACTTTGTCTTTCAGATTCAGATCCATGTCTTACTCAGTTGGCAGGAAATCTCGCGAGGGTTTCGGGTTTCATTTCGATGGAAAAACCGGGATCCAAGGGGGCCTGATATCGTCCGTTTTTCAGTATGCAGGGAGTGACAAAGTGCTCGTGCAGATGATCTACGTATTCGGCAACCTTTCCCTCCCATGATCCCGAGATGCAGAGGTAATCGATCATTGATAGATGTTGCACGTATTCGCACAGACCCACTCCTCCGGCATGGGGGCATATTGGTTTCCCAAACTTTGCGGCCATGAGCATAATGGCAAGGTTTTCGTTTAATCCTCCCACGCGGGTGGCATCAATCTGAACTACATCGATTGCATCCGCTTGCAGGAATTGCTTGAAGATGATCCGGTTTTGACAGCACTCGCCGGTGGCCACCTTGACAGGATGGATTCCTTCGCGCACCTGCCGATGCCCGAGAATATCATCCGGTGAAGTTGGTTCCTCGAGAAACCAGAGATCAAACTCGGCGAGAGATTTCATCCACTCCACGGCCTCAGAGGGTTCCCACACCTGATTGGCGTCTACCATCAAAGTGATTTTATCGCCAACGACCTCGCGGACAGTTCTGAGTCGGCGGACATCGTCTTCAAGGTCTCGGCCAACTTTGAGCTTGAGATGTGTCCACCCCGCGTCGACGGCCTCTCTACAAAGGCCGCGAAGTTTATCATCTGAGTAGCCCAGCCACCCTGCAGAGGTGGTATACGCCGGATAGCCCCGGGCGAGAAGAAGCTGAAGCCGTTCGTTGCGGCCATCTCTGGTTTTTTCGAGGATGTCGTGCGCTTCTTGTGGAGTGAGTGCATTAGTCAGATATCTGAAATCGATGCAGCGGATGATTTGCTCCGAGGTCATTTCATTGACAAGCTGCCATACCGGTTTTCCTTCGTGGCGGGCCCAGAGGTCCCACACCGCGTTGACCACTGCACCGGTGGCGAGATGGATGACCCCCTTGTCGGGTCCTACCCACCGCAACTGGGAGTCGCCGGTCACGTGGCGCCAGAAAGCGCCCATGTCAGACACGATTTCCTCAAGCGAGTATCCTACAACCCGTGGAGCGAGCGACTCAATTGCCGCGACGCACAGTTCATTACCTCTGCCGAGGGTGAAGGTCAGCCCATGACCTTCATGATCTCCATCGGTCTCGAGAATGACATAGGCCGCGGAGTAGTCAGGATCCGGATTCATCGCGTCGGACCCGTCCAGCTGAGCAGACGTGTCAAAGCGCGTATCGTGAGTCCTTAATCCGGTGATTCTCAAGTTTGGAGAAGGATGAGCTCTATTGTTCTCTTATCGCGACCTGCCGCTGAACTCCAAGACCGTCAATCCCGAGCTCAAAAACGTCTCCCTCTTCTACAAAGCGGGGGGGGTCAAATCCGATGCCAACTCCAGCAGGTGTTCCTGTTGAGATAACATCCCCAGGCAGCAGAGACATGAATTTACTCACGTAGGCAACAAGGTGAGGAATCGGGAAGATCAGGTCACTGGTGTTGCTATCCTGAAGGGTCTCTCCGTTGCGCTCGAGCCAGAGTTGCAGATTTCCTGGATCGGGCACCTCATCGGTGGTGGCAAGAAACGGTCCAAACGGGGCAAAAGTGTCTGCAGACTTTCCCTTGACCCACTGACCTGTGCCCTCAAGTTGCCATTCTCGTTCTGAATAGTCATTGTGAACGGCAAATCCGGCGATGTAGTCGAGTGCATCGCTTTCGTTCACATATTTAGCGTGTTTCCCGATGACGAAGGCGAGTTCAACTTCCCAGTCCGTTTTTACGGAGTCTTTTGGGATCACGAGCTTGTCGTATGGACCGGACCACGCCGTGGTCGCTTTCGAGAAGAGGACGGGTTCGGCAGGTGGTTCGAGTCCACCCTCCGCAGCGTGCGCAGCGTAATTCAGGCCGATACATATGATCTTAGAGGGGCGTGCGATGGCGGGCGCGAGGGTTACTTCGGAGGCCTTAACCCTTGGGGCGGTATCTTCCTGTTGCTCAAGCCACGCCCGGAGCCGGGTGAGTCCATCATGGCCGAAGAACTCTTCATTCCAGTCTTCACCAAAACCGGAGGCGTCAAGAATAGTTTCTGCATCGAGAAAGAGACCGGGAGTAGGGGAGCCATTCTTAAGGAATCGAGTAAGTTTCATTACGGGATAAGTGTTGTGCTCTAAGCGTTTCTAGGTTGAGAAGCCTAGCGGAGATTCGTTACTCCGCCATCGATTTCGAAAGCACTGCCGGTGATGAATCCGGCCTTGTCAGAGGTGAGGTAGCCGACCATTCCGGCAATTTCTTCAGGAGTGCCCATCCGTCCAATGGGCTGCCACTCGCTTAATGTTTTGAATATTTCCGGGCGCTTTTCCTCAGGATAGTTCTTTGCGAGGTATCCATCGACAAAAGGAGTATGAACTCTCCCGGGGCATACACAGTTTGAGCGGATACCGTGGCCGATGTAGTCGCGGGCAATCGACATCGTCATACTGAGAACCGCTCCCTTTGACATGGAATAGGCAAATCGTTCAGAGATTCCCAGATAAGAGGCTACGGAGGCAAGGTTGACAATGCAACCGCCTCCGGCCTCGACCATTTTCGGTATGGCGAAGTGGAGACAATGATACATTCCCTTCACGTTGACCTCATAGATCCGATCCATTTCTTCCGGGGAGCAATCTTCCACATTTCCGACTGAGGCAACACCGGCGTTATTAACGAGAATCTGAAGAGATTCTAACTGATCGAATGCATCACGAACTGACTCCGTTTGTGAAACGTCGCATTGGATTACCCGAGCGACGCCTCCGGCTTTGGTAATCAGGGCCGAGCTCTCCTCTCCGGCGGCCTTATCGACCTCAAGAATGATAATCTCATGCCCTTGGGCACTGAGCTCCTGGGCAATGGCACGTCCTATTCCAGAACCAGCTCCCGTGACGACTGCTATACTCACGGCATGAGACAATATGGAAACAGCGCTCAGGCCAAGGGGTTTTCCATCTTGCGACGGACAGAGGCTCTTAGGCAGGGACCACGCTCGAGCAAGTATTCAGTGGGCTCGGGTGCCAGACGCCAAGCTGGGTGGTAATCTTAGCGAGAGAGGCGAGAGCCCCGGATTTTACCCACTTTGCCTAAACGGATGATTACTAAAGTCCAAATCCTGTGCCTGGCAGGAAGCGGTAATAGACTTCCAGCATCAGGGTGGCGAGGGCCGTATTGTAAACCGGATCGTTCTTGCTACCCGGTCCGGGATTTGGAGGGGAGCGGAAGTGGCCATCTCCCTGCTGTCCACTCAGAAGGGTGTCACGGAACTTGTCGTTGTAGTCGAGCCAGCTCTTGCCACCGTGGTTGATGGCGGCCTGACTCACGTAGTAGTGTTCGTAAAGGTTACAAGGTCCTCCATTGTAACTTATCTGGGCGTGGCGGTCGATGTAGTCCATTCCCTTTCGAGCTGCTCGATTGCTCGTGCCCTTGTGCTGTTGGAAGCAAAGCACTCCGGCTCCTGTGAGGGTAAAGTGACCTCCGCCTACGGGACTGGTTCCGGTATATCCGAAGCCGCCATTACTGTTCTGGCGACCCTCACAGTATGTGAGAGCCCTGCTGATGCACTGTGGCATGTTCCGAAAGTTCAGACGAGTGTGGTAACCAGCTTTGAGGGCCTGCATCTGCCATGCAGTAATAGACATATCTCCTCCTCGCCCACCTTCGTCAAAATTGTAGTCCCATCCTCCGGACGGGTTCTGATTATCAATGATCCACTGTACTCCCAGATGAACAGATTCTTTGAGGTTGGGAATATTGAGACCGAGAACTCGACAAAACATATAGGCTTCAGCGAGAGCATAGGTTGCTATACCGTGTTCGTAGACCCAGTGCTTGTCTCCACGGGTCGTGCAAAGGCGGCCCTTGTTCTTTACGCTGTTTTCGATGAGATAAACCATTCCATTGGTGACAGCTTCCCCGAATTCCTCGGAGAGCGGGGTTTCGCAGTGACCAAGATAGGCCAGCAGAACCAGACCGGTCTGAGCGACCTGATGGCTTCCACCCCATGACCCATCGCGCCTTTGGACGGCCTTGAACCAACGTAAGGCCTTCATTACGGCCTCCTCGCATGCTTCGGTGCCTCCACTCTGCTTCAGACGGCGCATACGATCTTCAGCGGAGCAGCGCTTTCGCATGGCTGCGGGAATCTTTCCAAATCCCCCCCCACCGCCGCTACCGCCGTTGCCCCAGCCTGGCCCTATGTCGTCCCTGAATCCAAACGTGAGAGCTGGGATGGCCTCCACTTCGGGAACGGGGACAGCAAAGTCAGTAGGAGTCGACGAAGCCATGACCTTCGCCATTGCGGAGGAAGGGGCATTGGGCTTCGGGGTAACTTCTCTGGTAATCCTCTTCTCCTGAAGTGGATCTTCCTCTTCGGAACCCGCGCTATAGGCAACGATTGTCGGCGAATTGATTTCCAGCGACGGAAGAAGGATGAAAAAGAGAATGAGAATGACGAGAACGATCGAAAGAATGGCAATAACCAGGCTGGTAATGACAGACGCCCTGCGCTGGGCGTCCAGATTAGACTGGGCCTCAGGATTGAGTCGGGCGTGGATACTCATGCTGACGAGGGATTTTTGATAGTGCTCGGGCGACTATGAAAGCCTCAATCTTTACAGCCTTTCAAGGGTAGAACGCACGAAAACCGCCCATTATTAGCACGGAAAGGTGATCGAGAGGCGAGATAGTCGCCCTACGAGGGCCATTTTCGCCTGTCCTCAGGCAATGATCGGCTTGATTACCCGCCCCGCGACATCTGTCAGTCGGAATCTACGACCGCTGTGTTTGAAGGTGAGCTTCTTGTGATCGAGTCCCAAAAGGTGAAGGATGGTAGCGTGTAGATCGTGAATTTCAACCTTGTCAGTCGCGGCGCGGTGACCGATTTCATCGGTCTCTCCATAGGAGGTTCCGCCCTTTACTCCGCCTCCGGCAAACCAGTAGCAACCGGCATGAGGGTTGTGGTCCCTTCCGGGTTTGTTGCTTTTTTGGGCGACCGGCAAGCGCCCAAACTCGCCGCCCCATATGACGAGCGTCTCGTCAAGAAGGCCACGCTCCTCAAGATCCTGAAGCAGTCCGGCGATAGGGCGGTCCGTTTCGCCCGCGAAACCGGCGTGGTTTCCTGCGATATCATTGTGACCGTCCCAGCTGCGCTGGTTTTCCATCCCCCCGGAGTAGATCTGAATGTAGCGGACACCCCGCTCAACCATCCGCCTAGCCATAAGACACTGGCGGGCAAAATGGCTGCACTTTTCATCATCAAGACCGTAGAGCTTTTGAACATGATCCGGTTCAGCCTCGACATCGACGCACTCCGGGGCCTCCTCCTGCATCCGGTAGGCAAGTTCGAAGCTTTTGATACGAGCTGTGAGCTCTCGGTCTGCGTCGACCCGGTCGAGGTGTTCGCGGTTAATCTGGTCCAGAAGCTGAAGTTGAGCATATTGCTGAGGTTGGCTAAGGCCTGCCACGCGCTTCAGGTTGGGAATGGGATCACCCTTGGTGTTAATCCATGTCCCTTGAAAGGAGCCCGGGAGAAATCCGTTTCCCCAGTTGGAAGCATGACCTTTGGGAAGCCCTCGGCCTTTCGGGTCGCTCATTACCATGAAGGCTGGCAGATTTTCATTCTCGGTTCCCAAGCCATAGGACACCCAGCTTCCAACACATGGATGGCCCATGCGCGTGACGCCAGTATTCGCCATGAAAAGCGCCGGGCTATGGTTATTGGATTGGGTGTGGAAGGACTTTACGAACGCCATTTTGTCCACGTGCTTTGACAGGTGCGGGAAAATGGACGAGGCCCAGGCCCCACTTTGGCCGTGCTGCCTGAACTCGAAGGGAGATTTCATGAGGGGGCCAACCGCGTTAGCGAAAAATCCAGTAGTAGGATCAAAGCCCTCAAGTTTCTGACCATTCCGCTTCGTGAGTTCGGGCTTGTAATCCCAGGTGTCCAGGTGAGAGGGCCCTCCATTGATGAAGAGCCAGATCACATGCTTGGCTTTACCCTCAAAATGCGGCTTTCGTGCCTGAAGTGGATTTTCTCCAAGTGGAACTGTGGCATGCCCCTGCTCGTGAAGTAACGATGCAAGAGCGAGAGCGCCCAGCCCTCCTCCCGCTTTACTGAGCAGTTCCCGACGAGTCCAGGCGGTTTCAATAATGGTATCGTTCATATTTTACTCCACGTAGATCATCTCGTTGGAAGCGAGGAGGGCGTGACAGAGATCTATCATGGCGGGCTCTTGTCTGCCGCCGTAGCTCGCAGTTTGTTCCTTCAGGAACTTCTTCAGTTGGGCTCGCCGCTCCGGAGATGGCAGGGCGCCGTGTGCCCGGTAAACAGCAGTTCCAAGCGGGTCACTACTTTTAAGAACCGTCTTTGCGAAGTGAGCGGCCATTTCCCGCACCTGTGGACTGTTTATAAAGATGAGTGCCTGCGAGGGGGTGGTAGTGATGGCCCGCCGGCCCTGGCTCGTCATGGTGTCCGGCCAGTCAAAAAGCTGCATCATGGGGATCAATTTACTACGTTTGACGGAAAAGTAGATGCTGCGGCGTTTCATCCCCTGATCCAGAGTGCCAGCTCCGTACA
>Ga0163111_10001886_pt1 | contig 13153 bp, 12 predicted proteins | sample CRUFie1St18metaG_FD_109645 | JGI IMG/M metagenome (GOLD analysis project Ga0163111, IMG submission 109645) | Marine microbial communities from the Costa Rica Dome - CRUD Field 142mm St18 metaG | ecosystem: Environmental > Aquatic > Marine > Oceanic > Photic zone | place: Costa Rica: the Eastern...
AATAATGGTATTTCAAGAAATTTGCCCACCAGCATTAATATACCTTATATTTTCTACAACACAAGTCGTTATAGATACAGTAAAAGGTTATTATAATCTAGCGATGACAAAAATGTTTGTAGCACTTATTTTCACAATCCTTTTAAATTACTTATGTAGTTTGGGTTTAGGAATAATATCGTGGTTAATAGTATTTATCCCTTTTATTCTTATGACTCTAATAGTTAGTATGTTGTTATTAATGTTTGGATTGGATCCAACTACTGGTAAACTTAAAATATATGATCCAAATTCTGAACAACAAAAACCAGTCATTCCAGATGCAAGAGCGGACGCTGCAAAAGCGGATGCTGCAACAGCCTCAACACCAACATTAATGCCTCCAGTATCTAGCTCTACACCAACCGGTGTGTATGTAGATTCAGCAAAAAATGGAAAAGGTGTTGTTCAACCGGCAACGGCACAAGATACAAAACAAGAAATGGAAGTAAATAGAAAAATAAAAATGATTGTTGACCAAACATATTATGTAACAAAAAATCAAAAATTATCCGATTATATGCTAACTACATTGCAACAGTGTAAAACTTTATCTTCACAGCAATGTTCTCAGGTTTGGATGACAGAAGTTTTGCCTATTATGAATAGTATGTTAGGAAAACAGCAAACCGACAAACTTTTACAATCACTATTAAATATCTTTATGGATGAAGGTTATAGTGCTTCCACTACAATTGGTGATATAATTGTTGGTTCTAATATTGGTTCTAATAATTCATCTGAAACACCATCAGAAGCAGAACAAAAAGTATTAAATGATATGAAGATGCGTAGAGCAGGCACTACAGGATTTAGTTCTTAAAAATAATCAATAAATAATTTATATGATTCTTGTAATATAAATTATTAGTGAAAGTATTTAAAATTATAATCTATTACATATTTAAACGATGATTTTTTCTATTTTATATTATTTAGCATCAACCGCATTGTTTAGTGCTGGGGCGTTTGGTGTGTATTATTGGGTGGATCAACCAGCAGCAGAAGGTTTGATAGCAAAAGCAACCTGGTATGGTATGAGAACATATGTGCAAGCTAGTGAGTATTTTAAAGAGGAAGAAAAAAACAGTGATGATGAGAGAAATGATGATGATTATGCGGAAGAAAAATCAGACGATAAATATATTCATTATACTTTAGAACCGGAAGAAGCTTTAATTACAAGTTTTGTGAATGAAAAAACACGTGAGGATATTAAAAAAAATCACACGACTGATTTAGAAATGGTTTCAACAAAAATAAATGGTGAAAAACATTTTAAAATCATTGAAGAGAATAGCGTTTTAGATAACTTAGATTTTTTCCCAGTTGACAAACAGTTTATTCAGGTTGAATTAGAACAAAACAATAAAAAGATTTGTATTCACGAAAACTTAGATAAATTTTATTTAGCTGATAATAAACTTTTTACAAGACCGTGGTTACAGTGGTATTTAAGTAAATACTATGGAGAAAGACTAGAAGAGACTTATACAATTCATATAATTGATAAAAGTGTTAATTTGTTTAAAATAGGTGAAAAAGAATGCATAGTGATAACTAAGCAATCATATGAAACAGAAAAATTACATTAATTTATTAGCAAAACAATATAAAAAATTGAAAAGTATATAAAACATAATGGCTACAAAACAAATCCCTATGGCAGATACCTCTAGTAAGACTCACACTTTATATGATAAGTGGGTTCTGTGGGCTCATTTACCACATGACACTGATTGGACAATGGAAAGTTATATCCGCATAATGACAATATCTTCTTGTGAAGATGCGGTAGAATTATATAAATCTATTCCAGAAAAGCTAACCACAAATTGTATGTTATTCTTAATGAGAGAAGGTATTACTCCAACCTGGGAAGATGGCCGAAATCGAAATGGTGGTTGTTTTTCGTATAAAATACCAAACAAATCAGTTAGTGAACTCTGGGCAAAACTTAGTTTTAGCGTTATGGGTGAAACTATTTCTCGTGATCCTGCTTTCTTGCGCAAAACAACAGGAGTAACTATTTCTCCAAAAAGAGCATTTTGTATTATAAAAGTATGGATGGAGGATATGGATTTCCAAAATCCACGTTTAATTGAAGATGCAATAGGACTTCCTAGTCACGGATGTTTGTTTAAAAAGCATAAACCAAATTATTAAAAATAAATAAATATTAAAATTTATAAAAATATTTATTTATTGGGAAGGTAAAGGAGCAAGACATAACTTGATTTCTCCTAGTGATGCAACAGAATATTTTACAACAAGAGGAAGATCATTCTCAAGAAACATTTCAATCTGTCCGCATAAATTTGTGCATTTAATAAAATAACCTAGATTTTTTAATGAAAAAACGCCTTGAATGACTTTATTACTGTTATCTTTATGAATAAAAGCCATATTCCCGTCGCATTCTGTTCTACGCAATTCACACATAGCAAATGGTCCATTAGCTTTAAAAATAAGTTCTTCTCCAGCAGACTTTATTTCCAATCTCTCTGATAAATAAGTAAAATCTCTAATAATCTTTTGAAAATCAGTCGATGGAAGATTAATAACACTTGAGAACTTAACTTCAGGAAGCTCAAGCTCTTCTTCATCTGGTTCAATTAGTTTAAGCTTTTGAATCTTACACTGTTTAATATCACCATTTTCAAACTTCAATCCTAGTTGATCAACAACACCATCATTATATTCTTTTTCATCGATATAAATTGTTAATGTATCATCATTATCAATTGTATTGATAAGTTTGAAAAGATGAAACATATTTACACCTACAATAATTCTAGGATATTTGCAATAGTAGTATTCGAATTTAGTAGCATCCAAAAACAAATGAGCTAGAATAGTATGAGATTTATCCATATTAATAATTCTAATTCCATCTGGTTGGAAACTGATGTTTGTTTCCAATAATATATCCTTTAAGGCTGTCATTAATACTCTAAAAGGAGCAATTTGAACAGTTTTTATTTCTAATACCTTACCGGGAGAAGCATCAGTTGATTCAGACATATATAGATTCCTCTCTAAAAATCTTTAAATACTTATAAAGTGTGTATTAAATAAATAATATTATAATAAATTAATTATGTTTTGTTGTTGTAAAAATGTTCAAGTTGTAGATACTTCAACACCTGAAATAATACTAACAGAATTAGATAAATTGGAATTAGATGTAGCGAAAAGCAATAAATTAGTTCAAAATATAGATACTAAATGTTTTCTCAGAAGTGGGGGTTTTGGATCAGTATTTATATTTACTAATGCTATAGCAAATAAAAAATTAATAGAAAAAAGAGGTAAACCTAGACATTTAAAAAGAACACTATTGGAAGCCAAAACATTGATCGATTTGAATGGTTTATTTTGCCCACAATTTTTTTTATTTGAAAAACACATCACATATACAAATTTAACTATGGAATACATAAAAGGTGAAGATTTATATGAATATTATACGTCTCATTTATCAGATATAGATTATGATTGGATAAAACGTATAATTTCATCTATTAGTATAGCATTGATATGTATTTTTAACAGGGGGTATATGCATTTAGATTTAAAATTAGAAAATGTAATGTATGATTCTGTAGCAGATAAAATAACATTAGTAGATTGGGGTTCTTCGCATAAAGCATCTAATAGTCTAAAAAGAATAAATTACTGTGTGGGAACAAAAGATTATACAGCACCCGAAATATTTTTGAATCATTATTATCATACAAGTGATATTTATTCATTGGGTTGTATATTTTGGATTTTCTTAACAGGAAAATACCCTCACAATATTGAGTCAAAACGGTTTGCCTTTATTCAAATTACAGAAGAATTTCCCCCTAAGGTAAATGAAGAACTATTTAATACTCTGACAGATGAACAAAAAGATTTTTTAAAATCAACACTAAAAAAAGATTGTAGAACAAGAATGACATATTCTGAGTTAGAAAATGTTGGTTTTATCAATAATTATATAAAGAACTTAAACTTATAAGTATTCAAATAGTTAAATGAAAAAATTTTTGGGTGTTCTAGAAGGAATTAAAAAGATCGCACAAAATAAATATTCGGAAGACAATGAAGCATTGTTAGAAATGCAAAAAATATTGCAAGAAATACCAGCAAGGATTGAAATTTTTGAGAAAAAAAGACGTGAGAAAAATTCGTCTGAAGATATGGTAAAATATGTAGTTGGGTTTTTAAATGACCCCGATAATCAGTACTTTTATATTAAAACAACAGAGTCTTTTGTTAAATATAATGGAATTAGTTATACGCGTGTAAATGAAGATGAAATTTGGCACGCTGTCTATACATATTTGAAAGGCTGTGATCCAAACATAAAACATCTTACAAAAAATACCATTTTAGAAAATATTCAAAACAAAAGTATCTTTACATCTATACCTGAATCACAAACTATTCAAAATGTAATTAATTTCTTATATCCAACAATTTTAAACTCGAGGGAAGAAGCAAAATACTTTTTAAGCATTATAGGAGATAATATTCTAAAAAAAAATAGGAATTTAATTCATTATTTTTCTAATTGGAGTAAATCTTTTATAACCGCTCTTAATGATAATATATACGACTATACAAATAGATTTTCTTGTGCATCGATTAAATGGAGATGTTACAGACATAATTTTGCTGACTGTAGAATTTTAAAATTTAATAAAGCTGTATTATCAGATCGTTGTTGGAATACATTTGTAAAAAATAATACATTGGATATTATGACTGTTTCAACGCACTATTCAGATAGATATAATGGATCAGAAAATTTTATTAAAAATAATTTTACTGATTCTAACGTTAAAAATTATATTCTGTATTTGAAAAATAAGACAGAAAAAGACGTAGTTAGTGATTTCGTTAAGTCTTGTTTTCACACCACGGTTTCATCAGTTGATTGGGATGTCATTTATTTTGTATGGAAAATTTACTTGCATAAAAATCATTATCCTAATTTCTTGTTTATAGATCCTTTAAAAGAGTGTTTAAAAAATACATATACATATAATCCTGAAAACGATACATTTCAAGATATCGGAAGCCCCTTGTTAAATAGAATTGATAAGTTTAAGATTTTTTGGAGTTCAACAATTAGTGAAAGTAAAGAACCTTTTTCTACTTATGAAGTTGGAGAAATATGTGAATTGTATAGACAGTGGATAAACAATTGCCCTGAGCTTTTACTCAGTCAACAAACGATAAATCATATTCTAGAATACTTTTATTCTACTAAATTAATTGATGATAAATATATTGTTAATATCAAATGTAGTTTATGGTGTAAATGGTTGGATATCAATGAATGGATCAATGATTATAAAACAAATTACAATAAAGACATAACAAAAATTAGTATTTCTAATTTATATCAATCATACTGTGCATTTAAGATGCAAAAGATGAAAAATGATATGCAAAATAATTCTGTCAGTAAGGATTATTTTACTAAATATTTAAAGTCGAATATACCTGAAAAATATATTATGGATAATATGATTAGTCATTCATATTTTAGCATTTAGTGAAACGTCCACGGCTATTGTGGCAGTGTCCACTCTTGTTGCGTCTTTTAGAAGTATGTTTACGCTTCTTGTTATGACGTTTCTTGTGGTGGTTTTTGCGAGTTTTGTTACCTTTACGCATCAAAACAAATTTACCTTTCTTAGGTTTGTATCCAGCTTTTTCTAAACGTTTTTCTCTTTTAGCAGTAGCGCTCTTCTTTTTTGAAACAATGCGTCCGTGCTTGTTAAACATAAGATGATCTCTGGTCAAATCTCCTGCTGTTTTATAGGCGGTTCCGTGCATAACCTGTGCTCTTGAACCAACCAACATTTCGAAGGATTTACCACCAATGTGGTATTTACCGTCATTACCTCTGTGATGTCTTTTAACCATTATATACATCAATGAGAAAAAAATATTAAACGCAAGATTTTATGCTAAAATAAATGGAGAAATATAATAATACTACATCAATCTTGTCAGTATCAGCTAGAAGATCTCAATTCAAAAACTGTTCGGAAATAGTTTACTTTATGAAAAAAATTGGTATTGCTTCATCTGTTACAGAAAACAACTCTGTTGTTTGCAATCCAAAAAATCCGTGTAGTTGTCATTTGGAAAAAGGATGTAATATTCGTCTAAATGGATTAAAACCAGAACTAATCAAATCAGAAGTATGGGAACCATTAAAAAAAGAATTTAAATTTATTTGTGCTCATTTAAATATACCTGGTCAATATAGCGGGTGTATTCACGATTTTAAATTTAACTGCAAATTTGAAGAAAAATTAAATAAGTATAATGTATATGTTGATAAGAATTGATGAATTAGCACAAACAGAAGAAGAAATTAAAGAATTAGAGAGATTGTGCTGGGAAGCAAGAATAAGATATAGGGATATTTTGAAACGAAGAAATCAACAAACCTGGTGGGATTGGTTATGGGAAATTGTAGGCTACTAACTTATTATATATTTCTAATATGAGTATCGTAAAAATCAAACAAATTATACAATAAATAATATATGTGTTTACATAATGAATTTCGAATGACATATAAATATATTAATTATATTTTTTAATATATTTTAAAGTAAGATTCGTGATATAAGTCCTCTTTTTCTAGTCTTTTTCTTTTTTCTACCTTTTCTCTTTTTGCGAGTTTTTTTGTCAGTTTTTTTACCTTTCTTGTTTGTTTTACTATTTGTATTGCCGGGTGTGTAATTTAAAAAATACCAATTCCACTCATCTGATCCTCTTTTGTCTTTTAGTTTCTGATACATCTCAGATTTATGTGCGCGGGTTTTTTCTTTAGTGTGTTTTTCTTCTCCATAACAATCCATACTAAATCTTCGCAAAAGACCTTTCTGTTGAAGTCGATTTTTTTCTTGTGTTTTAAAAAGATAATCACACATACATAAAATTCTTTTGGGGTCATAATAAGGTCTTTTTACATAATAAAAAGCCAAATAAAAACTAAGCATAGTATCAAGTGTAGCTATTCTTATTTTTTGTCCTTTATAGTGAACAATATTGTAACTATGACACGCCAATGGCTCATATAAAAATATAATTGTTTCCCCATCAACAATTACCTCGTAATGAGGGGCAATTATATCGCCTACACCAGGTTTCTTTTTTATTTTAATTTTTTTGGCTCCAGCATCTCGAAGATTAGATTTTATTATTTCCGCAACTTCTGAAGGTCTATCAGATAACACATCAAAATCAGGAATCTTTTTTATTTGTTCTCGTCTAAGTTTCGGCATTTTTTTCAAATAAAGTCTATTTGCGTAAGCTCCAAAAAAAACACAACCTTGTCGAATTACCGTATCTCTTACTACATCAAATATCTCTTCACTAGAAATTTTGCTTGAACCACCAGCATAGTTTTCTCTAGAGTCACTTTCAAACAAACGTTGAATATCATTAATATTACAGTTTCTTGCTTTTAAAGGAAAATTTTTATTTAAAAGAGTCAATCGTTTTAAAACTTTTTCCCATCTACCAACATCTCCTGCGGGCCTTGATAACTCTAAATACATTAACATTCTTAAATAATCTGGTGGAGAATAAGAAATGCCATTGATGATAACAGCATCCTTACTGACTCTTTTATATAGTTCAGGAACACAAAAAGTAATATCCGCGACAGGCATATAATTTACAAAAACCTTGAATGTTCCAGAATGGGCACCTGATTTAGCTTCTACTTCTTCAAAACCTTCTTTATGATACATATCGGCTAAATAGATAGCATCATTTAAGGGATCGGGTGAAAAAAAATCATAATCAGGTAACTCAATGTTTTTGTCATAAAATTGGTCAGATTCAGGTAAGATATTGTTGATGGCTGTTCCTCCATAGCAAACGCGTTTTTTAAGTTTCAAGAAAGTTTCTACAATATGAATAATCTCTTGAATTTGCGGATTTTTAATCATTTTTCTTCCAGTTTTTTTTTCTATCTTATCAACCGCTTGTCTTAATATTGTTAATTCACATTCTTGAAATGTCATCTTTTTGTCACACTTCATATTAATATATATTGTGAAAAAAAGATAATTAAATATTTCCCTTAAACATTGGCATTGAGATTGTTTTCTTTGCATAAGAAACCTTAGGATTTTGAGGTTTAGGATCTGGTATTCTAGTAACGTGGTAGCGCAATGGATATGGTTTCAACACAAAAGCTGTTCCATTGTCACTGAAAAATTTATTATAATATTTCATATTCGCATCTAATTTTGGATAATTCATACAAACAAATTGACATCCATACTGTTGGTGTAAGGCAGCTGGAACATTATTGTTAAGTGCGCTAAGATCTGGCATAGTAAGAGTCATATTTTTCTTGTTAAACTCTTTTAATCCTTGAGGATCGTGAGTATACTGTATATCATAATTTCTTTTTGAATCTAAAAATGGTGTGCCTGTTGACATATTGACAAGATCCTCGAAAGGTGTATCCCGGAAATTATTACTATCATTGGCAGCAATAATAATAACTTTACCTCTGAAATCTAATAGAGGTAGTTTAACTATGTTTCCTTGTCCGTCTCTTCCTTCGCGACCATATTTTGTAGGTAAAAGTCTATTGTTAAAATTTTTAGTAACTGATTTTGCCATTGTTCTGTAAATATTTGTATTATCACTCTTTACACGGAAATGTAAAAATAATGGATCATCGGCATTATTACAAAAACCTGATGAAAAAGCAAAGCTTTTTATAGTTTCCATTACAGCATTAAATGGTATTTGATTGTATGTGCCTTTTAAATCATAATTATTGTTTGGTGATGCACCAACTACTGGTTTTCCATCTATAGAATAAATTTCAAAATCTAAAAAACGCGCACCGACTTTTATGACCTCCTTTAAAGGTTCTAAATCGACATAATCATTTTGGAAATTACCACCACAACAACTATTATAACTACTGGCAATATAATAATCTCTTAAATTGTGTGAAAATCTAGCTTGATTTGGATTAATTGAACCGAGTTTTGATCCTGCTTTATATTCACTTTCCATTTTTTGTGCATTTTGAGATAATTTATTGATTTGAACTCTTACATAATATGCTATACCCATTACAGTTAAAATGATAAGACCTATAAGAAACCATTTTGTTATTGTTACTTTTCCACCAAATTTTCTTATAAATGCTGTAGCGACAACAGCACCTTTTTCTAAGGCCGAATCAGTTTTTTTAATTGCGCCACCCAAACCTGAATTTCCTGTTATTATGTCATTCATTTTATGTTTATGTGATGGCACAGTATTTCGTGCATTATTTTTATTTGGACCTGGCATAATATATATATATCATATATTAATATTTGATAATGACGCTAAATATATTATTTAACAAAAATAAGTTTTAAAATAATCTATTGATAATATATTAATGGTAGGTGGATTAATGAATTTATCATCATACGGTGCTGAAAATATAATATTAACAGGTAATCCTACAAAAACAATGTTCAAGGCTGTGTATCACAAATATACTAATTTTGGTATGCAAAGATTTAGATTGGATTATGAAGGATTACGAAATCTAAGTTTTACACAAGAATCTACTTTAAAGTTTACAGTAAAAAGATACGGTGATTTAATTGGCGATACTTATATTGTTTTAAATCTTCCTGATATTTGGAGTCCGTTTTTCACAGAAAATGCTGGGGCTGGGAATAATGCTACACCTTATGAATTTAGATGGATAGAAAATTTGGGAGTTCAAATGATAAGAAATATTGCAATTAGTGCTGGGGGAAGCAAATTACAAGAGTATCCTGGAGAATACTTATATTGTATGATTCAGAGAGATTACAATAACGGTAAAAAAGATTTATGGGATAAAATGATTGGAAATATACCAGAACTAAATGATCCAGCTAATGCAAATGGTAATATTAATACTTATCCAAATGCCGCTGTTATCACTGCCGCAGGAGCTGTTCCTGAAGCTCAACCTTCTATCCGTTCAAGACAACTATATATTCCTATTGACGCGTGGTTTTGTGGCAGTAGTAAATTGGCTATGCCTTTAGTAGCTTTACAATATCAAGAAATTCAGATTGAAATTACCTTTCGCCCAATTTGTGATTTATATACCATTGCAGATGTTGAAACGAACCCGTTACCACCAGCAATTCCTGTAGGTCCTAGAATAGCACCAAATCCAAATAATATCAATCATCAGTTGTGGAGATTCTTGCAAACTCCACCAACAGAAGCAGCAAAAACAGCCGATTATGAGAATAGAAAAATAGGATGGAATGCTGATATTCATCTTATGGCAAATTATTACTTTTTAGATAATGAAGAAAGAGATTTATTTGCTAGATCTGAACATAAATATTTGATACGAAATCCATATTATCACGATTTTTTGAATGCTACAGGATCAAAAATTGTAGATATTCCTTCTCGTGATATGGTTTCTAATTATATGTGGAGATTCAGAAGAAGTGACGCTAATTTAAGAAATGAATGGAGTAACTATTCTAATTGGCCTTATAATAATGTTTTGCCATTAGGACCTGTTACGTGGACACCTGTTGGACCCACTGTTAATCCTGGGGGACAATTTGAATGGACACAAACAATAGATCCAACAAACGAAAATGAGAATATTAAAAATATTTTAATTGATCTAGGCATTGTAATTGGTGGAAATTACAGAGAAGTTGTTTTGCCAGAAGGAACATATAATTTAATGGAAAAATACATTAGAACAACCGGTAATGCAAAAGATGGTATTTATTGTTATAATTTTTGTTTGGATAGTAATCAGAGAGAATATCAACCTTCTGGAGCAATGAATATGAATAAATTTAAATATGTTCAGTTTGAATACAATACTATTGAACCACCTATTGATCCTAATTCAAATATAGTAAATATATGTGATGCAAATGGTAACATAATTGGAGTAAGAAAATCAACAACAGATCTATATGAGTATAATTATGATCTTAGAATTTTTGAAGAACGATATAATATGGTAATAATAACGAGTGGTAATATTGGATTAATGTGGGCTAAATAATTTGATTTACTTTAAATTGTAATTAAATCAAATTAACGAAATAAATCCATCAATGAGTTATATGGTTTTGGTTTCTTGTTAGGATTTACAGGTTTATATTGATCAGTGTAGGCCGTTCCTGTATTATTTTGGGTATTGTAAACATATGAAGGATAACTTCCTCCCAATCTGTTATCATAAGTAGTGCCTAAACTTTCTTGAGGCATAGATTGATAATATGGATTATAGTTGTTATTATCTAATCCTGTTGTTCTTCCATTGGCATATTGTTGTGGGTTAGTGTATTGAGGAACATTTCCTACTAAATTTTTTGCGACGTGTTCAGACATTTTCATATTAATTGAAATATCAATAGCAGCATCTTGTTCATTTTCTCCTCTTATATTTCTGGAAATTGCTTCATTTGCTTTTGAAGCCACTTCACTTGATGTTGGAGCTAAAGGTGAAGGTGCCATAGCAGTATTAACGCCTGCCATTGACTGTGGAACATTTCCTCCTTGAATATTATCTAAACTAGATTGCGTTGGATAAACACCACTAACGTTGGCTACAGTTGTATTGCTAGGAAATGCGCTTCCAGGAATTATTTGTTGTGTTGCTAGATTACTGCTTGCTGCTTGAGCAGCAACAGAGCCATCAGGCACTCCCATATCTTTATTATCTCCCCAACTGCCAATTGCAGCACCAGGTGTTACGCTTGTCTCATTTGTAGCTTGTTGAGCATCTGAATGATCTTGACTAGCTTTTGCTGCTGCATCAGCTACTTTTTCAGCACCTTCACCGGGAGAATAATATGGCAATGAACAGTTTCTTTTGTATTCATCACTACATCCAGCATTACAAACTTCATACCCTATCAATGTTTCATTTTGGCTCCATCCTTTTGCCATAGAAACATTTGGATATTTCTTTTGACAACTGTTTTCATTATCACAACCTTCAAGTTTATTGCATACACTACTACATCCCTTAACACATTCTGAACTCATAACTGGTTCAGCTGCAGGTGCTGCTTCTGATGACACAGGTCTATATTGACCTTCTTTTGTTACTGGGGCATTCATTTCTGCTACTGATCCACCTGTTCCAAAATAGGCCATACCATTATATTTGCCACTATCATAAGCATAAAGTCCTTTTGTTGCATAATTTCCAGCATACTCTGAACCAGCGCCTCCAATCTTTAAATCTAGACCTTGTGCTACTTTTTTGCATTCTTCTTCTGTAATGCAGAACTGTGGTCTATATTGACCTGCTTTTGTTGCTGGGGCTTTCATCTGTTCTACTGTTCCACCTGTTCCAAAAAATGCCATACCATTATATTTGCCACTATTATAAGCATAAAGTCCTTTTGTTGCATAATTTCCTGCAAATTCTGAACCACCACCTCCAATCTTTAACCCTAGAGCTTGTGCTAGAACTTTACACTTTTCTTCAGTATCACAAGGCAATGTATCACTATTTGCTGCTGCTGGTGCTGCTGCTGGTGCTGCTGCTGGTGCTGCTGCTGATGCTGCTGGAGTTGTTATTTCTGCTATTACAGCTTTTGCATCTCTGGCTACCAATGCATCCATCAGCTTTGGGTTAGCTTTGGCTTCGTCAATAGAGACACCCGGAATGGCTCGGTTCTGATCCTCTCCGGTGCATCCTACATTAGGATAACCGTGGCAAGTAGAACCATTTTGACAATAACTGTCTATATTTTTTGTTGCAACTTGACAATAAAAGTCAGCATTTGATGTCATACCTTCAATTCCGTAATACATCTTATACAATTTTAAACCAAAATCACTCAAGAAATGTTTTGCTACAAAAAGAACAATCAGGGCTAAAAATATATTGAATAAGTGTTTTCCCATAGAACCTGTGTCACTGATTAAGTTTCCTATACCAGACATATATATTTATCAAATATTTTATTTGAAATTCTCGACTCCCTAAATAATTAGTCGTTTTAGCAAGATTTATCTAAATTTTAATATTCCAATAATGTATATAAAATGGCAAAAAAAGAAATTCCTGAAAAAG
>Ga0163111_10001887_pt1 | contig 13152 bp, 4 predicted proteins | sample CRUFie1St18metaG_FD_109645 | JGI IMG/M metagenome (GOLD analysis project Ga0163111, IMG submission 109645) | Marine microbial communities from the Costa Rica Dome - CRUD Field 142mm St18 metaG | ecosystem: Environmental > Aquatic > Marine > Oceanic > Photic zone | place: Costa Rica: the Eastern...
CCCGCGCCATCGCGCGGGCGGCCGCCCCCCCCCCTGCAACATGCATGCGCAGACCGGGGCGGGCCCGTCCCTCCGGCCCCCCCGGGGCGGGGCGCTGGGAAGGGAGGGGCGGGGGGGGGGGGGAGGGGGGCTCCCACCTTGATGGGGGCGCTTGCACCCCCGCTCCCCCGTCTCCCTCCACCCGCGCGTCCCCCCCTCCCCCCTCCTGGGAGCTCCCTCCAGCGGCGAGGAACCTGCCGTAGGGCCTCGTAGGGCCCCTGGGCTGCCAGGGGCTGACCGGGCGGCCCCCCTCCCCCCCGAGCAGGCAAGTTCGAGGACCCGGCGTCATGTATTCTGCCGCCGTGCCTGGTCAACTTTATAGACGAATGGAAGCGCCCGGAGCTCCTCATCAACAACAACCCGAACGTGCCGATGCTGGAGCTGGAGAGGGCGGAGGTGGACGGGAAGCAAGAGCAGGGGGGCGAGGGGGGCCGGCAGGCGAAGGGAGAACTCTTCGCGGGGAACGACAAAGCCTTCGAGTGGTTGCTCGCGGTGGTTCAGGCGGTGAAGCAGCGCGCGGGGTCGATCCGCCAGGGGGACTTCCTCTGGGAGCTCATCTACCCCAAGGACAAGGCCTCGGGCCTACCCACCATCAGCCCCTCGGGCAAGTACATCGTGCGCTGCTTCGTCATGAACGAGTGGCGGCAGGTGGTCGTGGACGACCGCATTCCGGTGGACCTCTTCGGCCGCCCGCTGCCTGTGGGGGTGCGCCCGGTCCAGCTCTGGCCGTTGCTGCTGTCCAAAGCCGTGCTGAAGATTATGGCCTCGCTGACCATCCTCGATAGTACCTCGCCCCTGGAGTCACCGGCCTTCCATTGGCTCACGGGGTGGCCCACGGAGAGCCTCGTCTCGGCCGGCATGGACCGGGGCCACCCGCGGCTGCCTTTTGACCTGGAGGACGGCCGCCTCTTTGACCGCATCGAGGAAGTGCAGGGCGATCCGGGGGCCCTTGTCTCGTGCTGCCTCATCGATCGGGCCGCCTCGGACCGCCCCCCCCCGCGCATGCTCGTTCTCTGCGGACCCGACGCGGTGGGCCTCGAAGATATCATGGGGAAGATGCTGGTAGATTTCGCCGAGGCCTTCGGGCGGACAGTCAGCCACACTACACGCCCCCCTCTCGAGCACGAGGTGGACGGGGACACGTACCACTTTACAGACCGCCCGACCATGGAGGCCGAGATCGACCAGGGCCTTTTCCTGGAGAGCTCCGAGATGGAGAAATTTTCCAAGGGCATCCCTGGGCACTACCTGTACGGGACCAGTCTCGCCACGGTGCGCGAGGTCGCTGCGACAGGGCGCCTGTGCATCATGGACATCGATGTCAAGGGCTGCCAGGCCCTGTACGACCGCGAGGGCGTGGACGCCATGTACGTCTACCTCAGGGCGCCCAGCGTAGAGGAACTAGAGCGACGCCAGCGCGGACGGCTGAAGGAGGCCGAGTCCACCATCCAGAAGCGGCTCAGTCACGCGCAGAACCAGATTGAACAGAGCCGGGAGGAGGGACTTTTCGACAACATCATCGTGAACGACTTGTACGACGACGTGTACCTCTCCGTGAAGGAGGCCATTGCTGTGCTCAGCCCCATCATCCGCAACCGGCTGCGAGGGCTCCCGGCGTACGTGCTCGACTACTCGGACATCATCCCCGCCAACAGTGTCGAGAAGCCCAATGTGAAGCCAGTCGCCCTGGTGGGCCGCACCACCGTTGAGAAGGACCAGCTCATCGCCAACATTGTCGAAGAGTTCCCGGATGTCTTTGGGTTCGCCCGGCAGCACACGACTCGGTTGCTGGAAGAAGGGGAGGCGGACAGGTTCATCCACGTCTCCAATGAGGAGTTCCAGAATCTTGTGGATGCGAAAAACTTCGTGGAACACCGGCAGGACCTGTTCGTGCACCCCTCGGCGGTGCAGAAGCACGGGACCAGCTACGACGAGGTTGCCGTGGTTACGCAGCAGAGCCGCCTGTGCCTTCTCAACGTCGACGTGGAGGGTGTGAAGCAGATGCGGGATAACGGTGTGGACCACCTGAGCATTTTCCTGGACCCACCCTCGATGGAAACGTTTGAGAAGCGCCTGCGGACCTGGCTCGCAGAACCCGACTCTGCGATCGAAAAAATGCTTGAATACGCCAAGGCGCAGGAGGAGTCGGCCCGGCAGCGGGGGATATTCGACGCCATCATCACCTACAATGACGTCACGGACACCTTCAACGAGGTGAAGGAGGTCGTGAGCAAGTTCAGGCCGGACGTGATCCCCCCGCTGAAGTCCGCGGCGGCGGGCGGAAGATGGCAGGCGCCGCTGGTCATCGGGGGGCCCACGGCCGCCGGGAAGACAAGTCTCATCAAGAAGCTGCTTGAGGAGTTCCCCGACAAATTTAATTTCTGCGTGAGCCATACGACGCGGGCCCCGCGGGAGGGAGAAGAAGAGGGCGCCGACTACTTCTTCGTGGACCGGGAGACATTCGAGGCAGACGTCGCGGAGAACAAGTTTCTAGAGTACACCGAGGTCAACGGGCACCTGTATGGCACGAGCTTGTCGGCCGTGAAGACGGAGCCGGGCAGTATCTGCATCCTCGACATCAACACGTCTGGCGCGGCCGAAATCCGGAACAACAAGGGGCAGCTCCGGTCCTGGGTGGCGGACATGCTGTGTGTGGCTATCCATCCGCCCTCCAAGGAGATGCTGGTGCAGCGGGTGCGCAGCATCGAAGGGTTGTCGGAGGAAGAGATGGAGGCGCGCGTGGAGCTGGCTGTAGCTGAGCTTGAGACGCTCGGGGAGGAGAGGAACGCCTTCGACGAGGTAGTCATCGTGAACGATGACATCGAGGAGAGCTACAGCGAGCTTAAGGAAGCCATTGCGGCCCGCAACCCTGACATCATGAAGCCTGCGCCAAAGCCCCTCGTTCTTGTTGGGCCCATGGGGTCAGGTAAGACTGCGCTGATGAACCGCATCATGCGAGAGCACTCGGGAAACTTTGCTTCCCCAGTGTTTCACACGTCCCGGGCCAAACGGGAGGGGGAAGTGCAGGGGCGGTCGTTCCACTTCACGAAGCGGGCGCAGATGGAGGCGGACATCGCGTCTGGCAACTTCTGGTTGGTAGAGGAAGCACTGGGTCACCTGTACGGGGTATCGAAGCGGGAAATGTGGGAGGTTGCCCACAGGGGGACCATCGCCGTCCTGGCTGTGGACAGCGTTGCTGAGGCGCAGAAGCTCCGCGAGCAAGGCATGCGGGGCACGTTCGTTTTTGTGCAGCCCGAGTCGGTTGAGGCCATGCGGGTGCGCCTCGAGGCAGAGGTCCAGCGCGCGTGCCCCCCCGGCTACGAGCCGGAGGAGGTCGTTACTTTGCGTATGAGGCACATTCAGAGCGAAATGGAGGCCGCAACAGCAGTCCAGAACCTCTTCAACTTCGTTGTCGAGAACGACGGCTCGGATGCTGCCTACTGTAAGCTCATGGAGGCCGTGTCGGAACACGCGCCGGACGTGGTGCCCCTTCACGAGGTCTGGGGCTACGGGCAGGGCCTCTGGGACAAGACAGTGCGCACGTATGGAAGACCAATCGTCCGAATCTCCATCATCGGACCAGCCGCCTCGGGGAAAACCACACAGGCGAAGCTTCTGGAGCACCGCTTCGGCGTGCCATATCTATACCCTGGTGAGCTAGTCTACAAGGAAGTGCAGGGGAAGACAGACCTGGGTCTTGAGGCAAAGCCATACCTAGACAACACGAAGACAGTGCCGGAGGAGCTGATGGCCAGGATTATCAAGAAGCGCATCGCTGAGGAGGACTGCCAGACGCGAGGGTGGATGCTGGACGGGTTCCCGCACACGCTCAAGGAGTGCGAAGCACTGAAGAAGGCGGAGATATTCCCTGACAAGGTCGTCTTCCTTGAATCCAAGCATGACGAGTTGTTCGAACGCATCAAGGGGCGGAAGATTGACCCCGCTACCGGCGACGTGTTCTACATCGCGCCGGAAGGGTCCGATCGCACGAGCATTCAGCCCGAGGGTAAGGACGAGGAGGAGAGTGAGGAGCTCATGAAGCATCTCACGATCCGCCATGACGACAGCGAAGACAATGTGCGGAACCGGCTCTTCCACTACGACAGGCTGGACCAGAGCCTTCGCTCGGAATTCCGCAACGTCAGCACCTACATCAATGCCGAGAGGGACAAGGAAGCCATCTTCCATGACATCGAAGCGTTCATCACCTTGGAGGTCCGCCTGAAGGACTCCATTGTCGTGACGCCCACGCGCTCGTTGTGCGAATTCACCTATGTGGTCGAGGGCACGCTGAAGTATCAACGGCGCTGTCTTCTGCGACTGCGGCAGGACACGGGGCCTGAGGTGGGGGAGCACTTCTGGGTGGACGTCATGGACTTGGGGACCAACACGCAGTGTGTCCTGCTTGGCGTGAACCAGGAGAAGTTCGACTGTACACACGCACAGAACAAACTCGACTTCTCGAGCATGCCTGCCTCGGAGGTGTTCTACGTGGACTCCCCCGAGCCCATTGACCTCTTCGCTTCGCTTTCTGTGGGGACGCAGTATTTGCTGGAGGACGTTCTGAGCCCGCCGCAGCGGGCAAAGGTCCTCGTTCTCACCGGGCCCGAGGGCGTGGGCGTAGAACGCATGGCCTCGATGCTAGTGGCGGATTACAGCGACCGATGCAGCGCCCCCCAGGAGGACTCCGCGCCCGGGTCAGACCAAATCGCTTCTTCGGCCTTCAGCCTGGGGCTTGAGTCGGGGGAATACCTCACGCATGCCCAGGAGGTGTGCGGGGACTGGTTGGGGGTCAAGGTGGCGGAGGTCGAGTCCATCGTTTCAGCCGGCAAGCTGTGCGTCCTGGCGGCGAAGTACGACCAGCTCGAGGCTCTGCGGGGCCGATCGGACTTCGAGTACGTATTCGTGTACATCGAGCCCAAGTCCATCGAGGCATTGGACAACCGGCTGCGGGACCTCGGCTGCTACGCAGAGGAGGCACTTCAGCAGCACTTGCGCGCGGCCGAGCGGCAGCTCGGAGAGCTCTCACAGGTCGAGGGGGAGAAGCCACACTTCGACCACGTTATCGCAAACGACGTGGAGGCCGGGTGTTACAACCGCATCAAGGCATGCCTTGGGCCGCACTGGCCAGTTGTGCTCAAGCCAACTGAGAGCAGCCTAATACTCCAGGAGTACGAATGGAAGACCCGTGTGCCCGGAAAGACCGTTTTGCGCTTGAGGAACTTCACTCACTCCACGGCGCGCCTCAGGCTGCCACGCGGGAAGCACATGTTCAAGTTGAATGTGGACCAGGGGCTGTTGTACTCGGCAATTTTGCGCTCCAGCACAGCCTTTACCGTCGCGGACAAGTTCAAGGTGATTGAAGAGGTCAACAAGGCGAATGTGCACGAGGAGAGCGGGATCTACAAAGAGGTTGAAGGCCAGGTGTTCAGCCAGATCTTCAGGCACCACATCTCTGTGGCGGAGCCCACTGAGATGACTGCCACCATGTACGTGGCCGACTCTGCCGCCCGCAAGTACATGCAGCTGCATGTTGTCGACAACGACACCGGCAGCTGCTCAACGCACCTGACCGACAGCATCACGCCGTGCACCTTCACGCCCAACGAGAATGGGTACACGATATTCTCCACTTCGTACTCTCTCGCACCCTACGTCTCTGGCCCTTGGCGGTTTGTCTCGGCGGCTTCCCATCCGCTCACGCCTACACCACTCCAGATGAAGGAGGAAACCAGCAGCGGGACGTACCAACCGAACAAGGACGGCGTGATCTGCGGCCACGTGTTGCATGTTACGAAGAAGATGGTCATGTCCCTCCACCTCGAGACTTCGGAGCCCTCCTCATTCCTTGTGTCGCTTCTCGAAGTGGAAGACGACAAGGTTTTCACAATGAGGAGGAGCTGGCATGGTACGACCGTGTTCACATGCATGTCTCTGATGCTCGAGCCCCTTCAAGAGAACAAGCAGTACATTCTACAGGTTGAGTTGGACGGGGCGCTTTGTGACTTTGAAGTTGCGCCCAACGGTGACATTCCCTTTGACCTGGAGTGGAAGCTGGCGGTCCACCACTCCGACCCCGACTTCCGTGTCGAGGCCGACCAAACGCGCGAGAAGACGCTCAGGGAGGCGCTGTCGGCTTGGAATGAGAGCGGAGAAGGCGGCGCGAGTGGCAGGCCCGCGAAGGCTTCTGAGGCGATGCAGGCCTTCCAGGAGAAGGATGCAGCGGAGCCCGAACGCAGGAGGTTCCCCGGGAAGGAGGAAGACTTCGCGCTGAACCCCGAAGCGCATGTCAAGGTGATCACGGCAAGCACCACGGACCTAAGCAGCCGGCCGGTCCTCTCGAATGATGACTACAACCAGGGCAAGGAGAGGGTGGAAAAATCCGTCGAGGACTTCCAGGAGTGGAAGAAGACACGCGCGGCAGGGTTCGAGGAGGCCGGCACAAACCGGGAGGCTGTAGGGAGCCGGAAACACTCCGAACTCGTGGCCTGGCGCACGGACATGCTGCTGAAGAGACAAGCCACGCAAAGCCGCCGCCGGGCCTACCTCGCGTCCAAGAAGGCCCCCGAAGCCACTGAGGGCGAGGACAGCGGCGGGGAGAAAGAGAACATTGAGGAGGCTGCGAGTGCGGGCGCATGAGGGGCACATTCTGGGCCCATGCCAGACTAAAAATCTTTTTAAATCCGTATCATCACTATTAGATAATGCACGCGCATGACGTCACACGCACGAGCCGCCGCTGTCCTCCCAGTGCGCGTGGAAGGTGTAGGGAATGTGCCAGGGGAGGCGCCACACGCAAACCGGTTCCCCCGTGACGTCCTCGGCGTCAAGCAGCACCAGATCGGTGGTGCGGGTAGCGTGTACGAATGCCGTGACCAATAGGTAGCCCGCATCCTCTTCTCCCTCCCCCGCCCATCCCCCGCCCCCTCGAGCCTTCGGGATGAACACCGACTCGCCTATGGTCTGCCCCTCGAAGTTCCGCTGCTGTGCCTCCCCGGTCTCCAGGTCGATTTTCTGAACGGCGTTCAGGGACGTCGAGCCCGGACCAACGGCGGAGGTGTACACGAAGCGGTTCCGCCGGCCCACAAAGTCCGGGTGTATGACAGGGAACTCGGACCCCGAGACGCCGGCCTGCACGGCGGGGGCATCCTCGAGCAGCTCCCCTGTCTCGAGGTCGAGGACCAGCCGCGTGAGGGTGTTGGTCGTCTCATGCCCGAAGCTTGCAGCATACATATCGGAGAACTGTCGCTCGAGGCCCTCGCGGCTGCCATTCAGGGAGTTTACCAGGACCGTGAGCCGCCCGTCTTGCTCGAAGGCGTTGGCGAAGTGGTACGTCGAGAAGGTCCGGGGGACTTGCAGGTCTGCCACCACCTTAAGGGTGGCCCGGTCAAGCACCACCAGCCTGGTGCCCAGCTCCTCCCGCCACTCGAAGCAGTGGCCGAACGGGGGGGCGAGGCCGACGATGGAGGCCGTCGCTTTCCAGTCGGGGCACACCCAGGGCGGAATGACGAACACGAGGTGCCCCGTGCTGAGCGCGCAGTCGTGCACGAAGGAGACGCAGCCAGGATTTTTGAAAGGCAGGAACGTGCTGGCAGGCGGCTCCGGACAAGAGCCGGGAAGGGCGCCCTCTGGGGGGGGCAGCCGCCACACCTGCAACCCCTGCCGGCCCGGCGTGAACTGGCCCAGGCCGAAGTTGAACAACTCCCCCGTGCAGGGGCAAACCTTGCCATGCGCCGAGAACATGCCCTGCACCTGCCCCCCGAAGTCGTAGCCCCCCTCTGCCTCAGAGGTGAGCGTCTCAAGGGTGACCGGGTCGAGCTCCATCGCGGGCCCGCCTTCGCACAGCGCCAGAAGGCGTCCCCCCCAGCTCAGGACGGACGTGTTGCTGGGATTACCGGGCAGGCCCGGGTCGGGCAGACGCTCCCGGGCCCGCCCCCAGAAGCTCGCCCCCCCGCCCGCCCGCGTCCAAGCCCCTTTGCTCGCCATCCCCCCGGCCTCCCCTGCAGCCTCCTGCCGCTTGAAGCGCTCCGTCCGCACGAACCGCGCGGAGTAGCGCACGTCGCCCTCCGCAGCCGCGCCCCCGGGCTCGCCGAGGTCGAGCGCGTGCACCATCCCGTCCCCGTCGAACCAGTGCCCGTGCTTCACCGCCCCCACCCGCACCCGCCCCGGCCCGTTCCACAGCACGCGCCCCGCCAGCCCGGGGGGGCGCGCGCCGGCCGCGGGGGCCGGGACGCGCGCGCGCTCCCGCTCCGCCGCGGGCTCCAGCCCCGCGCGCCACGCGCCGCGCCCCGCGGTCGCGCGCACCGCCCACCCCGGCGCCGCCCCCGGCTCCGCCATCGTGGCCGGCGCCGCCCCCCGGAGTTCTGGCCCGGAGGCGTCGCCCTCGGGCAGAGGCGGAGGGGGGGGGGGGGGGGGGGGGGCGGCGCCGCCCCCGCCGCCGCCCGCGGGCGGGGGGCGGGGGGCGATGCCGGAGAAGGCGCGGCGGCGGGCGCGGCGGAAGCGGGCGGCGCCGGCGGACTTCGCGCGGGAGCGGGGGAAGGTGGGGCGGGCCCGGCGGGCGCCGGCGAACGAGACGAGGCCGGAGTTCCGCACGCGGCGGCTGGCGGTGGCGGGCCAGAGCGTGGCGAAGGACACCGCGCCGGGGGCGGCCGTCTCGGCACGGAACCTCACCGTGCCCGAGCTCCTCGCGCAGCTGGGGGGGCACCCGAGCGCCAAGGTGCGCGCGGAGGCCGCGGCGGGGCTTGAGGAGGTGCTGGGCCGCGCGCCGGGGGCAGTGGCGCAGCAGCTCGGGCCGCTGCTCGGGGCTCTGGCGCCACGGGCTCTAGACCCGGAGCGGCCGACTCGCCGGGCAGCGCTGCGGCTGCTGCGGGCACTGGGCGCCGACGCGGAATGCCACCGCGTGCTCCCCGCGTTCCTGCCTGTGCTCATGACGGCGACGCAGGCGGCGCTGACGCACGTGGAGCTGCCGATCAGGACCGACGCACTGGGCTTCCTCGAGGCCCTTCTTGAGGCCCTGCCGGCAGAGGCAACCACCGCCGAGTACTGGGGGGCCTGCCTCAGTCATTTCCAGGATCTCCTCGCCCCAAAGAACCGCCACGATTCTCTTAAGCGCCGCTCACTCGCCTTCGTGGCCCGCGCGTCCGCCTGCTGCCGCCGCTACCTCGCGGCCGCCGACCTGCCGCGCTCGGCGGCTGCCCCCGGCGGCGGCGGCGGCGGCGGCAGCGACGCAGCACGGCTCACGGGGGCCCTGATGGGCGGTCTCCTGGCGCCGCCTTGCGGGCCTATCCCGCGCCTGAAGGCGGAGCTGGCGGCGACCGACGTTGCTCTAGCGCTGTGCGCGGGCTGTGGGGCGGGCGGGGGGGGTATGGCCCGGCTTAGGGCGGTGCAGACGGCGCCGCCGAGGAAGAAGCGCCGGGCCCCGCCCAGCGCGAGCAAGAAGCAGCTCAAGGTGTTCCAGGGTCCGTCCGAGGAATCCACGGGTGACGGAGCAGGGGAACTCGAGGCGCGCCTACTTAGCACACTCGTGGACTGCTGGGTTGAGTGCCACCCGGCTGAGCTGCTCGGCGAGGCGGCCGAGGCCCCCGGCGTGAATGTACTTGCCGACCTGCTCATGTGCATGCGGCACCTCGCATGCCCCCGCCCTGGGCTCCGGCTGGCCCCTTGGGGGGAGGGCAATCGAGCCCGCCTGCTGACGCACGTGGCCCCGCACTTTCCCGCCCGGGTGGCGTCGGCAACCTGTGCCCCGGAGACCCTCAGCGCGCTGTCGGGGTTCAACCTGGCCGCGGCAGAAGTCCTGGCCTGCCTCACCCACCCGGGCGCCACCGCCGCCGCCGCCTGCGACAGCGACAGCTCGGAAGAGGCGGTCTGGGCCCCACGCGTGGTGCGCTTCTACGGTGATCTCATCTCCCGGGGGCGCCTGCTGGAGGCGGAGCCCGTCCTGGGCGCAGTGGAGCTCGAGACGCACCCGGCTTCCCCAGAGATGACCTCCCAGGCCCTGGGCGCAGCCACCATGCTGCTGAGCAGGGCGCGCTACGGTGCTGCCGGCGAGTCCGGCGGCGCTGGAACAGATGGTGGGGGGGGCGGGGTCGGGGAGGAGCTCATGCAGGCCGTCGCCGCGCTCCTGGCAAGGCTTTCGCCCGACGAGCCGCTCTTCGCTGAGACACTAGGGTGCCTTGGCAGGCTGCTGGAGGGGGGGCAGGAGCAGGGGGGGGACAGTGCTGGGAGCGCCGTCAGCAGCGCCGTACCGGCGTCCCTCCGGACCGTCTGGCTCGCGAGTGTGCCCGGAGCGCTTTGGAAGATGGGTTCAAAGGAGCCGGACGTTTCGCGGCGGGCCCTCCGGCTCAGCCTCGAGGTGCTGCGGCGGTCCCGGGAGAGCGAGCTCGCCACTTTGGCCGAGGAGATCCAGCTCAGCCTCGCGCCCCTGTTTTGCGCCGTGTTGCCGCCACGCCTCGGCACCCGGACGCCTGGACCCCGTGTGGTGTGGGGCCCGCTACGCCGCCTCCCCGACGAGTGTCAGGCACTCGCGGCGGAGCTCCTTCACTTCCTGCCCTCCGTCGACGCCGACCTCGGGCGGGCGGTACTTCTTGCTTGCCTCTCCGAGCAGGGCCTCTCCGTGGACTGCGCTTGTCGCGCCGTGCATGCGCTCCACTCGCGGGCGCTTAGGTCGGGCGAGGCGGCTCCTGAAGGCTGGAAGATGGCCTCGGGGGCGGGGGCGGAGACCCACCTGTCTTTCCTGGTGACGCTCCTGGCTGGTAGGACGAGCCTTGCTGGGTCCCGGGCTCTGGGGCCCGACCCGAAGCAGCCCTCGGCGGCTGGGTACTGGGACCGGCACATGCCGCTCCTATTGGCCGCGCTGCAGTGCGTGCCGGGAGGGCGGCGGGGTACGCCGGCCGGCGGGGCCCTGTTCGCGCAGTCCCTGCTCCGGCACGCGAGTGCCTCGCAGCACCCCACGCGCCGGCTGCTGCTGGGGTTGATCCTCCTCCTCGTTTCCGAGATGTACTCCGGCGTGCCGCTTTGCGCTCTCCTCAACACCGTCCAGGGCGCCGGCGGGGAGCAGACCGAGCTGCCGAACGCCCTGTTCCGCCCAGAAGAGGCGCGGAACCTGCCGTGGCTCGCCTCGCAGGGCAGGCGCGCGAACATTGCCAAGCTGCTCGCCGAGTACGCACTGGTGACCGCCTCCATCTCTGCCCTGCCCGAAGCCCCCAGCGGGGAGGTGCTGCGTCGCGTGCGCGGTCCCGGGCTCACCCCGTTCTTCCTGGCACTACAGGGGGCGCAGACGGACGCCTCCGCCGTCATCGGCGAGATGTGCAACCTGGCTCTGGACACGGGGGCCGACGTCGAGCCCGCAGGACCCCCGTTCCCCCGGGCCGGGCCAGAAGATACCGCCGGGGCCTTCCGGGGTCTAGAACGCGACGTGCGGGTGCTGTCCCTCGTACGCGTCCTCCAGGGTGTCTGCACCCGAACGCCGTGCCTCCTGGTCAGCCCGAGCGCTCTAGCAATCGATAGGGCGCTTGGGCGGCTGCACTCCTCAGCAGCTGAGGTGCGGAGCATCGCGCGGGGTCTGGAGCACATCCGGGGGGCCTTAGCGAGGGCTGGGCCGGCTCGAGCCCTAGTGGTGGCGACTTAAATTTTTACTTAAATAAGAGGCGGGGCGGCCTTCCCTCGCGTGCTCGCAGTCCGGGACGGCTCAAAGAATAGCATACTTAGTAAATCAAGTGCAGCGCACGTAAAACTCCTTCAGGCAGAGACGGCATTGAGATCCGACAGAAACCCCTTCACGTCGTCCGGGCTGGATTCGTAGAGGAATGGAGAGAGCTCCCGAACCCGTGCGGGCTCGGGGGGGGTCGACTTGAGGCTGCGCGCCACAGCGTTTACGACGCGCTGCGTCAGGGCGGCCTGGCGCATCGCCTCAAGGCTGGCAGCGCCCTTGGGCTCGGCGCAGAGCCTTGCAAAGCTTTGCCACATGCGCGACTCCTGCGGGACAGGCGTCGGCACCGTCGTGCGCCGCACGCGGGGGGGCTTAAGGGCATCGCCGTCTTTGGAGACTACCATGAAGCTGGCGTTCTGGTTGCTCTCGGGCAGGAACGCATCTTGCATCTCCAGGCGCGCCTTCCCATCGGTCGACACAGCGACGCGCTGCTCGAAGGCGCGCTCGAAGGAGCACTCCACCACCGCGACGCGCCCGTCGGAGAACTCGAGGGTCGCACCGCACTGGCGCAGAACCCCGTTCTCGAAGCGCAGGGCCCCCGCGTGCCCGAGTACGCGCTCGGGGGCCTCCCAAGCGAACACCCGGAGAGCGGCCCGGACGCAGTACCAGCCAATGTCCCCGAGGCAGCCGAGCCCGTCTAGGTCGGGCTTTGTACGCACGTCACCGGCCGGAAGGCCCGCGCCGTCGAAGCTGAACGTGGCATAGACGTGCCGGGGGCGCCCCAGGTCGCCCCCCCTGAGGACTCGGTCGACTGCCTCCCACCGCAGGCAGTGCGCAAACATTGTGCCATCCAGCAGCGCCACCCCCGCGGAGCGCGCCGAGGCGACGACCTCGTCCGTGGTAACGTCATCCAGCGCGACGGGCTTCTCCAGGAGGATGTGCTTCCCAGCGGCTGCCGCGCGGGACACCCACTCAGTGTGCATAGAGGTTGGCAGCGGCATGTAGACGGCGTCGATGAGTGGACTCTCCAGGAGCGCCCCGTACGAGTCGAGGAGCGCGGCCTTCCCGGCCAGGCTCACCTCGGAGGCGAATGCGGCCGCCTTCTTCCCCGAGCGAGAGGCGATTGCTGTCACCTTCACCGAGCCGGGCACCCGCGCAATCGCGCGGGCGTTTTTCCGGGCTATCCGCGCGGCGCCCATCACGCCTATCCGCACCGCCGGGGCCCGCCCTGTGCTGCCCCGCGCCCTCCGCCGCCCCTCCTGCACATCCAGAGCGACCTGCGTCCCATGGTCCGTTCAGCGCGGCGCCAGGGGGGCAGGGACTGGAAGGGGGGGGAGAGGAGGAGGCGGCGGTGGGAGGGGGGGGGGGGGGGGAACCCCCCCCCCCCCGGGGGGGGGGCCGACCGCCACCCCCCCGGCGATTAGTCCGCGGGGCCCCGCTTTGCGCTTGGGTTGGCCCGCCCAAAC
>Ga0163111_10001888_pt1 | contig 13150 bp, 8 predicted proteins | sample CRUFie1St18metaG_FD_109645 | JGI IMG/M metagenome (GOLD analysis project Ga0163111, IMG submission 109645) | Marine microbial communities from the Costa Rica Dome - CRUD Field 142mm St18 metaG | ecosystem: Environmental > Aquatic > Marine > Oceanic > Photic zone | place: Costa Rica: the Eastern...
AGTGTTTTTCACGGCCGTACGAACAGCTGACAGAGTGATTAGAGGTTAAGCATATTAACACCGAAACATCAAAAACACTTAGTGGCCGCCGTTTCCGTTCAGCTTCCCGTTTGGCGCCTTCAAAACGCAGCGTTAACTACCATGATCTGCGCAATCCATTCCCCCTGACGGAGGTCTTTTCAGCTGATCAGGTCATGGCAATGCACGAGACGTCGCTGCGTATTCTGGAAGAACTGGGGATGAAAGTTCTTTTGCCTGAGGCTATAGAGATTTACCGAAAGGGCGGGGCCCGTGTTGTCGATGACGTGGTCTACATCCCGCAAGACATGGTTAATTCGGCACTGAAGACTGCGCCTAAATCCATTCAAGGCCGAGCTGGTGCGCGCACCAAAGACCTCACATTTGAACTGGGACGTATGATATTTCAACCTGGTGCAGGTGCACCTCATGCCACTGATCTAATGCGTGGACGTCGCCCTGGTTCTGCTAAGGACTATATTGAATATACTAAGTTGAACCAACACTTTGATGTGCTTCAAATGCTGTCGCCCTCGGTTGAGCCTCAGGATATTGCCACCAATGTGCGCCACTACTTTACGACAGAGGCGCAGTTGACGCTGTCTGAAAAATTCCCTTTCGTGTTCTCACGTGGGACTCCTCAAGTGATGGACTGCTTTGAAATGCTACGGGATTTTCGCGGGGTGTCTGATATGGAATTTACCGCCAATCCGCACTGTTACACTGTCATAAATACAAACAGTCCACGCACGTTGGATATACCAATGGCCCAAGGGTTGATTGACTTTGCCAAACACCGGCAAATGTCGATTATCACTCCTTTCACATTGATGGGGGCGATGGCCCCAATCACGGTTGCGGGCGCTGTCACACTCAGCCATGCTGAGGCCTTAGCCGCGATTACGCTGGTGCAATTGGTCAACTCTGGCGCACCGATTTGCTATGGCACCTTCACTTCTAACGTCGACATGAAATCTGGTGCTCCGGCCTTTGGCACGCCTGCGCATTTTCAGGCCTCTCTTGCTGCGGGGCAGATGGCGCGGATGACAGGGTTACCTTGGCGTTCTGCAGCTGGATCTGCATCCAATCTTAACGATGTACAGGCGGCCAATGAAAATCAGTTGGGTCTTTGGGGATGTCTGATGGCGGGGGCCACGGTGATAATTCACTCGGCAGGCTGGCTCGAAGGGGGGCTGAGTGTTTCTTATGAAAAGATCATTACGGATGTCGAAGTACTCAACATGATTGCAGAGCTTTGCGCAGGCAAGCAAGCGGGCGTTGATGAAATAGGTTTTGAAAACGCGCTGAGCCACGTCGAACCGAGTGGCCACTTCTTTGCTTCACCGCAAACTATGGAACGTTACAGTACCGAGTTTTACGAGCCCATTGTGCATGATTATGCGAACTTTGGTACGTGGACAGAGCGGGGGTCTAAGGATGCCAGCGCCCGCGCTACCGAAGTTTGGCAAGAAATTGTCAGCAAAGACACCACCGTCAAGGTCGATGGTGATAAAGTCGCAGCACTTCGAGCCTTCATCGCTAAGCGGACCGCCCAGGGTGGTGCACCTCCAGAAAGCTAAACTATGTAAAACATCAACCCCAGTTTTGCACCGTGCTGATCCAGGTAAAGATCCTCTTATCAGCCATGTGAGATTGAACCGCGCCGACTGGCTGAACATGTCACGGGATGGGCTGCCAAATTTGGTCGCTCGTAAATCGTGCCGAATTGGCGAGTTTGGGCTCAAAGCAATCTCTGGCTACAATAAGGTTCAATAAGCTCCGTAAAACGATGCAATCGCTAAGGGAAATCCAAATATTGCGAAAAGCTCGTGCCCGAGTTCGGAAGCCTTACGATCAATCAATCTGTGATTTCTTAGCAGCTAATTCTCTTAGGGTTATTAAAATGCCCGACCCCACAACCAAGGTTATCCCAATCAAGGTTGTGCTGCTAGGCAGGACTTCCCACATAGCAAAATCGATCACTGCCGCAAAAACTAGGTAAGTGTATTCTATCGGAGCGACAAAGGTTGACTCTGCTATCTGATAGGCACGAATAGAAGCGGTCATTGCTATAATGTGTAGAATGGCTGTTGCAATGATCATTAACAAAATAGCCGTTGTAAGCGGCGCCCAATCTCTAAACAAAAATGGATTTTGAGCAACGATCTTAGGATCGATCGTGAAAATGGGCATCAAACTTACCACCGAAACTGCTAGGATAGCATAAAACACATTATGGATTGAGGTCAAAGCCAGGCTAGGTTGATCAGCGCAAAAGCCGCGGGTGACTACTACTCCTGCAGCGTAGCAAGCTCCAGCTAAAACTGGCATAATTAGAACTGGCCGAAACTCCGTGGAACCAGGTTGAATGATCAATAAAGCCCCAGAAAACCCTATTATCACTGCTGAAATACGCCATATACCAACCTTTTCCTTTAAAAAAAGAGCTGCAAAAATACATACAAAAATAGGAGCCGTAAAAAAACACGCTGCCACATCCGATAATGAAGCAAATGGGTACGCGCTATAGGAAAGCGTGTAGGCAAGACACATAAAGCCAGCACGCACTAGTGGCCAACTGAAGCTCGTTGGGACGATGTCGCGCCACCGGCCTTTTAGCCTCACCCAAATCCACAAAAACAAAATTACTAGTATTGATCGTAGTAGCATCAATTGCCAGATTGACCCCTCTTGGGTGAGCAGTTTTACGACAGTATCCCCAAGAGCAAACACTGCGGTTGAAAGTATTACAAAGAAAATAGCTTGGTTATTGGGGATCATAAACTAACGAATAGTTGAAAATGAAAACCTCATTACTGAAAAAACGACACAGCCGACAAAAAACGACAACGAACATTGTTTGTTGGGAGAATATTCGGCTTAAGTTGCTTTGAAGTAATTTTCTCTTTTTTATACCTAGGCACGAAAAAAATCGCGGTCACTACGCAAGTTTAACTTAGTTTTAGCAAAATCTGCATAAAATCTCAAAATCAATATTTGTAAGTATTAAAAAATTTGTTTGACCAAAAAGATTTTAATGTAAAATAATAAAGATTTTGTTATTTTTATTGTGAGTTTTCGAATGGAAAAAGTTAACGTAATTGAAACCGTTTGGATCCCAGTCGATGAAAATGTAAATCTTGCAGCTAGAATATGGATGCCGTCAATTGCTCGGTCTGCAGCTGTACCTGCTATATTAGAATATATACCATACCGTCGGCGTGATTTCACACGATCCAGAGACGAAGCTATACATAAAAAATTTGCGGAGGCAGGGTACGCTTCTTTACGAGTGGATATAAGAGGCAGCGGTGACAGTGATGGACTTATGCATGATGAATATAGCCCTCAAGAACTTCAGGATGGGCTGAAAGTTATTCAATGGATTGCCGACCAACCTTGGTGCAACGGTTCGGTTGGGATGATGGGGAAATCTTGGGGCGCCTATAATTCCTTGCAAATAGCCGCGTTACAACCTCCTGCACTAAAGGCAATTTTACCCGTGATGGGAACTGACGATAGATGGAAAGAGGACATTCATTTTAGAAATGGTTTAATGGCTACAGATAATTTCTGGTGGGGTTCAATCATGCAGCTGATGAATACAAGTCCGCCAGATCGGGATATTGTTGGTAAAAAATGGAAAAAGATGTGGCTCGAGCGATTAGACTCGATGAGCCTCTGGACAAGAAATTGGGCTGAAAACCAAACAAACTGTGAGATGTGGCAACACGGGTCGGTCAGCCATAATTACTCAGACATTAAAATTCCTGTTTTTTACATTACTGGATGGGGTGATTTATTTCGGGACACTCCATTTAGGCTCGCCGAACATTTAGAAGTACCTTTTAAATTAATCGTTGGCCCTTGGGCACATCTATATCCGCACGAAGCGGTGCCAAGTCCAAAAATTGATTTTATTAGTGAAGCGATAAGGTGGTGGGACTACTGGTTGAAAGGTAAAAGAAATGGGATAATGGATGAACCTCGCTTAGTCTTTTATGAGATTGAGAACAGTGAGCCAAAATCTTTTAACAACGTTAGTAAAGGTAAGTGGATTACCGAAAAAACTTGGCCTTCAGCTAATATCACTAATCAAAAATCTTATCTACACGATATGAAACTTTCCCGAACTCCGTGCAAAGTTAAGTCTTTAGTAACAGTCAACTCTCCCCAGCACTACGGAATGTCCTCTGGCGATATCACTTCATTTGGCATTTTAGGAGATACGCCAATTGACTGTAGAAATGATGACGGGGGTGGCGTTACATTTCGATCGGCGCCTGCGGAATTACCGATTAGCATTCTTGGGCAACCTAATCTAAATCTCACACTTACTGCCGACCGAGCGCAGGGATTTGTTTCAGCTTTGTTAATTGCTGAGGCTCCAGACGGAACTCAGACACTTATAACACGGGGATTTTACAACTTGATGCATCGCTTTTCAGATAAAAGGGCTGACAAAATTTCTGTGGGTGACAAAATGAAAATCTCACTTGTATTTCAGGGTATTTCTTTCAAGGTTCCAACTGGTCATCGGCTCTTGCTCAGGTTGGGCTCTACATACTGGCCAGTTATCTGGCCAAGTCCGGAAAATGTAACTTTAGCCTTTGAATTGGATGGCTGTGTACTCAACTTGCCAGTAAGAAATAAAGATGTTGTTGAGGATCGTGATCTAAATTTTATAGAGCCAGAAAAAATTCAAAACACAACATTTTCAACCCTGAAAGTAGGAAGAGTTGAACGCGATTACAAAATTGATCTTACAACTGGTGAGGTAATACATAGAGTATTCATTGACGGTGGTGTGTTCGGACCAGTGGGAGAAATATTATTCAATGAAACAAATACTTCTTTTCATGATGTCTCTGAAAGGACTTATAGAATACATCCCAAAGATCCACTCTCTGCAAAGGCGGAAATGAAACAAACAAGGCGCATTAAAAAAGAAAATTTAGACATTTTTTTGGAAACATGGTCATTCCAAAAAAGTACTGCTGAAGATTTCATTATAAAAGCTTGGTGCAAATGTTGGGAAAACGGAAAACTAGTTCATTCAAAGGACTGGGACTATTCTGTGGCCAGAAACGGCATGTAAGGAATTGAGTGATTTGGCTTTTACTCCAACGCAATATGGAAGAATAAACGTTTTGGCTAAGAGTTTAGGGTTTTAAGCAAGTATCAGTTCTGAAAAATCCAATGGGTAATAATATTGACACGGATATTCCGGCCATCTCGCAAGCCAATTATTTCAACTTTTATGAAGTCATATTATTGCTTTTTTCCGGCCAAAGAAATTTTGTCTAACGTCGTCCCTGAACACGTATCCTGGCGTGTCTGAGTAACTGAAAATAGCCATAATACGCTCTTCCCCCTTTCCGACTGGGGTAACGCGATGAAGAGCTTTTGATCCATTAAAAATTGATAGTGTGCCTGCGTCCTGATCCACTAAATGTGTGTTGTACCGGGAACCGGAGACTATTGCTTGTTCATGTTCATTTACAATTTCTTCGTTTGGATGAGAATTTGGTGCAAATTCAAATTTTCCACCTACCTCTGATTTTTGTAACATGAGCGTTACAACCCCATCATTTGGATCATAATGCCAGCCTAACTCATCATTTTCTCTGCAAATTGTAACAATACAGCCAACCATTTGGTCGGCACACTTGAAAAATTTGTCTTTCTTTAGAACCTTTCTTAAGAATTTTGTAAATGGTTCAGACTCATAAAGTGATCTCAACTTTGATGTTTCTGGGAAAATATCAAATGCAATCGAATGCATTGATGCGCGGGTTTTCGCGGATTTCAAGCCACTTAAAGAACGGCTTGCACCAAAAGCTGATCTCCAATGCTCTCTATAAAAAGCTTTATTATTATGTTCTCTTATTTCCGTTAGTACCTCAGAAATAAACCGTTTTGTTACAAATTGTGGGAGCAAGCACAACGAATTTTTTTCTAACTGGCTATGGCAATCCTGCAGAGTGCCACGCCCGTTGACCTCGTTTAGACTAAGAATAGGATATCGGTTCAAATCAATTATACCGTTTAAATCTTTTCCCAACCTTTTCGATGTCCTTTTTAAAACATTTTATTCTAGGAACCTGTTACCAATGATAAACAGTTATTTTTAAACGTCTGCACAAAGTGCAACTGAGGTATAACAAAGTTACACCCAATGCGATATTACACAATAAAAGATTTCAAAAATACATCAAATTGATTACAAATGGTTTTAATAACTGGTTGCCTCTTAAATATTTGTGCCACTTTTAAAAAATTAAGACGCTTGGTTTGGTATTCTGGAGTGCATTGCTCAATTGCAGGGAAATAATTATCCCGAAAACTGTTGGAGGACTTTAAATGAAAATTGTAACTGAATTTCCATTTGAAATTGAGGTGAAAGATCCCGTTTTTATAACCTTGAGTGATGGTGTAAAGTTAGCAGCGCGAATTTGGCTTCCCAAAAATGCTAGCAACTCTCCAGTACCAGCAATACTTGAGTACTTACCCTACAGGAGGCAAGACGGCACGGCTGATCGAGACGCGACAACGCACCCTTATTTTGCAGGCCACGGATATGCATCTGTTAGAGTTGATATGCGCGGTTCGGGTGACTCAGAAGGGGTTCTGCTTGGCGAGTATTTAAAGCAAGAGCAAGATGATGCCCTTGAAATACTTGACTGGATTACACAGCAGCAATGGTGTTCTGGAAAAGTGGGAATGATTGGAATATCTTGGGGCGGATTTAATGGACTGCAAGTGGCAGCCAGACAGCCTGCTTCACTTAAAGCTATAGTTTCAATATGTTCGACTGACGATAGATATTCAGATGATATTCACCACATGGGTGGATGTTTACTAAACGATAATGCAGCTTGGAATAGCTACATGTTCTCATTAAATACCACTCCCCCGGACCCAGCTGTTGTTGGAGATAAATGGAATGAAATGTGGCGATCGCGTCTGGAGGGAAGTGGGTTTTGGCTTGAAGAGTGGATGCAGCACCAAACGCGAGATGAATTTTATAAACATGGTTCAGTGTGTGAAGATTACAGTAAGATTCAGGCTGCAGTTTATGCAGTTGGTGGGTGGGCTGATGGATATTCGAATTCTGTATTTCGGTTGCTTTCTAATTTAAAATCACCCTGCAAAGGTTTAGTGGGGCCTTGGGCTCACAAGTATCCACATTTTGCAGAACCTGGTCCCGCAATCGGTTTTCTTCAAGAGTGTTTACGATGGTGGGATTACTGGCTTAAAGATGAAGACAATGGGATAATGAATGAAGATATTTTGCGCTGTTGGATCCAAGATCCTGTCCCTCCAAAGACTTACTATAAAGAGAGGCCAGGTAGATGGGTTAGTGAAACAAGCTGGCCTTCAAAACAAATAGAGGAAAAAATATATCAATTTCAGAATGATTCATCGCAAATCTCACAAATTAATGAACCACAAAAATCGCAACCTTTAACAATAAATTCTCCAATGACAGTTGGCATGATGGCTGGGCAATGGTGTCCGCACGGTCTGGATCCCGATCAACCTGGAGATCAGCAACTGGAAGAAGCAGGTTCGTTAATTTTTGATACGCAAGCACTAGAACGGGAATTAAGTATTCTTGGTGCTCCTCGCATCCGCTTGGAAATATCTTCTGATAAACCGAACGCTATGCTCGCTGCATGTCTTTCTGAGGTTTTCCCAGATGGTCGAGCTACTCGTGTAAGTTACGGCTTATTAAATTTGACGCATATGAATAGCCACGAGAACCCCGAATTACTTACAGAAGGAAAAAAATACACAATTGACCTTAAATTAAACGAGGCTGGGCACTGTTTTGGAGTTGGAAACCGCATCAGGTTAGCACTTTCTACAGTATATTGGCCGATTGCATGGCCTTCACCAGAAAGATCGACTTTGACTTTAGGTGAAAACGGTATGTCGCTGATGTTGCCTGTTAGACCTGATAGATCAAGCGATCAAGTTTTAAAACCTTTTGAGGAACCTGAAGCCGCGAAACCTTTGGCAAAAACTGTAATCAAGGAACCAGAATACAAATGGCGTTTCGAGAGGGATATGGCGAGCGAAATTGTGACTCAACATCAATGGTTTGATGAGGGAACAACACAATATGATCTTCACAATGGATGGACTGTTTCCTCAACCCATGATGAGCAGATGTCCGTGCACCCTAATGATCCGTTGTCGGCTAAGTTACAAATCATTTGGACCGAACGGTTTGAGCGTGATGATTGGAATGTTTCTTCAAAAACTAAAACTGTTTTTACGTCAACAAAAACTCATTTTAACGTTGAGGCGGAATTAGAAGCTTTTGAGGGCGAAAGCAAAAAACTTTCCAAAAAATGGAGCAAGTCATTCTTACGAAACTGTAACTAAATATATAAGCTTTTGTCTCAGCTATTAGTAATATGCATGAAGCGGCATTTTGATGAAAAGATACCCCGGTTTTTTTATTTAATTAGATCCCGTCTCTTGGGATACTTTCTTTCCAATTACGAGAAAAAACACATTTTTGCTTGTTTGAAACAGAAACAGCTGCTTCAATCATAAAATGTGTTGCATTGCAGTACATTTTTTGAGTTGCTTCTATGGTTACTTCCAATTGGCCAACTCTTTCATAAGTTTCTTTAATGGAGAGATTCACTGAAGCCGACGTGGGGTCATTAGGTAATATACTGTATATATTTTCACCTTCCGAACTAAAGCACCACCCATGATTTTCAATATGAATAAGGCCTGTATCATGCTTAAAATTTAAAGTGACCATACCATTATCAATGTCTGTTTCTGATGATACAGTTGTAGGCTTAGGTGCTCTTAAAAGCTTTTGTGGATGCACCTTAGCCTGTTTAGGAGGTGGGAGTTCCGCAATTTGTGCGTCTGCATTATTTTTCGGCCGCACTGGCAACGTCAAGTGACTTGAGCCCGCGTTCAATGACAAGTTGACTGGTTGGGGGGATGGCCAGACAATAGGCCAAAATGCGTTTGAAATGGCAACTCTTATAATACTACCGCTTTCGAACGTATGACCAATATCGTTAAGTTTCACTTCAACATTATAACGCTCTCCAGGAACCAAGGGCTCGATATTTTCATGACAGTTTCGGTGTGTTAGATTAAGGACGCCGTATGTAATTTGTAAGGAAGATCCGTTGGAGCGGATTTCGTTCAAGCGAACGCATACAAAAGCATAGGGTTGGTCTGACGCCAAATCTAAACTAACTACCGGAGCACCTAAAATAACAAGATTTTTCTTAAGTACGTCACTGTCAAAGCATGTTGAATGTATGTCATCTTTACGTTGATCTAATGGGTCGTTCGGCACACCTGCACCCATATTCCCAAAAAATGGAGTACATTGGCCCACTGTTTGTGGTGAATTAATTATTTTTAGTTTTAACGGTCCTTTATCGACTGAAAGTTTATCATCGTTGAAGTGAAATACCTTCTCTGTGATATTTGACGATGGCCATTCAGCCTCTCCTGCCCAATGGCCAGGGCGCTCAGAGAAACAAGGGTTAGGTTCAACACTGTCTTGTATCCAAACCTTATACTTTGGCTCTTCTAAAATTCCTGTATCAATTCCTTTAAGCCAAAAATCCCACCATCTCAATGCTTCGTCTAAAAAACCTGCTGTTGGGCCCGGAACAGTTTGATGCATGTACTGATGCCCCCAAGGGCCGATTAATCCACGAATTGGCGATGAAATATTTTCAACTAAACGCGGTACTGGATTTGAATAAGAATCTGCCCAGCCACCCATTGAATAGACCGGTATTGCAATTTTTTCGTAATTCTCACACACAGATCCATGCTGCCAAAATTTATCTCTACGTTGATGCTTAGTCCAACGAATTATCCAAGGTTCAAGGCAATCGAGCCGCGCCAACCACATTTTCTCCCAAGTCTCACCGACAATATCCGGATCAGGAGGCCTCGCTAGGATTGGCAACATTACAAATGCCCAAACTGGGTTTTCGACAGCCATGCAACCACCAAAATAATGAACATCGTCCGCATATCGATCATCCGTCGAAAAAACGCTCAAGATACATTTCAGTTCAGTGGGGTTACGAGCAGCAACTTGTAAACTATTGAACCCACCCCACGATTTTCCCATCATCCCAACTTGACCGTCACACCAGGGTTGCGATGAAATCCATGAGATAACTTCTATAGCATCATCTTGTTCCTGTTTTAAGTATTCATCAAGGAGTAAACCTTCAGACTCGCCACTGCCACGAATATCAACACGGATTGCAGCGTAACCATGTCCCGCAAAATAGGAATGCATCGCTTCATCTCTGGCAGCTGTTTTATCCCTAGTACCGTAAGGAATATATTCTAGAATTGCTGGAACTGGCTCATTACAAGCAGTTTCTGGAAACCAATAACGGCACGACAGTTTTACGCCGTCGGAAAGTTCAATAAAATCAAATTCGGTTTCAACGACTTTATGGGGAAAAGTGGTTACAATTTTTGCATTCGCCTTGTCTCCAGGAAACATAAAAACCTCTTATGATCGTAATTTTGACAAAAATTTAAAGTGTGGAAAGTTTTTTCACTTACAGAATTATACAATCGATCCAGTTAAGTCGTTCTATCCTTTCCGAAGCCGTGGATCAAAAACATCTCTTAACGCTTCCCCTAGGAAAGTGAATCCCAATGTAGTTAATATAAGTGGGATGCCACCGGCAATAATGGGCCAAGGAGTATCACGCACAACTAAATAACCTTCATTTAAAATTGTGCCCCAACTAGCGGTTGGAGGCAAAACGCCAAGTCCTAGAAAAGATAATCCCGCTTCAATAGTTACGACAACTGGGACATCCATTGCGGCGAGGATTAACAATGGACCTATGACATTTGGCATTATGTGTCGCCATATAATCAACCAACTGCCTGCTCCAAGCGCTTTTTCTGACATGATAAATTCAGTGTTTTTTAATGCCAGTGTGCTAGTTCTAGCCAATCGCGCATAACCGGGGATACTAGTTATAATAACCACTGCTAGTACTAGTTCAAGGCTTGGACCTAGAAGCGCTACGGCAGCAAGAGCAAGAACTATTGTTGGAAAAGAGCGGATTGCGTCGAATAAAAGCAATAGCAAGCTGTCGAGCCATTTAGGGCCATAACCAGCTACCATTCCCAAAATTAAGCCTATGAAAAGCGATAGTGAAACTCCTATTGCGGCAACTTTTAACGCAACTCGACCTCCATAGATAACTCTGGAGTAAGTGTCGCGGCCTAATTGATCTGTACCAGCCCAATTTTGGAGGGTGGGTCCCGACATTCGATTTGGAATATCCATAGCAAAAGGATCGTGAGTGGCAAAAAATGAAGCGAAGATAGCAGTCGCAAAAAAAAGAATTACCAACACCAAACCAAAAACCCCAAGGCTGTTCCTAAAAAACATTCTCAGCTTATCGTTTGATCCGTTCATGCTTGCTGCCCCTTTTCTATGTTTCTTATGCATTCAAGCATCCTATAGTGTTTCTCTCACTCGGGGATCTAGCCATGAAACAAAAAGGTCAGCTAAAAGAGTAACAAACGCATATAAGGCCACTGTTACTAAAACTGCACCTTGTATTACGGGAAAATTACGACTTAGAACCATGTCATAAATTAGCTTGCCAATTCCTGGCCGCGAAAAAATTATTTCTGCAAATACAGCTCCTGAAAGTAAACTCCCAAAACCAATACCAATCAGAGTAATTGTTGGTAAAATCGCCACTTTGAGCGCATATCGAAAGATTATGGTTCGCGGTGGAAGGCCGAATGCATATGAGGTTCGTATAAAATTTTCTCCTAGCACCTCTAACATCGAAGCTCTTACCATTCTGGCTAAATATCCAACCCATCCAAGACCTACTGCAAAAGCTGGTAGAATTAAATGGTGCAACTGATCTAAAAAATCTCCCGGTTTACCTGCGCCTATAACCGGCATCCAACGCAATGTGATTGAAAATAACAATATGGCCCATATCGAGACCAGAAAGGATGGTATGGCTATTGTTCCAACTGATAATACCCCGGTTAATTTATCAATCCAACTATTAGATTTTATTGCAGAGAGGCACCCTAGTGGTATACCCACTAAGGCCGCCCACCCAAGACCTGTTAGAGCTAATGTGAAAGTGAAGGGTAATTGTTCAGACAATGTCTCTGAAACACTTCTACCTGAGAAAACGTCAGAGCCTAAATCCCCCTGCAGAACGTTTCCAATAAAAATCAAGAATTGATGAAATAACGGCTTGTCCAAATGCATTTTTGCCGCATAAGCTGCTTGAACTTCAGGTGTTGCTCTCGGCCCTAGTGCGATGCTTACTGGATCGCCCGGTATCATGTGAAGCATTAAAAAAAGTGCTAAAATAGCAATAAAAATAATTATAAATGAAAGCAATATACGTTTAAAAAGGTATAGGATCATTTGTGGAAAATTTCGTTATGAATATGCCGCCAGGACAATTCCTGGCGGCCTAATATCTGTTCAGCTAAACGCAGGTAACATAGTCTCACCTGACGGCGCAAATCTAGGATTAACGTCATCCTTATGAACAAACACCTCTGGTTCATGTGTCAAGAAGACATAAGCCCCTGTTTCTTCCATAATTTCCTGCATACGAATGGCGATTTTATGTCGTTCTTCACTATCGGATTCTGCTACCAGCTCTGCAAATAGTTTCTCAAACTCATCAGAAGACCATCTTTCCCAGTTCCAAATACCCACCTGGTCTCTAACAAACCACTGAAACTGGCCATATGGGTCTGGCCCAGCACCAAATCGCATTAGCCATATTTCCAAATCTTTCCAAGTGTCGCCTTTTTTTTCCTGACCCATGTCCCAAAATGGCCCAGAGTCCTGTGGTAATATTTCTGCCGTTATCCCAATTGCTGCAAGGTTTGCTTGAATAATTTGGGAAGCTAGTATGCGTTCTTGGTTATTGAGAGTTCGTAAAGTTAGTGAAAGATTTTTGACGCCTGCTTCATCAAGCAGAGATTTTGCTTTCGCGGGGTCATAACTATAATTTGTTGCATTTCGCTTACCTATTAAACCGGGACAAACTATACCGTAGGAAAGCTCCGCTGTTCCGGAATAAGCACCTTGGTTGAC
>Ga0163111_10001889_pt1 | contig 13150 bp, 11 predicted proteins | sample CRUFie1St18metaG_FD_109645 | JGI IMG/M metagenome (GOLD analysis project Ga0163111, IMG submission 109645) | Marine microbial communities from the Costa Rica Dome - CRUD Field 142mm St18 metaG | ecosystem: Environmental > Aquatic > Marine > Oceanic > Photic zone | place: Costa Rica: the Eastern...
GCATCTTACTAACGCACTATTTCTGTTGTTAGTTATTTATCAGTTATATTATCAAGCTCCCAACAAATTGAACATGGACTACATTTTAAGCATTGCTCTACTAAAATGAAAAGTAATAGGAGTGGGGGGACTTGAACCCCCACGAGATTACTCTCAACAGATTTTAAGTCTGGTGCGTCTACCGATTCCGCCACACTCCCTCAGTTCATCCACAATTCGTTTTCAAGCACCCAGGTAGGCGGATGAAGAAGGCAATATTCATTGAATGTAATCTTCATCTCTTTATTAGTCAGATTCGCATTCTTCGCTGCTTTGGGTAAATTCCATTTCGCTGCGAATAACATTTCCATAGATTGTCGGGTTTCTGTTCTCATACTCGTAACACTTAAGAATTTCTTCGTAAAACCCTACAGGGTAAATTTTTGCTGGAATTTTTTTTGGGGGTTTTTTGGAATTAAAGCTCATTTTTCCCTCAGAGAGGACTTGAGTACGCGATGGCATCTTCGGGTGCAGTGTCACGAATGAAAGATAATACATTCATAAACTCATCCATTGTCGTGCAATCCACAATCTTCTCATCACCTTCGTTGGAATAAAGATAAAAGTTGCGGGTAGAAGGATCGATGACGACTCGGGTGAGAAATTCGTCTTGCATTGGTGTTTCCTTGATTACCCACGTATTATAAGGTAATTAGGAGTCCTTGTCAAGCAACTCACCGATAATTATGTAGTAACAATCGACAGGTAACCCATTGGTATCCAGAGTAATCTCCCTACCCTGACGACGCTTAACACGAAGATCTTGATTCGCTCCCACCTGCGTTAGATGAATGGTAATGGAATCCATATCAATATCCTCTTCCCACGATTCTGGGATAATAATTTCCTTTTTAGTTGTTCTGCCATGCAGAAATTCAAAGTTTGGTTCAATCATTGTACGACATCCGATACTGTAGTGTCATTAATAAGAACTTGCAGTGATTCAAGTTCATCCATTTCCTCATTTATTGTGGTAAGAACTTTTCTTACGCCAAATATACCAAGTTGAATACGGTTTCTCTCAGCCCTCAATGCTTGAGCACTATTAGCTAGTATAGTGTTTTGACTATTTTGTGCTGTTAGAGCAGTCTCTTTAGTGCTTGAAATACCTAAAGCATTTGTAATTTGATTCTCAATATCGCTAGAACAATTAGATAGAGAAGTATAATTACCCGTAAGATCGGTGACAGTTATTCTATCTCCTTCAGAAGCTTTTGTTAATCCATCGACGGGAGCATGTCCAAAGCCAACTCTATAAAATGCTTGTCCGGCACCAACTTGTGGTTCTACTGCCCCAAATTCAGGAGGGATAAACTTTAATGAGGCGTCCCATGATGCAAATTTTACATTCACACCTGAGTTTTCAATGTAAACAGATACACCTGTGCCTAATGTGCTGGTGTTTGCAATACTAATAGTTTGCGGTGTGAAAGGATCTTGATTAAAAGGAATATCATATCGTTTTCTACCACCAAATCTAAATGCAATAGGATCGTCCAGTGCTCTAAACTCTACAAAGGAACCATCAGATTCTGGAGCAGATGCAGGGGCCCCACAAACCGTATCCATTGATAAAATATTAACTGTGACAGCAGTGCTACCAATACCTGTTGATGGAATAGAACGAATGTCTTTTAAAGCGGTTCCGATTCCCACAATTTTTGCATTATTAGGAAAGATAGCAGTTTTTCCTGCACTAACGATAATTTGTCCAACACCAAAAGTTAAACCAGATCCCACTGGTTGCATCACAGTGACTTCCGTAGATCCAACACTACAAGTACCGATGAACTCACCAATTAATGTGTCGCCAATATCTTTATCATAAGGTTCTGAATATATTTTTAATCCATATCTGTTTCTTCTATCAAATCCAAAGTATGGATTATTTACAAAATCATTTATCTCCTCATTTTCATTTCCATAAGTTTGACTAGCAGGATAATAAGTTACAATACCAGTTACACCCAAATATGCAACCGTGCTACCAATACCAGAGTTCCCAGCAATATTAGTATCGGTTAAACTATATCCGCCGGGGTTAAGTCTAGTGCATTCTAATGTATATTCATCTTCTTCACTTGTCTCCGTAAAATCAACGATTCTCCAAAACAAATCGCTTTTACAGGTACTAGCAATTGCTGCATCATATGCCTCACTTACCGCATCAAATGATTTATTAACATCATCAAGACGATTCAAAAGTGTTGTCTCAATCTTGACTATACCTTCATCATATAAGGACTTTTGATCGTCAAACTCAACGATCTGATCTTGAAGTTTCTCGATGTTCATTGCTTTGAAATCGATATCTTCTTGTGCTCTTTTTACAAGTTCTGTAGATAACATTTTTATTAACTCCTTACATCATAATCATGTCCAGCAACTGAATACGCTGAGTTGTCACCAGGATAATCAGCAGGTGTCTCTCCTTCATATTCAGCGATTAGTGCTTCTCCTAATCTATCTGCCCATACTTGATAGAAACAATTTACATTGGTTAGGTGATCACCCGCTACAATAATTCTATCTTCTTGTATATCTTTTACATACAAGTTATCTTTTCTCCCAAATGAAGTGAGATTTACTGATATTGTATCATAATTTATTAATCTTTTCCAGTATTCAGGAAGTTTAATTATATGCTCACCCTCAAGTTTACCCCTAATATAAACAGCATTCTCGGGGCCTTCAACACAAGAGTGCCTTAATCTCCATCCTGATTTTGTAGGGTGCTCAATATCAAAGGATTTGTTTAATAATGCTCTACCGGTAAAAATCTTTCCTACAAACTTAGGAGCTGAAACAGGTGATGATACCGCCATAGGCCCTGCTATTGCCTTTGCAGACGCTCTAGATTCTGCACCTGCTTGTGCTTGTGCCCCAGTTTCAACCGTAGCTCCATTGTCAACTTGAACACCAAGTTTTTTCATCAGGGCAATGATGTTGATATCAAGCGGAGAAATTGTTTTTTTTGATACCGCATTAATTTCAAGCACAATGGTTGTTGCCATTGTGATGCCAACAGGGCCTAAAGGATCACCAATCACCACATCGATAGGTGTGGATGCCGGAGGAGGAAGTCCTCTGATATGAACAATCGAGGGTGCCTTTGCTGCTAATGGATTGCCAACAGGATCCGGACGAGTTATCTGAAGGGCAGCAGTATGTATTGGATGAAGTATAGGACTTCCAACCATCACACTTCCGTTAAAGAATCCTGTGCCAGGAATGGCAGCAGCGCCTGTCAAGTAAGCAGCACAAGGAATCGGAACTGATCCTTTAGGGGAAAAGTTTACCTGCAGTTGTTTACCAATATGTAGATCTTGTGCTTCCATTTATAATAGACTCTGTAGAAGTTTTTTAAGTCCCTCAAGGGATTGAATGGGTGACAACGAACCCGCTCCAAACAATGATGTCACCAAGGATACATCAGGAGATTCAATAACCTTAAAGTTTCCAGATGCAACCTTGACAAGTTGTCCAGAGTTTAAATTAATATTTCTCTCTGCACCCAAACCAATTGCATCAGATGCATTAACTCTCACCTCACCTGTATCAATATCAACAACAGAGTTAGAGTTTATGTTTACGAAACCTGTAGTGCTTCCATTACCCTCTGAAATAAGATCAATGTCCTGTGCCATTATCCTCACTCTACCTCTAGGTGCATAAAGTATTATATCACCATTTTCAGCATATGTAATGGCAGATACGCCATCAACAGGTTTTTCACCACACCTTACATTATACACCGATGGTGCAGATACAACGACTGCTCCATCGAGTTCACCATCCATCTGAAGTCCAATGTATTGACTTCTTCTAAATTGAGGTGCAGGAAAGATGCGACGAATCATCACCGCCATTTTGTTATTTCTAACATCTACATCCTCAAAGGTAACTTGTCCTCGTGTGTTACCTATTCTATTATAATCCGGACACCTTGCTGCACTCATTACACCTTACCTACACAGTCTATTACTTGCAGAGTCGGAGTTCCGAATGGAACAGCGAATCCAGAATTATTAGCATCAACAAATCCTAATAGTGGTTTCAAATCAGCATTAAATCCGGTTCTTGTATTTATTTTCAGATTTGGAAGAACTGTGTAACCAATACCAGGATTTGTTACGTTAACATCAATTATTCTACCATCACGGATTACCAAATCACCAACAGGGGGATCTAAAGTATCACTATCGTCATATCCAAATCCAGGATTAGCAATAAACACATCATCTAAAACAGTGATGACTGAATCTCCGCTACCAATCCCAGTCCCAGTCCCAGGCCCAGGAGGACATCCCGGTGCTGTGACAGTGACGCTAAACTCAGATATATTTCCCCAATTAGGATCAAGCAGTTTCTCTCTCATCTCGGGCCCAACTCTCAAGAAGAACTTATTCTCCAAGAAAAATCTAATATCTTGCTCAGTAAATCCTTGATCAAATGCTCTTTGTGCATCGACAGCAAAACCAAACTGATGTTTTATACCAGTCTCATAAACCTTTCCGTATGAATAATCAAATTGTGTCATATCTTTCAACATTGGATTGATGCCAGTTACAACACATCCAGGTATTAAATCTTCAGTAAAGTTTTGATCAATAACCACAGGATTTTTACCGGGCAGAGTAATAGTGTCTCCATAAAACAAGGTAATAGTTTGTCCCTCACTGTATGGAATGTCCCAATCAAAGTTTGCTCTATGCACAGTTGTTTGACATCTATTTGCCCATATTCTTCCACTACCACCCCTATCACCTATTGGTAAACTATCATATCCATATCCAGAATCAAGCATAACAACACCTACGACTCCAGTTGTAGTGCCAGGTGTTCCAGTGTCTTCAACACCAAGACTTATATTAAATCCCCTTACATAGGTTGCTTGCCTTCCAGGTTTTAGACTATTTGTCATATCAAAGGCTACTTTGTACCTATTAATACTATTTGATTGTGGATATGCAGAGGACAGTCTAATTGATCTATCTGAAGCAACTAATCCACTTGCTCTAAGTCTACTAGTAACACCCCTAACAGCAAATTTAGGTTCCTCAATGTTTCTAATATCAATATAATATCCGATGCTACCGACAAGGTGTCCTTCTGTTCCAGTGCCATCATAAACAACGGTGTTTATGATCTCTTCATCAGTGACAGTAATACTTACCGGAGAAGTTGGTGCATAAAAAGCAAATCCGTAAGCGTTATTGGTTCTATCTAAAAAATATTCAGGTGATCCTTCGTTTACATCACTTGTAAACAATACATCCCTGTTATTAGTCTTTGCATACAACAGTGTAGTTGGTATCTCTCCACCATCAATCTTAAATGGACGATTTGCATTGCGAGGGAAAACATAAGCAGTGTAATTACTTAATGGTTTTCCCTCATTACTTCGGTTCCCTTCTTCATCATCAATAAGGCGAATAGTTCCTGGTGGTTGAGGGCCAACAAAAACATTAGCTAATATACCCTCATTATCATATCCTTCGGGAGCTATGCTATCTAAACCGGTAAAATGATCACCATTGGTGGGATTGTAATATCTGTATAAGGGAGTGGTAGTAAAAGTTACTGAAGTAACATTTCTGGTTGTTTCAGTGCGTGCTTCAATTTCATTGTATCTCGTTACGGTAATGAAGTCCTTTAAGTCGTCAGCAATAGTAATCGTGCCGCGATCATCAACAATATCATATGTTGTATCATCATCAAGGAACACATCACCATCATCACCAACTCCAGTATTAACACCACCCGTTGAGCCTACTGTCGTTGTGGGCCCAACTCCTGTCCCGTCATCAAATACTTCAGTGCTATCATCACCTGTTCCAATATCACCGAATGGCCCATCACCGTCAATACCAGTTCCTCCAGTAATAGGCCCAATAATTGCTATTCCTCTACCACCCTTTCCTTTACCACAAGCATCTTGAAATTGTAATAAGGGAGGATTAGAATATCCACTACCAGGAGTTATTATGTTGACTCCCAGTATTTCTCCTAATGCATTTACAACTACGTTTCCTGAAGCACCTGTGCCTCCACCACCCCAGAACTGAACGGTGGGAGGCCCACAATCAACCGCACCTGCATTACAAGAACCGTCAATAACATTCTGCCAAATTACTCCGGCATTAAAATTGTCAATAGGATCAAATTTTGATCCATCACTGTTTGTAAAATTAACTATCTCGTTTATCTCATTTCCTACCTCATCATAAGTTTTTTCAAATGTAGTTGTAATATTTCCAACTCCCTGAGATACATCTCGCACAAGATTCTGCGCTTGAGTAAAGATACTGTTAAAGTCTAACGTTTCTTTGGGGGCAGATGATCCACTTAAGAAATCCCATTTCTCTGTCTGAGGACACTCATTCTTGACAGGGCATTTGAAAAAGTCTAACAAATCAATAACAAATTCTAATAAGTCGTTTGCAAAATCAATTGCTGTTCCAAGAAGTTCCGTAAAAGTTGAAAGGATAGAATTGATTGCTCCGATTATATTTCCTATAATATTTCCTATTATACCACCAAAAATATTTTCAACTAAACAATCTGCTGCATTAAGAATTTTATTGATAATAGTTCTCAATATATTCGCAACAATATCTTCTAATCCTGAAAGGATTCTATAGAACAAACAGGAGATAGCAGAGAGTGCTTTATCACTTGCTTCATTGGCAAGGTATCTTGCACTGAGTGGTACATTACCTATTAAGTTATTAACAACTGTTGTTATCTTTCTCAGTACCCATTTTCTAACCTGCTGCATCATAGCAGCAATAATTCTTGAGATGTCTCCTGCTGCATTATTTAATGATATATCAAATTCTTTTTCACCAATACCGATACCACTTGCGATATTAAAGGTTGAAATGCCTGCTCTAACATCTCCTGCAAACTGTTGTGCAGTAACAAGAAAACTATCATCTCCAGTAATACCTGTTTTGATTGCCTCTACTTCTTTAATTAATTTTTCAACAGCATCATTAACACCAGAAACATTTACTTTTTCGCAAGATTTAGGTTTGGGAAATTTTGGAAGTTGAGTATCAAAATCTATTTTTATATCATCATGTGATGGTGCTGTAGCCCCAAATAATTCAGCAGTATTAAGATTATATGGACTATTTCTATCGTAATAAGTTTGAGGAACGATAGATACCCCAGGAATAAAACCACTATATGCTTGCTCTCCTGTGCTATCTCCCTCAAGATCTCTTAAGGGTTCAGAAATATAGTTAGGAACTACTCGTTCAATTAGATAAGTTCCATTATTAGGATCTTTTGAAACATAAACAAAAGTATTAGGCACATACTTAATAGTACCCATATCTTGTCCACCCAATCCACTTGAAATTTGTAATGGATAGGCGACAGGAAGTCTACTCTCTGGTTTACTTGCAGGATCTTCTCCTAAGACTCTGATTCTATATCGTTGAGCAACAACATCAGGTTTTACACTATCAAACTTAGTATCATCTTGTGTGTCTAATTGTGTTTCAGTTCCAACGATCACAGCAATTTTTCTCTGGGTTGCAGCCCAGAGTTTTGCTATTGTCTTTGAATCGTATGCCTTTTCTAATCCCATTTATTAATCGTCGTAAATTCTACATTCGTCTGCATCAGGTTCCATTTCGCAGAAAAGTTCTAATGCAGTTGGATCATGATGATCTCCTGCCTCTATTTCTTTCTTATGATTTTCAACGTAAACTTCAAGTTCATGCAACTCACCTTCGATGTGACGACGTTGCTGTGGCGATGTTGTGGGATCTTGAAGAATCTCCTTATCTTTTTGGATGTGTTTCTCGACGCTTTCCATTAGGTTTTAACTCCGTAAGAATCTCTGACTAGGTTTAGTCCGGTGAACGCCTGTGTTGGCGTGCTGTAATGACACAAATCCGCTATCATATATATGCCACTATCTTTGGGGCTCTTTGACTGACTCTTTTTTTGTGAAGTTTCAGGAAATTTACAAAACACCAAATCACCAGCGTTTAATGATAGATCTGCATCAATCACTATATTAAGCGATGAACTGAACTTTTGCCTATAATTTTGTAGTGATTGTAGCGATGTCCTGACAATATCAAAACTACTATCTTTTATATCAGCCAAACCATCTCCAGGTTTAATCTTTTGTCCATCATCTTTTGTTCGGTGTAATTCAACGGTAGGTTTTTCTCTGTATTCTTTACTCAAAATTGGCACATTAAGTCCAGCAATAATATTATCTTTTTCATTCGGTTCACCATTACCAGGTGTAGTTCTAGCAGTTTCCTGAAACCTGTTTTCCTTTCCAAGAATATCAAACAGATCGAGTTCGGCATTGTAAGCACCGTCTTCAAACTGCTTGAGCATATCTGTGATTAATACAAAACTAGACTTCAATATCTTACCATCAAAACCTGTGCTTACACGATTATCAGCAAATCCAGTCTCTTCAAATTTTTTAATTACCTTTCCAGTGGTATCAAACATATTGTCAAGAGATTTGAAATTAAAACCTCTTGATGTTTCCCAGAACAAATATCCTGCACTATTAATACCCTCAGGAACTGATACCTTCTGAACATCAAGACACATTTCAAAAGGATATCGATTATCTCCATTAAATTGAATCTCATTCTCTGATGATTCTGACGATAGAATTTTTTCAGTTCCTAATGTTCTTAGTGCTTGAGTAATCAAGACATCTGCTTTTCCGATATAACTATCAGTCATTCTATTTTCCACAAGAGTATTATCATATGCTTCTTTTGAAACCACTCTGATTGAGCACGATGATTCTCTTACACCCTTACTTGCAAAGACAGTTTTACCAACTCGTAAATCATTATCATCAGAAAGATCAATCTGATTACCAAACTGATCTTCTAGTTTCAGTTTGAACTTTTCAGTGCCTTGCAGTTTAATTGATTCTAAAATACCAATAGTGCCCTTAGTACCATCTTTTGAATTAGTGGCAGTGCCAGTATCAATGATCGTCATATCAACTGTTATATAAGGACACAGCACACTCTCACGATATTCAAGAATGGGAACACCTCCTCTAAGATCAACAGAGTCTTCGTTTTCGTTAGAGAATACCTCTAATACTTTATGATTGAGAGACTTTCCTTGCATTATGCTGGTACTAGTACTTCTTTTTCTACTCGTTGAAGGGCAATAACAACTTCTCTAGTTTTTATCATTCCTTGACTACCATATGTAGTCGGGTTATCTAAACCATCAGATATATTTCTATTTACACTCGCCACCGTAGACGGTTTTGAAACATTACTCTGCGATCCATATTGTCTTTGAATTTCTTTAAGTTGTTCTAACTCTTCTGGAGTGTAATCTCCAGGAACCAACATTCCAGGTTTGATTTTCTCAGGTGATGATTCGGGAACTGGCTTTGGAGCAAAATGTTCAGGGAACTCTAATCTTTCAAGACTATCATTAACAACGGGAACTTTTGGTTTTACTTTAGCAGGAGTTTCGGGTTCAGTCTTTAAAAAAGATTTTCTTATCAATGCCTCAGTGCCTACACCTGCTCCAATAGATCCTGCAAGAACAGCAACACCCGCCACAGTTCCAACACCAGATACACCCAATAAACTACCAGCTATCAAACCAGCAGAGGTTACCAACCATCCCAATCCATAAGCTGATAGTTTGACAACTGCAGCATTTACATCTCCATTTTTTAAATCCTGTTCTACTTCTCTAGCCAGCAAGAATAATCCCAAAAGTCTAAGAGATTTTCCAATAAATTTCCTTGCACCCATAGGAACTTTATCAAGCAATCCGATACCTGGTATTTTTGTAGATCCAATTCTCTTTAAAGCATCAGCAGAGTTACCCATCTTGCTTTGTAATGATTTTGCAAAATCACCTAAAGCAACTTTTCCCTTTTCAATTGAACCAAGAACTTGCCTCCCTCTTCCTAAAAATCTTTGATATGACGATAGTTCTTTAGGTTTTGGTATAGTTGGTGTAGCGGGTTTTGATTCAAGAGGAGAATAAGGCCCTCTAATTTTTGGATCTTGTAAAGCTTTAAATTGTTCAGCAACTTCCTCAATAGTATCTGCAGATCCTCTTGCTAACATTCTTCTCAAAGCATCATCCATTTGTCCACTAGCTGGTGCTGTTCTTTTAGGTAAATCAGCAGAGCCTTTTCGTACACCACTTGCGGTTCCAGTGCCTGTTGTAGCACCTACAGGAGTTTGAGCACGCGAAAATATTTTTGTAATTATTCTAGGTTGTCGTGCCGGTGTTTTTGCTGGTGTCTTGACAGATGTCTTAGCGGGTATCCTGGCACCGGATCTCGTAAGTGCAGAAGGTGGAACTGGTGATGGTGGTTTAGGTGCGTTTAACTCTCCTAATTTAGCTGCTAGTCCAAGTATACCGCGTAAAATAATATTAAATTCAGAATCAAAATCCTTAAATGGATTCATCCCTATTACAAAATCACCAATACCTACAAATACATTAAAAATATCTTTTCCTAAATTATAGACATCTTTTAGAAAAGGGACAACTTTTTCCTCAAAAAATTTCTTTGCATTGATAACAAACTCTTTTAACTTTTCAATTATTGTTTTAATTGCGATTGCAATTTTATCGATATTTTTTACAATTAATCCAAGTAATGTAAAAGCACCAAACCTTATAACTGTATCTAATATATCACCACCAGGTTTCATTTTATTTGCTAAACTACCAGCAGCACCCTTTAAACCACCTAAAAATTTTTTGGTTTCAATTCTATTCTCACGCTTATCAATTTTTTCTACAGTATCTTTTTTCTTTTTGTCACTAAATCTTTTACTTCTTATGTCAAAATTTTTCTTATAAGTATCAACAACCGAAGTGAACTCAGTAAGTTTTATCATGATACTAAGTCCTCAATACCAAGTGCCTTACCAACTAAACCTCTCATTCTGACACCAGAGGAAATTTTAAAATTAGGAATTTCATTACCAACCTGAACGCCTGGTTGCTGTGCTTTTTCCTGTATTGTGGGTAAAACAATAAAGCTTGTTTTGGTGGGCACGTTAGGTGTATCAACTCCAAGAAATTCCCGAATCGGATTAAAAATAAAATCAAGATCAACCCCACTAAAACGATTAGTGGATTGTTTTGCCCTATTTGCATGCATTAGATTTATAAGATTCAACCTTTCTGACTGTGCCCTCTCATTAGAGTCAAAACCAGGCCCAAAAGATATCCCAGATGGTATAACAGGTGGTGGTGCGGGTAGTGCAGGTGGTGGTGTTTTTTGTATATTTAAAGATTTTTTGTATGCTTCTCTAATTGATTCTGGTGATTTTACTGGTTGTCCATAATAACTTTGATTACCTAGGGGGGCAAATGGAAAAGATGCAAACTCAGGAGCAAGTCTATCTAATACTCTTGTGCTCAATCCCTCTTTCCTTAACATATCAGGAGAAACCCCTCTGAAATGAGTAACTCTATCCAGAATCATTTTATCTTGCATGTCTGGAGTCAATAAAGTATCACCAGACAATTTCATATTTCTCTGAATATCTCTCAAAGTCTCTGGCATTAGTTGATATCTACCAGTGGCTACAGAAGCGTATTCTCCTTTTCCATATCCAACAGATTTGCCATTGAGTTTACCAGTCATCATCATGTCATAAACTTGATCAAGAGTTAATTTACCTTGCTCCAATTCTGGAACAACTTTTCCGCCATATATCGTTCCGTAACTTTTTTTCGTTCCTTCTGCAAATGATATTGCATCTAAAAGTGCTTGCTGTTCGCGGGTGATTACAAACCCACCACCCTGATACCCAGGGACTAATCCAAACTTAGGAATGTTTGTTCCACCACCGGCTTTATTCATTGCCATCATAGTGTCGGCACCAAACATATTGACAGCACCACGACTCATTATAAACTCACCTGGGGTGAGCATCGCTGGCACTGTATCAGTTCCCATAAACGGCAACATACCACCACCTCTAAATATACCAAAAGGTCCAAAATCTTCTGCTGCTTGCTCTCTTCTTTTCTGTTCTGCTTCCTTTTCCTCTGCTGTTTTAAAATATTGCCCAAGAAATGGAAATTTAGCTATTAGTTTTCTAAAGTCCTCAGCGAATTTTGCAATCTTTGGCCCTTGCTCTTTGAACCAATCAACAACAGGTATAAGTTTATCTCTTACCTCTCTTAATTTATCGGGGATACCTCTAATAAAATTCTGAGCATCCTCTAGAAATTTTTTATTTTTAGGATCACCAAGAAAGTCTGTGACAAACTTTACTATCTGCCCCAGTAATGTAAATCCCAAAAATCTTAAAATAGTATTAAAAACATTCTGTAAACCACCAATAGATTTCTTAATAGCACTTCCTGCGTTTGAAAATATTTTACCTACCTCAATTCTTTTTTCTCTTTTCTGACGTTTTTCTTTAGCGTCTTTTTTTCTGTCGTAATCTTGTTCATCCTTTTCTAATTCATTATCCTTCTTAATTACATCAATTAGTTCATCAAGTTTTTCAAGTATCTCTTTAGTATCCTCATCTTTAGGGATGAGTTTATCAATTGATTCATCATTATTAGGAACAAGTTTTTCAATTATTTCCTTTCTTACATCATCTTTAGGAGGAATAAGTTTTTCAATTATTTCTTTTTTTACATCATCGTTATTGGGAATAAGTTTTTCAATTGCATTATCATCAGGAATGATTTTATCAAGATTTATATCAACAACGATAGGTTTAATCAGTGATTTTTCAATACCAGGAATACTGGGAGCAGTATATCGTTGTCCTTTTAGAGGATTTTCAAAAGTTTTTCTTTTTAAAAACTTTTCACCATTAATCTTCCGTCCTTTAGAGTCATCATCTTCTTCACGAATAGACTTTATTTTTTCGTCTAGCTTTTTATCAGTTTCAGCACTTTCTTCACGAATAGACTCTATTTTTTCGTCTAGTTTTTCATCAGTTTCAACACCTTCTTCACGAATAGATTCTAAAAGATCATCAAGATCCTTTCCTCCTTTAGAGTCATCATCTTCTTCTCTGATTGACTTTAAAAGATCGTCTAGATTCATTACCCTTGCTGCTGTTGCATCTTAAGTTTCTCTTCTTCC
>Ga0163111_10001890_pt1 | contig 13149 bp, 8 predicted proteins | sample CRUFie1St18metaG_FD_109645 | JGI IMG/M metagenome (GOLD analysis project Ga0163111, IMG submission 109645) | Marine microbial communities from the Costa Rica Dome - CRUD Field 142mm St18 metaG | ecosystem: Environmental > Aquatic > Marine > Oceanic > Photic zone | place: Costa Rica: the Eastern...
TAAGTTGCTGAATCATCAACATGGGCGTGATAAAATCTGGCATCACTTTTTGCCAGAACAGTGGATCATTCATATCAAGTTCAGCAGATTTTGTGTCACTAGTAAATTTAGACTTGCTGACAACCATTCCTTGTTTATTCAACCAGGAAGCTGTTTTCGCTCCCTCTACAACACGTGTACGGGTTCTCGTCGCCAAAATGTTGTCAATATCATCCGCGCAAAATTGCTCAATTTTGTCATTATCGTCCTCTAACAAGGCATATGCACCTCTCTTAAGTAATTGTTCCATTTCTTTACTTGTCGGTTTATCATCCTCTTCGTCTTGACCAAATGAACCTAGTACTGCCTGCTCTAGACCTAGCTTTTTGCTCGCCCTATCGAACATTTCTTGCTCAAACGTACGACTCGTAACAAGACGATAGATTCGTACGTCTTTGGTTTGTCCAATACGATGACAACGAGCCTGGGCTTGCACATCATTTTGTCTGAAACGAAATGAGATTAATGTGAGATGGTTTTGTGAAAATCCTTCTTTGCGCATCCAGAAACAAATTTACAACTTACGGGTTCCAATCACTATCGAAAATGATACAGATATCAGCTGCCGTCAAGTTGATCCCTACACCACCAGCACGTGTCGAAAGGAGGAAGAGAAATGAATTGGCTTCTTTGTTGAACCTGTCGATGGATTTTTGACGGTCAGTGCCTCGCACACGACCATCCAGTCTTTCGTATGGAAAATCTCTGAATTCACAATATTCGGATATCAAATCAAGCATTTTAACCATCTGACTGAACACAAGTATCTTGTGCCCCTCCTGACGTAGCTTTGGCAGTAGCTTATCCATCAGTACCATTTTACCGCTTGTCTGAATCTGCAAATGCTCATTCATGATGTGTTGCTGTTCGTCAGGAGATTTTCCTTCGAATTTTCCACTCTCTAGAAATTCTTTGAATACGCGTTCATTTTCTCTATGCTCAACACCGTCTAATAGACAGGGATGATTGCATACCTTCCGAAGTTCCATCTGAATATTCATCAACTTTGGGGCAGTTACACGTGTTGCACCCATGTTTAGAAAAGCATGATTGTGCTCAAAAATAGCACGATAATATTGTTTCTGAATGGAAGTCAACTCGACATCGATAACAGTTTCTTCTTTTGCTGGAATGTCTTTCGCTACATCTTCCTTCACTCGACGCAACATGAACGGCGAAATTTTATTTTGTAGGTTCTCGACCTGCTCCTTGCTCTTCATATTTCCGAAATGATGCAAGAAATTATCAATATCTGGAAATTTGAATGGTTCAATAAAATTAAGTAATGTCCAGAGTTCAGTCAAGTCATTTTGTAGGGGTGTTCCTGACATTAGCACACGACTTTGATAGCCATGTTGTAGAGTTCCTTTGGCACTAATTTCTTTCATGCATTCTAGTAATTTTCCCTTTTGATTTCGCAAACGGTGTGCTTCGTCGACTACAGCTACTCGGAAAGGTATCTGACCAATTACATCAAAATCACCGATCAACGTATCGTACGTCGTTACGAGAACATGAAATTTTAAAAAATCGGCATTTCGAGGCTTATCTTCATAATACCATTCGTATTCACGAAGGACATCACGCCATTGACGCTGTCTATCATGATAAACGCAACAAACCATATCCGTCCAACCTTCGAATTCGCGTCTCCAGTGTTCGACTGTTGACAGAGGCACGACCACTAAAAAGGGCCCACGAATTTTTTCGACTCGGAAAAGGTGTTCAAGGTAAGTTACAATCTGGACAGTCTGTTGAAGAATGAGGATTAGAGATCAGAAAACTGTTAGATATTGTATTGAAAAAAGTGAAGTGCAAAAACGATCACTCTCAATGTCTTACTTTTCCAAGCCCCATCTCATCTGCCAAAATACAACCATGCTTTCTGTAGAAAGTGCTTGCCAACCAATTGACGCCCTCAACCTGATAATCACGAAGTTTGTTATTATTTTTGTACTTGTGGGGTTCACTTGGGTCATAAAGCCGATCTCGAAATTCATCCCACGCTTCTTTCCCTTTCTTGCTCCCCTTTCTATTGCTTTCACCAGCAGTGACAACAGCTCCAGATACAGCGTATTGCCAGCGGAAACCTCCGACTTCGTCGCTGAAGTCATCATCAAGGTCACCTCGCAAGACTCGTTTCATTTCATTTAGTGGCAGCTGAAGGGTAGCAGCAGCGATTTCTACATTTGCCCAAATGTTCAGAACCTCTGACGTCTCAGGCGATATCTGCTCGATCTTAACAGTGGATCTCTTCGACAACTTTTCGGGACTACCGGCTGGTAAGATAGCCTCGTCTTCGGCTTTCTTCGCTTGTGCTTGTTTCTCTGCTTCCTTTGCTTCGATCGATTTCTTTGAGGGAAAGGGGAAATTCTCATCAAAATTTTCTACATCAGGTGGAGAAGAAGTAACTGCAATAGATGCCAACAACTTACTTCTATCTCCAAGCGATGAAAATTCGTTGCGCCGTACGGGTACAAGATTTTCTTTGTCATCCTGAGCATTATTTTCATCAGTCTCCTTACTAGGTGTTACCAGATTAAGTTCATTTTGAACTTCAGCATGAGACGTAAAAGTCTCGTCTAGACCATCTATAAAATATACACCATCGTCGTCGCCACCTTCGTCGCTGCTATACCCAACATCCATGTTCAACAGACGAAATGCCAAAGAATGGGTATTTTCAACTTGAATGATAGGATTCGGTGCTTTTACATCAGCGGATGGGGTAGCCTGACTTTCTTCTGTTTCCATTTTGCTTCCATTAGAAGCATCGAGTTTGCGCTGTGATTCAGGGCTTCCCGGCACCTCATCTTGATCATTTTCGTCTTTTGTCTGGTTTATATTTGACTCGCTCTCAGTGTTGTTCGTATCATCAATCTCCTTTTTCGTTGGTGATTCAGGTTCATCATCTTTCGTCAATTTGAAATCTTCGTCCGTTTCTAAACGCTTCAATTCCTTTGTCAACTCCATCGGTGTCTCAGATGTTTCGATACCTTCCTCCATTTCATCATCACTATCTGGTTGAAATTCACCTTCACTATCTTCTTCCTCGTCAGAAGCTTTTGATTGATTGCTTGCTTCTTCGTCTTCTTTCGATTCATTTAACATATCAATGCTTCGTTGCACCAAAAGGCGTTTTCTGTCGTCGCGAAACTTCTTCTTGAGTTCTTCAAACGCATATCGACCACGATTACCGAAACTGGTCAAATCGTTTTCAATCGTAGCATATCTACTTTCTAAGAAACGAATTATGGCAAAATTCTGTTTGCCAGCCTCTCGTAGCATACCAATGACCTCCTTGAATGATTTCTTTACGGTACTAACACCATCGACTGCAATAATTTTGTCGCCGGGACCTCTTATGAGGTTCTTCAACTCTGCAGGACCTTTAACACCACCTGGAAATTGTCTATACCCAAGGAACGCCACAGACCCATGGATTTCTCCAACATTCATCATGAGCCCCTTTCCGGTGATAGGGACGACTGCATCATATTCACCTGTGAGAAGAGGTGGAAGAGAAGGATCTAATTTTATTGTTGCTGGAAGCGTGCCTTGCAACGCGACCCTCTCTGTCAATTCATTCAAACATTGGAGAATTTCTTCTGATTCGCTTGAACGTTTGTAGCTTCCGCACGATGCTTTCATTAGTGGTCCACACTGATTGCAAACATTCTCAGGGACGTCCATGCCGAACTTTGTAAAATGGAAAGCTCTCGTCTGAGCATAAAGTCTCGTTCGGAGATCAGGTATGCATGTGCTACCACCGGCATTCGTTCTATTAACATGTTCTGTTTCCATAATCACCTTCAGCGCGGCATCGTTAGATATACATGGCTCATCTGGAACGGAATCATTCAGCTTACGATATTGTGCTATTAATTCAAGATTACCGATGTCTTCTTTTGATTCCCATGTACAATGTTCATAACCAAGACCTGCCCATTTCACGAGATACATGATTCGTTTGACTTTTCTTGTTGGAACTTCACCGTACTCTGCTCTCTTTCGAGCAGCTTGTTCAGACGCGGCAGATAGCATCTGCACGCCCCGCACAGATCTCAATTTCTTTGCGCAATCAGGACAGTGCCAAATACCGGTTGGAAGCTTATCGAGCGGAGGTTTTAAGCACTTGATTCCATAGGCAGCATCGCAATGATCACACAGAACGAGATCGTCCTCCTTCGTATTGCACTTCCCATCGGTTAGTCGACAAGTTTGTTCCCATGGTCGAGCTCTAGGGTTTGCCCATCTCAAGTATCGTTCACGAAATTGTTGGACCCAAGCGTGATAAAGTCGTTCAAATTGTTTGGACATATAATCTGCAACATGCCAGATAGCCGATCCATGGCGATTATAAATCTTGCAATTATTCCAAATCTTCCGCATGTCACGAGCAAATTGTTCCGGCATTTGGTACTTTTTAGTGTCTAACTTCGTCCGAACGGTTTGAAGATCCATGGGATGGTCGACGATGTCTTCATAATCAGGAAAATCTTGCAGATTCACCGGCTCGAGAAAGATGTTTGCGAAACCATCCTCAACTAATCTATTTAAGACCATTCGACACCTTCGGATTGGTTGCCACATTTCGTTCGGTTTCTGGGCCTTTTCCAGCAATGCACGTTCCAACTCGTATTGCTTATATTCTTCTTTGGCTAGCTCGAGAAATGGTTCTTGTCCCTTTTCTGACAAGGAGGCCCATTTCTCCCCAAGAATGGTCATGAGCTCTCCATTGGTGGCATTGGGATTTCGCATGGCAAAGTATGAGCGCATGGTGCACTGGAAGAAGAGGTATGATGCTCGGGGCTTTTTTGGTGGTTCAGTTATGTATCCATCTCTGTATGCATTATCGCAGCCTTCTATCTTCGGATAATATGGCCCTTCAAGATCAACAATACTCCTCAGCTTGTCAATTGTGAGCTCGCTAAAATCTATATCATTCTTCCTCCAGTCATCCTCTGTAAGAACTTTAAAAGCAACAATGAGATATCAAAATGAGAGGATCAGAACGACAACACTGCTTACGTAGCACGAAATAACAAATGCGATTAAGCGCAAATCACATTTTAGTACGAAAACCAACCTTTTTTCCCTTCCGTCAATTCCTCGTTTTCGTCACCATTACTATTGTCTTGTTGTTCGCCGGTTTCACCTTCTTTGTTGCCACTTTGTTTTTCTATTTCTTCCATTTTCTTGGCCTCGTTTTCTTGTAGCAACTTTTCTTCTTCTTTCTGTCTTTTCTCCTCGATTTCTCTTTCTTCCTCACTGAGATCCTCCTCGGCTAGTTCCTTTTCCCTTTGTTTTTCCCATTTCACGAGTTCCTCACCTTCGACTTCTAACTCAAGCTCTTGTTCTTCTTCGGCAAGGACCTTTTGCACCACAACGTATGAAGGATCGAAATCTGGATTTTCTATTTCTTCATCTAGTCCTTGAGCCACTTTTTTTAGATAACGACGATAGATTGTTTTCGCTGACTTGTTCATTGACTCCAAATCCGCACCCGACTTCCATTCAAGATGCATGTACGACAGATTCTTATACTTGACAAGGTATTCATATTCAACGAAGTCCTTTCCCGAATCATTTTCACTGCTATTCTTCTTGGCAGACGACTTTCTTCCCCCCACGTTTCGCTTGCCATTTCTGCCCCGTCTGTTTGTTTGCAGTTCGTCCAACTCCTCGTCATCCGCAGTGTCATCGTCGTCGCTGCTCTTCTCTTTTAAATCTTTTTTCTTATCGTCCGTTTCTTCCACCGGTCGCCTGCCGACGATCAGATCGATTCTGGGTGACCCGTCCAGCTCATATTCTGGCAGGAAAGGGAAGCGTTCTCGGATAGGGGGCAGTGTTGGATCGTAGCCCTTTTCGGTATAAATAGGCTTCGATGGAACATAACCGTCAACATCATCTTCGAACGGGTCCGTAGCGAACATGTCCATATCTTGATTCCTGGACGAGCTTTTGCGACCCTTTGATTTGCGGTTCCCTTTCTTTCTTTTCTTCGGAGCTTCAGAGACGACAGCTTCCTGCTCTTTTTGATCATTGTCTTCGAACAAATCTTCATCGCTGAACTCTTGTTCCTTTGCATAGTCTACCTTTACTTTAGCTCTTCTAGAGCGACGACCGATTGGTTCGTCAGACATATTGGTGGTGATGTAACCCAAGAAGGCTTTTCAAATCTGAGGCTGATCTCCTGTAGAATGTAACAATAAGAACGCTGATTATTGAAGTGTTTTGTTCTACAATTGACAGCGATTATCGATTTCGTGATTTTATGTAAGAAAAATGCAAGGAGGTGTAAATTGAGTGCATGGAGTTCTATAAAAACATAAAAAGGAGAGCGTTCAAGCAATCTCAATAGCTTCATTAATTCCATTTCTTTTCAAAACGAGGAAATTTACGACCTTTGTAGCATATTCCTGAAATTCTCACAACAAAAATGAAGTTCGCGAACCAAAACCCCAACGAAAGGAAATAATTTTCCTCCATCAAACATGCATCTTTAAAATTATTCAAACGCATTTTCGCACCATCCCATGTGCACGATACGATTATTTCTTTTCCTTTCACAATTTTCGACATCGGAATTGCTTCATTTTCCTACGAATCCAACTCTTACAACAATTTTCACAAGTGCTCGAACGTACCTGAAACAATCGCTTCTCTCAGCCTTCATCTGCTATCAGCACATGAGATAATAATGGTGATGAGAGGTTGGATGGTTTACGTAACGTCGTTTACGCTAGTGCTACTATGCTAGTACCTCCGACAGCCGTGCAAAAAAGCGCGAAAATGACGACCGAACTTGAAAGTCGCACGCCGATCAACCGCGCCAAGAAATCGAAAATCCAACATAGTACTCATTATACATATGATCGATATGATACTAAAATACCAGGTTTAGGGTTGGGGTTGTGGTTTGGTTGTATTGTGGGGATAAAAAAAGGAAAAATAATAAGCCATGCACGCTCGAACACGCCCGTTGAGGCTGAATCTTCGGAGTTGTGAATGTGCTGCCACAAACAATTTCTATTCAGCAGTAAAATAAATTTTTACCACCAACACAACTTCCAGTCGTAGATAGATAACGCACGGTCCTAATTGAACGACCAAATTATTATTTGTCGTAGTGGGTGCTGAAGATGATCGATGATGTCGTTGACAATGATGTCCCTGGAGAGATTGTCCCCCATTCGAAATCAGCGTGCAGTTCATCAACAACGACGAGTACTTCGGCTGAATCATCTTCGTCAGCCCAGGAGAGGGCGACAATAAGTTCTGGGACGACATCCTCCTCGGCTCCGCTACATCATCCACCTATAACGCCTACGAAATGCGACGCGAAAATGTCAGCTTCTCCAAAGAATAAGTTCAGGCGAAAGGTTTCGGTTGAAGAATCAATAGAAAATGCGGTGGCAATCCAGCGATTAGTGGAATACTTTTTGGTTATCAGTAGTTGTCCTCGATGGGAAAATAGTAACGGTGGTAGGAATCAACAACGCGGAATAAATAATGTTGACGATGCTCCCACGACCCCGAGTAGTCCTCGAAAAGAAATAATACCTCCGAAGCATCTTGGCAGATCACCTAGGACCAAGGGCAATGAGAACACTACAACAAATGATAACTCAAAAAGTGGGACAGATCATGCCCTAAATCATACCTTATCGCTGGAACACGTTCGCGATAGAGATGAAAGCAGAGAAGATCCATCACTGTCGTCGACACCAGCAACAACCTCCTTGCCCGCACCCAAGCCGCGAGAGACATGGAACCGCGACGATGGTTTGGAAGAGAACATACGTGTCCCAGGAACTTATGATGAAAATGAAGCAGATTATTCCAACACGTTTGCACCAAAAGTTACGGCAAGATTTCCGCTTGAAGATCATTCAGATCACCCCCTGAATCCCATGGTCACGCAATTTTGTTTTCCAGAGGGTGATGAGATTTATCCTACTACGGATTATACCATGCCTTGCGTGCATCATTTTGTAATGACGAATGATAAGGGACGGAAAGTTTATGGAACATGCCTCACGATCTACGAAGAATATCATCCGCCAGAAAATACGCCGTGGCAACAAAGTCCCGAGCACCTTCACCCAACAACCGTGGGAGATACGGGTGTTGAAGTTAGTTTGAATCAACAAGAGAATCAATTATACATTCCACGGTGCCTGTGTATCTTATCGATCTGGCCATACGTCACTGCCTTTCGAGAGTATCTTGCGCAGCTTTATCGTCTCGCTACGAGCACAGACTGTATGAAAGCTCCTATCGAGCGATACGTCATGAATCTTTGCTTGGAAATCCCAGCGCCTCCACCAGGGTCCTTTGAAGTCAAAATAAGTATTTTGGATTCCGTGATTCGATTCTGGTCACCTCCCGCGAAATTACCAATTGCATACGTTGCCCTACCTTATCAGACGCTATTCGATTGTCTGGACATAGAAAATATTTTACATCTGTGGTACTGCTTGACTATGGAGCGGAAGGTCCTTCTTGTGTCGAGCCAAAATTCAATATTGACAGTGTGTTCTGAGATTCTTTGTTCTCTCCTTTATCCAATGAAATGGAGTCATTTGTACGTCCCGTTACTCCCGAAATTCCTAGGTCCCATTTTGGATGCACCAGGTAAGTTACGTTATCAATGATTATCGGTTGAACTTCCCACCTTCATTCTGGATGTTTTCTTAACAACATGTTGGGCTTTGTCAACTTAGTTCCCTATCTATGTGGAATATCACGTGATGTTTGGTTCCAGGTACAAAAATTTGTAAGCGATGAAACCATTGTCGTTGATCTGGATCGTAATAGTGTAATGTTCGGTCAACGAACATTGGAGCTTCCGCCTGTACCAGGGAAAAAGTGGCTAAAGCTGCATCATAGTCTTCAGGATATAGCCGGGCATTTGTTTTGGAGGGGAAGAGGCCTTGAAGTCGAATATCAACAGTTTATAGAAAAAAAGATAAGTAAGAGCACCTTCAAAGAAATCGCCACGCAAAAAGGAGAGCAGGTCTGGAAGGAAAAGTTATCAACACTTGACCAAGCGTTCAACCTTCAATATACTCCAGACTCTAAGCATTCATTGAACAATATAATCAGTAATGATCAAGAACAGAATCAGTGGGACCGATTACAAGAGGCTTTTTTGCGATTTTTTGTAGCAATGTTTAAGGATTACAGAAAGTTTCTACACGTCCCTGATACGTCAAAGATCGGGTCGCCTGCGCCAACGTCAGAAGATTGGTTGAATTGGGGTAATAACCACAAATTTGAGAGGGAAAGTTTTCTTGCATCCCAAAAACCCGAATACTACAGTTATCTTTCGGAACTGTGTTCCACGCAACAGTTCGATGACTTCATTACGAAGCGGCTATACAGTCCAAAGCTACCAGATATTATTTTCTTTGATCAAAGCATTGATGCAAAACTGAATCGGAGTCGACTGAAACTAAAAAAAGTGCATACCCCCTTTCTTCAAAGTGCCCAGACACACAAACAACTCCAACCTTTTGTTGCTGTTGAGCCAAATACTAGCTATCTTTCCGAGGCAGCCCCTTTCATTTACGAGACTTGGCCCGAAACCTTCGATACTTCTATGTTTTGCAGTCCCCGTCCAATTCCCAGTATGATAACCGCTGAATTTGACCGTCAAACATCATTGATGAAACGGTTACAGATGAATCATTCTCCATCTGTGAACAAAAGTGCTGATCTTGCTAATCTTTACGGGGGTGACTACGATTTTTCTCCTGAAGGAATGTCTTTTACTGTATTTTTCTTTGCCTACTCAGCTGTGATTGGAAGAGAATGGCAAGAATATCAATCGAAGAGAAGAAATATTGAAAATAGCATTCCATGCGAAGATGAGCATAAAGAAGATGTTCATCAAGCGAATGGAGATATATCCTCCGATGCTGGATATGGAGAATATTTTTCATCTTCGCAATCAAACTATATTCCAGACTTTGCGAAAGGTGTTTGTGGTGGGGTTGTTTGCCCATACGGAGATAGTGTAATTGACGATTGCGTCAACTACATGTCAAGCAAAAATCCCTGTCCAGACATCAACTCGGGTGCACAGGCAGCTTACGATGCTTTATCAAGTTTTGCTCTTTCACTTGACCCAACAACTGGCTGTAGAAATGAGAACCTCGTTGATAATGATGAGGAATTTGCAGAATACGAAGAGGCAAGGGAAGTTGCGATAGCACAGCTTGATCTTGCATTTGATGCGCTCCACATGATGGAGATGCGTGGTCTGACGACAGATCCCGATGTATTTAGATCATTGATGGAAGCCTGTGGGAGGTGCGGGGATACCAAAAGGGCTGTTGAATTAATCGAGACGATGAAGCGTGAAAATCTCGCTGCAGATAATGACGTGCTTGCATATTTCATGGCTTCCTTTGGTAGAGCTCATGACGATAGGTTTTTACCTGGTGAAAGTTTGAAAGCCCAAAAGCGAACTTCTGACGCGTATTCTCACTTCTTAAAGAAAAAGCTAATGAAAATGATAAGTCCTGGAAAAAATGTGTATAATACACCAATGGCATCGGATGACGAAAGCAATTTGAGTGATGCCGTATCAGATAGTGGTTCGGAACGATCACTCGGGCACAGTTCTGCAATGTTTTATCCAATTTTAGGACCTCATTCAACCAAGACTACAGTGAAAAAGAAGAAAAAAAAGCGGAAGCGAAAGAAGAGTGTAATGGTAAAAGCTGATTTGTCCGATCGGATTAAGAAGCAGCTGATCTTGGGAGAGAGCCTTCTAGAATTTCTATACCCTGACATTCTTATCGATACCTTTGGTGATGCATGTCCGATGTGTTCAAATGTAATGAAGGAAGACGACATCGTATCTGGGTGGCAGCAGTGTGATTTTCAAGATTTTACAACCGCTTGTCCTCAATGTAAACACCGGTTTGTACCACGTTTTAAGGTCTCATGCTCTTCTCATTCATTTGAGGGCTCTCAGGGTCCAGGAACGCCTCTTTACTGCGAATTTCTTTCTCCTTGGGTATTGAGGAAGGAACTTGGTCACATCATTGGTAGTAGTAAATGCATTCATCAAATATTAGATCCTGAATGGCGAAGTGGGAGGGATGTCAAAGCTACTATTTGGTGGAATCTAATTGCCATGTTCAAGCGCAACCAGCTGCCTTTTGCATTTCTACTCCAGGGAAGTTTCCAAAACCGTCTGATACATCCAGTGCCTCAGGACTGACATTGTTTGACCAACACTGTTCTTAGATTTGTTAATAATTCGAAATTAGAGAATTCCTAACGAAATATGTTGTTTAGAAGCAAGAAATAGTGGGTTGACTACGAAGTAGCAAGGTTTCATATCAAAATCTCTAGCGTACCTTTTCACGCGCGTTTAGGCGTCGCGTCGTTTCGTTCACGTAATAAAATACCTCCATCGGCATCACAAACATCACTCCGACTCTTGCTCTTCCACAACTCAAATGCTGATGTTTAATTCAATGCGAAGATGCAATAAATTCACTTCTTTATTAGTGGCGTTCATACCGACACATTTGCCATGGAGTATACTGTCGTCAGAAGCCTTCCTCCTCTCTAGTTGGAGGTCTCACAAACTCCTATGCAACGATAACCAAGTCCGATCTTTGACAAGGTGTTCACTATCAGATGTCGAGTCATACGCTGAAATTTCCCAGAATATTCGAGAATGTTACAATGAAAAAGAAACTGATGGAGTATTGGAATTCGGAGTGTCATCATCTATAATGGCCGATTCAAAGTTAGATATCGAGAAGACTTTGATCCCAGCAATTCTGGACGCCAGCAGAGGTAATAATGGAGTCGCGGCTAGTATCATGAATGCATTGATTGGATCTAGCTGCATATTAACCAATCGATACAATACGATACAAAACCAAAACTTTGAAGATCCATTATCCCAACAAGACTGCGTAAAAGTAGACGACAAAAATCTGAGCTGTATGTCAAATAGAATACTCTTACTCATTGAAGGTCTGAAAAATAACGGCGATGTTGTACCCGATATTGTCACATACTCATTAGCACATCACTTCCTATCTCTCGATCTTGCTTGCAGTGACATGGCAGACCAAGTCTTAGAAGAAGCTGTGCGTAAGAGTAAAAAAGTTGCTGGCGGGAAACGAAGAAAATTGCTTGCACAGGCACGACGCCAAAAAGTCTCCACTTTTATTGAAGCTGAGGAGAATCTCAAAGAAATTCTCGGTGATGATTTCAGAGTGCTTTTAGAGACAGATGGATTTGCTGTCGTCAATAAGCCAAGTGGGGTACCGTGCTTTCACAAGAAAATGACAACAGCTGGGAAAATCAAACGTGGAGCAGGGAAAAGGAAAAAAGGAAAGGTAAATAAGAAAGATGAACAGTTGCAGTCATCTGACATCAGTTTAGAAGACGCACTGGTCAGTTGTAATGTCAAACTTTCAACACTCAATCCTGAAGCATTAGGGTTGGTTCATAGACTCGATCGAGGTACATCCGGTTGCATGGTCTTAGCGAAGTCAAATGAAATGCACACATCATTGGTTTCAGAATTCTTCCTTCGACGAACGAAGAAAAAGTATCTTGCATTGGTTCAGGAATCACGTTCTTCTTCTGTATCTAAGAAGGGACACGGCCTAATCGAAATTCCTGTAAACGGGCGGCCGGCGAAATCAGAATACAGACTTTTGAAACGTTATCAGTTCATGGCCGACAACGATGATGAACGTGAAGCCTTTGCTTCGTTACTAGAATTTGAAATATTCACTGGTCGCAAACATCAAATTAGGATTCACGCTGCAGAAGCATTGAAAAGCCCTGTGTGGGGGGATTCACTTTATAATGCTGATTTTGGCAATGGCGAAATTGCAAAGCATGGCAGTGACTCGAATCGTATTTTTCTTCACGCTTGCCACCTATTAATACCAAAATTGGGCATTGATGTGGAATCACCAATCCCAGAGTGGTGGCAGCCAAAATTACGTGCTTTGAGAAGTAACTCAGTAGATCATAGTGAAGTTAAATGAGATGCGATCTTTTCCGCCAAAGCTACGCATGAGGGAAAAACTTAGACTTTATAAATAGAATCCAATGGTA
>Ga0163111_10001891_pt1 | contig 13149 bp, 7 predicted proteins | sample CRUFie1St18metaG_FD_109645 | JGI IMG/M metagenome (GOLD analysis project Ga0163111, IMG submission 109645) | Marine microbial communities from the Costa Rica Dome - CRUD Field 142mm St18 metaG | ecosystem: Environmental > Aquatic > Marine > Oceanic > Photic zone | place: Costa Rica: the Eastern...
AGACAATTGGTGCAAGGGAAACACGCGGGCAAGAAGAGACTGGCAAAAGGAGGAGGAGCAAAAACGACTTTTGTTGGAGATGCAGACGTAGAAGACGCAGAGTAGAGAGGAGTATAGAAATGGACGGCGCATTCTACACCAGATGAGGATGAAGACACGCGTTGGTCAAAATCGAGCGCGCGCGTCGTAGTATTTTTTATTCTATAGTATAGCTATTCATCTAGTGTACATCTTCGACTTTTATCTCGACGCCGCTGCGCTTGACTGCGCGTTTCGAATCGATTCGACAGTTTCGATGACTTCTTCCAATCGCATGTATTCTGCGAAGTATGCCTCTTGTTTGGTCACTTTAGCGTCTCTGAGTTTCTGGATTTCAGCTAACTTGCCGTAATCGTTTTCCGCTTCGACCATGTCTTGGTCCAACTTTTCAATGTCTTCGTCGATAACCGCGATGGCTTTTTCGATTTTGGCTATGATTTTCGGTGCGTTCAGCGCTTCTTTTTCCATTTCTCGAATGAGTACCAAGCCGCACTCTTCGTCGTTTATTTCCGTATTCGTGCTCGCGCCGTCGTCGCCGATGACGCAGTTTTCACTTGTTGCGTCTGTTTCTCCATGTTGCGTCTCGCGGATGTATTCCCGTAACTCAGTGTACGAACCGCTCCAATCAGAAATTCCGCCTTTACCGTCGAAAACAAAAATATGGTCGGCAACTGTATTCACGAACGCCCGGTCGTGACTGACTATTAGCACGCACCCGTCGAAATCGACGAGCAGTTGCTCCAACACCTCAATCGTATCTAAATCTAAATCGTTCGTCGGCTCGTCCAAGATTAAAAAGTTTGGTCGTTTAGCCAAAACGGTTAATAACTGTAATCGACGCTGTTCGCCACCCGAGAGCATTCCAATCGGCGTGGCTTGTTTGGAACCACCAAAATTGAATTTCTCCAGTAACGCCCTGGCGCTTAAGTTGGAATCTTGGAACCCTCTGTATCCCATCGCTTTGACGTCGGCATCGACTTCGGTGACGTAATCGAAGACGCGTTGTTCGTCGTCGGCAAAAACAGCGGTTTGGGAGTAATACCCAAACCGAATGGTTTCCCCAACGTTCACAAAGCCGTCATCTAACGGAATCTCGCCGAGTAAGGTTTTAATAAAAGTTGTTTTCCCGGCACCGTTTGGACCGACGATACCAATTTTCTCTTTCTTTGAAAACGCGTAGGTAAAGCCGTCTAAAATAACTTTTTCGGGCGAAAACTTCAAAACCGCGTTATCAAACTCAACGACGACGTCACCCATGCGCGTGGATTTTACATCCGTACCAATATCCAACTTTTTTCCCCTCGTACCTTTTTCCGAAGCTCTTTGACTCAAGGAATAATAACGCTCAATTCTCGCTTTTTCTTTCGTCGAACGCGCTTTCGGCTGCCTTCTCATCCACTCGGCTTCTTTTCGTAGCGTGTTTTTCGCGCTCGCTAAATCTTTCGCTTCTGCGTGCCATCTCTTTTCTCGACCTTCTAAATACGAGGAATATCCGCCGGAACCGTGTTGGTGACCACCACCAAACCCGTCCAATTCTAAAATGTTGGTAGACACGTTATCGATAAACTCCCTGTCGTGAGAAACAACCAACGCGGCCATTTTCTTATTTTCCCTGATGGCCGTTTCCAAAAACTCGACGCCTTCTACGGACAAGTGATTCGTGGGTTCGTCTAATATTAAAACATCTGGCGATTCGATTAACGCTGCGGCTAGCGCCAACCGTTTCTTCTCGCCAATCGATAACGTCTCCGTGGTTTTCTGGAAAAACTCTTGCCCTAATCCGAATTTTTTCAACGTTTCTTTCACTCTTCTCTCGGCATCCCACGCGTTCGCCGCATCCATCTCCTCCAAAACCTTCGTTAATTTGTCGTCGTTGTTGCTGCTGCTCTTATTCGTAATCTCTTCGTATCTTTTCAACAAGTTCGTCAGCGGCGTATTCGCGGAGTACAACGCTTCGAGCACCGTCATCGAAGCCTCAAACTCTGGTTCTTGTTCGACGAGAACGAACGTGCTGTTTTTCCTTCTCCACAAATCCCCTTGGAAATGTTTCTCTTTTCCTCCGATGACGTCGAGCAACGTCGACTTCCCGGATCCGTTCGGTCCGACCACGGCGACTTTTTGCCCTTCGTTCAGGCTGAAATCCAATCCATCGAATTGATACCGCTCGCCGTCGTGCGTTTTCTTCAAGTGCCGCCCTTCCACCACGCAGGTTTTATTCTTCGAGGAGTACGACCCCCCAACAACAACAGGAGTCGTCCCCTCCGAAAACGAAGTCGTCGTCGGTTTCTTTTTCCACGCGGCCGAGCCTCGCCCGTTCCGGTGCACGTGCTTTTGAACCCCCCCCCGTTGGTGTTCGTCTCTTTTAGCAGCTGCTTTTATCCAATACCGCGATGTGTTGTGCAACATCCGACGACTTTGTCGTGGACGCAATCGTTCGACACATTTTCGTCGACGAAAAGACGACGACGTAAACGACGACGACGACAAAAAAGTCGTCGCCGCAAAGCTCGTTGTCGCCATCCTTCTTCCCCCTGCGCCGCCGTTGCCGCTGCTGCCGCCCCCTTTAAGCCCCGTGCTCAACAAAAAGAGAGACACGAAAATTGTGACGAAAAATGTCTCTCGCTTTTTTCTTCATAATAATGTGATGACGTCCTCCTTCTCTGTTGCGCCTCGCGCGAGACCAAAACACCTTTACCCAGAAGCAAAACCTTTTGGCGGACGACGACACCCCAACGACGACGCTTTTCGTCGTCGTCGTCGTCAAAGTCGTCAAAGTCGTCTTTTATCGTCGTCGTCGTCGTCGTCGAACAACAACAACGGAAGAAGAAGAAGAAACACCGAATTGGATGAATTGGAAAAGTCATACGAGATACCGCAGTCGACGGTGCTTCGATTGGATAAACACGATATCGATATCCGCGTGGTCGAGCCATACGCGGTGGCGATCACGCCGTACGAGAACAGAGAAGAAGGCCTCGCTCGGCTGACGATGTACATGGAAGGGGAAAACGAAACGGGAGAACACTACCCACCGACGCAACCTCTGACGATGCGATACGCGCTGGATGAAGAGGAGAAGATTGTGGGCAAAACGATGGAACTGTATCTGGGTCCGCGCGCGCGCGCGGAGACGACGAACGACGACGGTATTTTGGCGGCAAAGACGAACGAAAAGACGAGGACAATATCGACGCGAGTCGCAGGTGGGGAGGTTATGGCTGTGATGCCTTTAGTTGGAATGGCCACGGAAGATGCCGCGCGGAAATGTCGAGACGTCATCGCGCGAGAGGTGGAAAAGACGGGCGCGTTTCGCGTCGATCGAAGCGGGTTCCGCGTGAGCGCGTTTGGACCGATGTACTCGCTGAGACCGAGAAACAACGAGGTGAGCGTTAAAGTGACGCCTATTGTTGAGAAATAACGAGCCACGGGGATAGAGATGAGTGTAGCGCGCGTAGGTGTGTGTAGGTGTAGTTCCAAAAGAGTAGGATCAACCGTCGATCGATCGATCGACCGTCGTCGGATATCGTTTCATCGAAAGACACTCCCACTCGTGAGAGCGAGTTCCGAAAGGAACCACAGAAGTGCTCTCTAACTTTCGAGTTTTATTCGTCGCGTCACGAGAGCAGCGAATCTGTCGTCGTCTCGTCCCGATGTGGTGTTGGTTTCCGACGACGATAAAAAAAGGGGTTCGTAGAGTTTTGTCGTCTCGCGCGGAGGAGTAGAGTTGGATTTTTTAGCAAAGAAAGTACCAATAATGAGTTCTCTGTAGTAGTAAATAAAGGTGGTCCTTTTGTGTGTTTTTGTCTTTTGAAGAAGAAGAAGAAAAGAAGTCATTTTGAGTCGTCATTTTTCACCGCTTTTACGTAGTCCTTTGTCTTCAAAAGCGTGTGTTCTCTTCTTTCGCCTGAGAGAGAACGACGACGACCTGAAAGAGACGACGACGACGACAACAAAGTCTTTTGGGGTGGTGGTCGATACGAACCGTTTTCGAGGAGGTGCGACTTCGGTTTTTGCGTTTTAAAAGAAGAAGACGCTTTAGTCGAAGAAGCGCATCGATCATCGGTGAAGCCGCCAGACGACCCAATAATTTGTGTCGCGAACTCCAATTCGCGAAAGGAAGACGGCGGCGAGAGAATATAATGTTACTCTGCGCAATCTCCGGGGAGCAACCCGCGCGTCCGGTGGTGACGCCGTCCGGGCACGTCTTCGAACAATCGCTCATCGAAAAAATGATCAAAGAAACCGGGGAAAACCCAATCACGAAACAGACGTTAACTTTGGACGAGTTGATTCCGATCAATAGGGACGTGAGTTCAAAAGCCATAAAACCGCGCGCCACGGCGCACGCGAGCATTCCCGGGTTATTGCAAACGTTTCACGACGAATACGACGGATTGATGCTGGAGTTGTTTGAAACGAGGAAACGGTTGAATGAGTCGGATCGAGAGTTGGCGGCGATGGCGTATCAAATGGACGCGGCGAATAGGACGGTTGCGAGGTTGGTGAAAGAGAGAGACGAAGCGAGAGCGATGGTCGGGAGTGTAGCGGCGACGACGAATGGCACGACGACGACGACGACAACGACGACGAACAAGAAAAGAGAGGGTGGTGGCGACGCGGATGCGTTCGCCAAGAAAGCGAAAAACGCCATCCCGCAAACGATTTTGGACGTCATCGATTCCACCAATAAAGAGTTGATGGCGGAGAGGAAAAAGAAGAAAACGCGCGAATCGTTGAAAACGAAAGAGGAGATTGGGAAGTTTACTTTGCAAGACCCGGTGCCAGGACATAAAACGAATACGGCGATACATAGTGTAGATGTGCTTCACGAGAAAGGGTTAATCGTGACGGCTGGTGCGGATGGGACCGCGTCTTTATTCGATGAAGGTTTACAAAAATCGAGTTCAATCGCGACTGGTCATAAGAAGTGTTTGGACGCGAAATTTTTGCTAGGAGCAGACAATGGCGGCGATGTAATTGCAACGGGTGGTGCGGATAACACCGTGAAAGTGTGGAAATCGGGCAAAAACGTCGCCACGTACGACGAACACACGCAAGACGTCGTCTCGGTCGCCTCACACGTCGCCGGCGCCTTCTTCGTCTCCGCCTCCGCCGACGCCTCTTGGCACTTCCACGACGTTGAATCCGCCTCGACTTTATACCAGGCCACCAACGACGACCCTAAAGACAAATACACTGCAATCGATATTCACCCAGACGGCATGTTCCTCGCCGCGTTGACGCAATCTGGAGCGGTACAACTCTGGGATGCCAAGTCGTGCGTGCTGCAACAAACCTTGTCCAACGGCGGTAAAAACTCCGCCAAATCGTGCTCGTTTAGTGAAAACGGCTACTTTTTCGCCGTCTCCGGCGACGAAGGGTGTAAAATATGGGATTTGCGTAAAAATACAGTCGCACACGATTTCGGAAATGAAAAATGCTCAGGCGTCGCCTTCGATAAGAGCGGGAAATACGTAGCGTATTGCTCTGGGAAAACCGCTAAAGTGTACAACGTCAAAGGCGAGTGGGATATCGTTCAAACTTTCGATAACAAGAGTAAGAAAGGAAATCACTGCGTGCAGTTTTTGAAAGACGCGAATGGAGTAGTCGTGGGTGGTGGCGATCACAACCTTCGCGTCTTTCAATAATACTAATTCTGCTATTTTAAAACGGAGTCGGTTTTAGAGACAGTTTTACCACAATTGTAGTACCAATAAGTAACTAAAAAAAGAAATCGTATCGATAGGTATCTCGTGTCTCTCTATCATATTGCGTGTTATTACAAACACTCACAACACGCGCGCGCGTGGTTCGTGTCTCGTTTGCTAATTAATAAGTGCGACTAAAGTTATGCGTGGCTCTCAATCAATCACAACAATCAATCCAATCAATTCTTTTGTTTGTTCTCTTCCATTTTTTTTCCCCTAACGTTGGAGACGTAATACTCCGCCCCATACATTCCAGCCGCCACAACCACCATAACCGCCGTGAACTTATCGTACTTTCGCAAGAAGTTTTGCATCTCGGGGGTTCGTTTCGTCGGTGGTGGCATCGCAAAGACAAAGACAAAGACAAAGAGAACTACTAATTTTCGCGTGCGTCTTTTTGGAGTTTTCTTCTTTTCTCTTTTTTTTGTTCTTCTTCTTCGCTCATCAATTGTCGTGTCGTGTCGGTTCGTTCCACATGGGAGACTCGACGTTGTTGTTGTTGTCGCTCAATAAGCGCTGCCTTTTCGGGTCGCTGTGCTGCAAAGTATTGCACATCTGCGACGCTGGACGGATAGCAGTCGCCGGCGTCGCTCTGAACTCGTAGGGATCGCCGTTGTTGTTATTCACGTTGTTTCCAAGCTGTTGCGTCTGCTGCCGTTGCGTTTGCGTGTATGGGTTCTCTTCGTTGTTATTGAAATGAAGAATCGCTTGTTCAATTTTCGAGGTCAAGTCGGATTCAAACTTTCTGAGCATATTTTTGTTCGCGAGATCTGTGACTTCGTTTTGGCGGAACTCTTCCATGGCTTGGCTCGTCGTTGGTCGGCTGCTAGCAAGTTTCCGGAGTAAAGCATTTTTGATGACACCTTGCAGATTTTTGCGGTAGCCGGTTCTGTTGGCGATTGCGGTGGCTTGGAAGTCTCTCCAAACTTCGAGTGCTTCAAAGACGCACTGGTACAGTTTTCCATCATCTTCGCCGTCGTCATCTTCGATGGCATCGACGACTTCGTTCTGCGCGTCAGTGTCGTCGTTCCCAAACTGTTCGTCTTCGCCGTCGACGACGACGACTTCACGTTCTGCGCGTGACTTCTTCATCGTGATTCTGAAGGCATCGTCGATTTTGCCATCGACTTCTTGCGTGTTATTAGGTTGTTCGATTGGTAGCATGGAGGCAACGGTATCGTGCTGTTGTTGGTGTTGAGTCGCTTTTGGCGTTCTCGTCGTCGATGTCTTCTTCCTCGTGGCAGCGGCTCGCGAAGTTTTCGTGGCGGTCGTTTTCTTCTTCGGAGGCGCTTTCGTCTTCGACGCGGTAGCTTTCTTCTCTTCGCTCGCTTTTTTCGGGATGTTCTCAAACTCTAACTCAATTTTATGTTGTTTTCGTTCCAGCGCTTGAATTTTGCGCGGGTCTCCAGGTCGAATCGCCGTGACAACCATGGTAAATTTTTTGGGGCCTTTCGATTCGGTGCGCGTCGTCTCTTCGGACAAGTAATTGTGGTTCACCAAGTACCTCGCCAATCGATCACTTTCAGATTTCGTGATCCCTTCTGCCGTGTTATAACCAGACAAACGATCGTGACGTCTATCGATGAGTGCTTTTGCTCGGGAGCCGCGAAAAATATCGATCAATAAGCCTATGGGTATGCCATATTCGGCGGTATCTTTACAGATGGAGATTAAACTGAGCGCGTATTTCGACATGTCTCGCTTGACGAAGCAGTTCCAGCCGTAGTTTTTGCGTAACTGACAGCAGTCACACATGCCTTTACACCTGCTCCGGTCGAAATCTTCGTTGAAATGGCGCAAAAGTTGCGTCCTTCGGCAATCGGCAGTATTTTCGCAGTACGTGCACATCGTCACCAACGATTCGAGCTTGTTCATTTTCACTTCGGGCGGCGCATTATCTTTGTCGGCGGAATCGATGAGCATAGATCGTGTTTTTGTGACGTCCCCCCAAGAATAGAAGAGCACACAAAGCGCTTTTTCGCCGTCCCTTCCCGCTCGTCCAGATTCTTGGTGGTACGCCTCGAGCGATTTAGGAATCGAATGATGAAAGACGTATCGAACGTCCGGTTTATTAATCCCCATTCCAAATGCAATAGTCGCGCAGATAATGTTGCATTGATCTGCCGTCCACATTTCTTGATGCGATTTTCGTACGTCGTCATCTAAACCGGCGTGATATGGCAACGCTTTGATCCCATTCCGAAACCTCGAATCTTCGCCCCGCCTCAAGCACAACGCGTTGGCCATCTTCTCGCAATCATTCTTTGAAAAGCAATACACTATGCCGCACTCGACGCGACCACGGCTGTCGACAAAACCGCGATCGTAGATTAAACTCAAGATTTCCTCCAAGTTGTGTTTCTCCGACCTTTTCTGAATCACTTCGTATGTAATGTTGGTTCGATTAAACGTCGAGAAGAAACGCACGCAATTCGCCAAACCGAGTTGGCACACGATGTCGTCTTGTACGCGAACAGTCGCCGTCGCGGTGAGCGCCATGACTGGAACATTCGGGAACTCGTGTTTCAGCATTCGCAATTCTTTATAGTCTTTTCTAAAGTCGTGGCCCCACGTTGAGATGCAATGCGCTTCATCGATGACGAACCTTTGTAAATTGCCTTTTCGGTGCAACGATTTCAACGTGTTGAGTAATTTTGAACTCATCGAGAGTTTCTCGGGAGTCACGTAGAGCAATTTAAGTTCCGGTTTTTCTCGACTCCATAATTGGCCGTACACTTCATCGTCGTTCGTCTTATTGTATGCGCCAAGTAATGCAGCCTTGATATCCAATTGGTTCAGATTCGCCAGCTGGTCTTGAATGAGCGAAATTAAAGGACATACTACGATGGTTATGCCGTCCCGCACAATCGCCGGGAGCTGGTAACACAAACTTTTACCACCACCAGTTGGCATTAAAACCAGAGCATCTTTTCCAGCCATGGACGCATTGATAGCTTGTAACTGTAATCCTCGGTAATCCTGCGCGCCGAAATTGTTTTTCAAGGCGTAGTAGCAATCTTTCGACCACGGGAAGTTCGTCTTATTCCACTTGCCTCCGTCAGCCTCGGTCATTTGACACTCCACTGCCGGGATGGCTTCGTGACCGCCGTTCGCACCGAGACCGAGTCTGGGTATGTTTTCCATGTCCACGTTGTCGTCGTCCCAGTCCGCTTGGAAATCATCGCCGTTGTTGTTATTTTGATAATAAAACTCATCGTTGTTGAAGTTGTTGTTTTGGAAGTTGTTTTGGAAGCTGTTGTTGTTGTTATAGTCATTGAAACTCGCATTCTGATGAAAAGAGTTATCGATATTGTCATAGTTATTCATCGGCATAAGACTTGGCGCGGTTTGCTTGCTACCACCGTTATTCACAAACGCATGTATCATCTCCGCTTCTTTCCGTTTCTTTTCCAAGACTTTCCGCTCGATATTCTTCATCATGTACTCGTCGTCTTCCAACTTAAATACGATTGAGTCCAAAATCGGCTGAAGAGAGTGGAGATGATTTAAAATCTTATCGCACTCACGCAACGCGCACCCGTGTTCGCATATCCACTCTAGGCCACTTCCGTCTAGCGCTACGGGCAAGCAAAATTCGACTCTATTGTTCGAAGCAGCTCTTGGTTGAACGAAAGAATTGTGTTGTTGTTGTTGTTGTTGCCGCTGTTGAGTCTGTCGAACGTTATCAAAAACCGGAGGAGGAGGTGCAGTAGCAGCCGCAATCGGCTGTTTCCCCCTCCCCAAAGCCTCGAAGTCCACGTTCGCCAACATCTCGTCGTCGTCGTCGTCGTCGTCATCAAATAAACCAGTGTTTTCGTTATTGTTCATCGCGTGATGATGATGTTGCTGATGTTGCTGATGTTCTTGCGTTCTCAACATTTGTTCCTTCTCCCTCTGCGCTCTCGCTTTCTCCTCTTTTTCTTTCTGTTCTCTGTGCTGTTTGATCGAAACCATCCCATCGTTCGCCGTCCCGTGACTCTTGCGAGCGCCGCTGTGCGACATCGTCGTCTCTACCGTTTTTGGCTGCGACTTTAAAAATGCAAATCCAGCGCTAAACGCCGATGACGCGGTCGGTCCTCCTCTCCCGGCGTTCGGCACGTGCGAGAACAATTCGACGCCGTTTTCGTCGTCGTTTCCTCTCGATGCTGCACTTCTCGGCGCCGCGTGTTCGTTTTGGTGCGGTTCCGAGTACACGAAACAAAAGCACTCCCTCCCTTTTCCTTTTTGGAAAGGTGTCTTCTTCTGTTGGGAGTGGTCATCGCCGCGTCGTCGCGACGACCCCCCCTTCGCGGGCAACGAGACCCCTCCCGGTCTCCCCATCCCGCAAAGACGCCGACGACGCGAAGTGCCTCTCGAAAGTCGCCCCCCGTCGAAGAAAGTCGACTCGGGCGGGTTTCACGACGCCGTTTCAATTTTAGGCAGCTTTTGAATCAATCGATCGATCAATCAATCCCCTTTACGTAATAAGTCTGTGGGATTTCAAAAATCAAAAACGCAAAAACGCGCACATCATCATCATCATCGCGATGATAGGACCGTCTGTCTGTCGTCTCTTCGCTTCGATACCCACCACCACCACTTCCAAAGGGTATGGTGTAACGGTATGTTCGTCTCAGACGTTGACGTTCAAACGTCGTTTCGAAGCGTCGTTCGAAGCGCGCTTTACTACTCAAGGTTATGCAGTGTTTCCTTTTGGAAAAAAAAACCTCTTCCAGACTTCGGGTTTAGGGTTTAGGGTTTATACTCAATTCGAGACGTCGAGAGAAGAAGAAAGAAAATACGCGTTTGGGGAAATAAAAATATATATCTCTTAAAGACGTCCACCAAAGTTCGTCGCGAGACCACTTTACGACCCACTCGTTCGAGGGAGAAGACAAAAAAAAAGACACGCGCGCACGCAAGAGAATGGAGGACGCGAAACGCGCGGTTCGATCGGCGCTGAGCGGCATTTCCGCGGGGAAATGCGTCGCCTCAAAACGCTATAGCAAAGGAGAGGACGCTTTGAAAACGTTTTCCGAAAAAGCCGGGGAGGTGCTGTCTGTCGCGAGGGTGGAGGAGACGCTCGGGTCGTGCCTGGACAAAATGAAGGAGAGAGACGTTTTGTCGCTGCCGATACTCGACGCGAAGAAAGGGTTCGTCGGGTTCGTTTCCGTTGAGAGGTGTTTGAGAGTGTTTTTGGAAAACGCGGCGATGTTTCTTTTGGGGAGGAGAGAAGAACCCTTTTGTTCGTGCTCGGAAAGTACTTTTTCCGCGAACCCGAGAGTGATGCCTCCAATGATTGAAGAGCTCGGTTTGCAGCCGGGAGACGTGTCGAGATTTGGGTGTCAGTACGATGGAGATGCGCCCAAGAAGAGGAGTGAAATGTCGGTAGAAGATGAGGAGGATCCAATCGCGCGAACGTTCAACGCTACGGTGCACAGCGTGCTCGACCGGTTGACGGCGAATCCGAGATCGAAAATTATCGCGAAAGATACGGAAACGCTTTTGTCAATTTTAAGTGAAAAGATTGCGTTGATTCCAAGGGCGCACAGGTGTTTGATTGAGCGTTTGGACGGAACGAGTCACGCGAAACACGACGTGTTGAGTTGTACGGATATTGTGAAATATCTGAACGAGCAAGTCGAAGTACAAGAGGCGTTGGAAAAAGTCTGTTTGGCCGACGTTCCGCACTTGTATAGAAAAGGTTTTACGGTGCTGAAAAGCGGTGACAAAGTGTACCGGGACGAGACGTTATTTGTGACTAATAACGATGCGCTTCAACAGCAATCCGCTCTCGATTTCTTCCCGGATATTGTCGGCGAAAAAGTCTCCGTGTGCTTTGTCACGACCGCACCCTCCTCTTTCGTGACGCCTCGACCGAGAGCCTTTAGGGTGCACGTGCGAGGCGACTTGACGTCATCCGATCTCAGAGGCATGAATGTCGAGAATTTATCGATGTTGAAATTGGATCCTCTTTCGTTTTCGGCGACCATGAGAAGACGGCATCACGATCAAACAAAAGCGACGAGGGAGAACAGAGCGAATAAAGAAGTCTTCCAAGACGTAGATCCGAAAGTTACGTCTTTAAAAGATTGCATGGTCCTTCTCGCCAACGGGTGTCGACGAATTTATGTGGTCACCGGGGATTTAACTGGTTCGTCCGGTGTTCTCGACGCTAGAAATTTTCTCGTTGGGTTGATCGTACAAGACGAAGACATCGAGTGCGTCGTAAGCGAAGGCTCGCAATAATTTTCTTCCTTGTGTTTTACTAAATAAACATAATATATATATATCGTATATAAAGTGTGTATTGAAAGTGTGTGCCCTTCGGGGTCTTCAGTATCGCAGTAGTTTTTAGTTTTTCTTCGATCATTTACAATACAAAATTATTACTTAAGTATGCTAAAAGAGGTGATGATGGATGTCTTCTTCAAGCACTCGCCATTTGTTCGTTCGCCGCGTCAAACATCTTCTCCAAACTCTCCATCTTCTCCACTGCCCCGGGTTTCGGCGCTAACGTCTTCAATTGATTAAAAAACCTCGTCGCAGGTTTACCCAAGTGCAACGCGCACACCGCCAAATTATGCAACGTGTCTGGATCTTTACTATCTCTCTGCAATGCCTCCAATAATTCCTTCTCGGCATCTTCAAACCGTCCCATAGCCATCGCGCACGTCGCCGCGCCGTTGAACAACTTCACCGTCCACGTGTACTTATCTCCCAACTCTTGATACACGTACATCGCGTCTTGCACCTTTGACCCACCGAGCGCGACGTTTACCCACGCCGTCGCCAACTGCGTCAACGTCGCGTCGTCGTCTTTGGCCACCATCTTCGCCAACGTCTTCTCGGCCACGTCCACGCGGTCCATCGATATCAACAAGTTCACCATAAACGCCGACAACTCTAAACTCAACATCGTCGAGCAACATCGCATGGCTTCGACCATATCTCCTTCTTTCGCAAAAATAGTAGCCGCCATCAGCTGGACCGTCGCGTTTTGACCAATCGCTGGCTCTTCTAACATGTTTTTCATTTTTTGCACCTGTTGCTCGCGCTCGAGAGGGTTGGAGAGGTAGGCGGCCAGGGATTTGACCGCTTGTAACGCAGACGAGGAATCGTCCGGGATTTCGTCCATGACCAACTGTTGTTCGTTTTTCGGCGAGCGGGTTTTGGAGCGAGAGAACGGTACCGCGAACGAGGTGAGTCTCGCGTAATAAAGCGCTTTAGAGAGACGGAGAGACAAAGAGCGCGAGAACATCGAGCGAATTCATTTCAATTTCTCAAGACTTTGCTCCATCAAATCGCGCGCTTCTTCTTCTTCTTCTTCTTCTTCTTCGTCGTCGTCGTCGTCGTCTTCTCGCCACACCGCCGCGCAACAAAAAAGAGAAAACAAAGAGCTCCATCATAAAAGAGAGAGAGA